>NNBT01000103.1_pt1 | contig 12182 bp, 10 predicted proteins | sample 1173831 | NCBI WGS metagenome assembly NNBT01 (sample SAMN07173936, study PRJNA388173) | plant metagenome | isolation source: symbiotic tissue sample KVJ10 | place: Norway: Troms, Kvaloya island | reverse complement strand
TTCGTCGCATCATTGTAGATAGTAGCGCTGATTGGGGTATCAGCGATCCTTTGGCAGTCCCGAAAACAGCTCAGTTGATGTTAGATAGGGGCATTCCTGAAGAACACGTGCGAGCAGTTTGTTATGAAAATGCTCTAGCTGCTTACAGTCAAACTGGGCAGATGAAAGCATCAGACTGGCTCAATCCCCAATCTATCGATCAGCGTCAGCTGTTCAGTGGTAATTCTGTGCTACGGGGACAGGAACCAGGAATCAAATCAGTTTCAGATTTTGTGTTGATTGAGTAGAAAATTATAAGGGGGCATTGGGCATTGCTAGAGAGATTTTCATCTTAATTAGAACTTACGCACGAGTTACGGAATAACGAACCGCAGAGGCACAGAGGACACAGAGAAATCAGAGTTTGAGAGATATTTTGCGTAAGTCCTATTAATATGCAGTTTATTTTGAGAAATTAGTAGACACGGAGGCAGATAAGTGAATGTTGCAAGCTTAAATTTTCAAAGCTGGCGGGGTTATCTGGAATTGATGCGTCCTGCTAATATTGTTACTGCTTGGGCGGATATTCTTCTTGGTTTTGCTGCTTCTGGTTCTGGGATAATTTTTACTAAATTAATTAATGGCGAAGCAAGTTTTGCCATATTAATTCCATTAACTTGGTTGTTATTGGCTACAACTGGTTTATACGGTGGTGGTATAGTTTTCAATGATGTTTTCGATGCAGAATTAGATGCAAAAGAACGACCAAATAGAGCAATTCCCAGTGGTCGCGTATCTCGTCAAAATGCTACTTTATTGGGGAGTATACTGTTTGCAATCGGCATTATAGCTGCCTTTCAAGTATCGTTCTTGAGTGCTGCGATCGCTATTTTTATTACTCTTTCATGCCTCCTCTATAACTCACTCGCCAAACATCATCCTTTTTTCGGCCCTTTAAATATGGGTTTGTGCCGTGGCAGTAACTTATTATTAGGTGTAAGTGCTGTACCAGAAATAATCGGAGAACGTTGGTATTTAGCGCTGATTCCTGTTCTTTATATTGCTGCTATCACGGCAATTAGTCAGGGTGAAGTTCACGGAGGAAAGAAGATTACGGGAGTACTAGCACTACTGCTAATTGCAATAGTTTTGACAGCAGTTTTAGCTTTAGGATTATTAGAAGAGTATACAGCGATCGCAGCCCTACCATTCGCTATTTTATTAGCTATCAGAATCTTACCTAACTTTATCAAAGCGGCGCGAGAACCGATAGCTGAAAACATCCGAAATGCTGTGAGAATAGGCGTTTTATCTCTAATTGTTTTAGATGCAACCGTTGCATCTGGTTTTGCTGGTTTGTATTACGGTTTATTAGTTCTAAGCTTGCTACCCATTTCGATGAAGTTAGCAAAAGTATTTGCTGTTACTTAAATTTCAATGTACACACCCAGTAATACCATTAATCGGCTATAGGGGTGCATAGATGTGCGCCCCTAACTATGAATATCTAGCAAGTATTTTGTGAAATAGTTTAAGCCAAAGAAAATAGATTACATATACAAGGAATAAAGCTAGAAAATGAAAATTAAAAACAACAATTTTCACTTAACTTATTGCAGCAATATTCACCCTGGTGAAAGTTGGCTAGAGGTTTTCGCTAATTTAGAAAAGTATATTCCCGAACTCAAATCACGTTTATCGCCGACAGAAGCTTTTGGTATTGGCTTGAGGTTAGCAAATGTTGCTGCAAAACAACTTTTGGAAAGTAATAATTTAGCTCAATTTCAAGCTTGGCTAACTCAAGAAGATTTATATGTTTTCACCTTAAACGGATTCCCTTATGGCGGATTTCATCGACAGGTAGTAAAAGACCAAGTTTATGCACCAGATTGGTCTACACAAGAAAGGGCTGACTATACATTAAACTTGGCACACATTTTAGCTAGTTTATTACCCCAAGAACTTGATGGCGGAATTTCTACACTACCATTATCCTATAAACCTTGGTGGGTAAAAGACCAAGCAACTTTCGATACTGTTGTGAAAAAGAGTTGTTTGAACATAGCATCAGTTGTTGTAGAAATGATTCGTATCGGTGAACAAACAGGCAAGATACTTCATATTGATTTAGAACCTGAGCCTGATGGTTTAATTGAAAACACCTCAGAAGTAATTGACTTCTACCAAAATTGGTTATTGCCAATCGGTGGTAATTACTTATCAGAAAAACTAAATATTGAGCAGAATTTAGCAGAAGCTAAATTACTAGAACACGTTCGAGTTTGCTATGACACCTGCCATTTTTCGGTCGAATATGAGGAACCACAATCTGTATTTGCACGTTTGCAATCGGCAGGAATTAAGATTGGAAAAATTCAAATTAGTGCTGCAATTAAAGTAAAAATACCTGCTGAGTTTGAAAAGCGGAGTTTGATAGTTGAACGCTTACGTCCTTTTGCTGAATCTACCTATCTTCACCAGGTAATAGAACGTCGCAGCGATGGTACACTCCATCACTATCCTGACTTAATAACTGCATTACCACATTTAGAGAAATCTTTAGCTGAAGAATGGCGCACTCACTTTCATGTACCAATTTTTATTCATGATTATCAAATTTTGCAGTCTACCCAAGATGACATTGCTACTGTTTTGCATCTACTTCAGACAAATAATGCTTGCTCACATTTAGAAATTGAAACTTACACTTGGGATGTATTGCCGTCAGAAATGAAGATAGATATGCTGACTTCTATTCAGCGTGAATATGAGTGGGTATTAAAATTAATTCGTAATTCGTAATTCGTAATTCGTAATTAATAAATTAAGATTTAAGCGGGTTTTTCTAGTTTAAATCTGTAGAGATGCGTTATTGTGCTTTTTTAGTTAGTTTCTTAATTGGTATAAAAAAGGATTAAAGTTATGCAGAAAACTGTTGTTATAAATGTCGTGGGGTTAACGCCCAGCTTACTAGGAGAAAATACGCCGTTTTTATCTTCTTGGGCTGCGAAGGGGCAGGTAGCTTCTATAGGAAAAGTGTTACCTGCTGTAACTTGTTCAGTTCAGGCTACTTATTTAACAGGAAAGTTGCCTGATGAACATGGAATTGTCGCTAATGGTTGGTACTTCCGCGATGAATGTGAAGTCAAGTTTTGGCGACAATCTAATAAACTAGTACAGGCTCCTAAAGTTTGGGAAATCGCTAAATCAATTGATCCAAATTTCACTTGTGCCAACCTTTTTTGGTGGTACAATATGTATTCATCGGCAGATTATGCGATTACGCCGCGCCCGATGTATCCCGCAGATGGGAGAAAATTACCTGATATTTATACCCATCCTAGTGATGTGCGATCGCAAATTCAATCTGATTTAGGAAATTTCCCTCTGTTCGATTTCTGGGGCCCAAAAACTACCATTAGTTCTAGCCAATGGATTGCCAATTCGGCAAAATGGGTTGAGGAACGTTACAGCCCGACATTATCACTGGTTTATCTACCACATTTAGATTACTGTCTGCAAAAATTTGGTAACAATCAAACGCAGATTCAAGCAGATTTGCGAGAAATTGATGCTGTTTGTGGTGATTTAATTGAATATTTTGAAGCACGCAACACTCAGGTAATTATTCTTTCTGAGTATGGCATTACCCCAGTTTCTCAAGCTGTGGATTTGAACCGCGTACTACGGGAAAATGGTTTAATCGCTGTGCGAGAAGAATTAGGGCGAGAACTGCTCGATTTTGGTGCTAGCATTGCCTTTGCTGTTGCCGATCATCAAATTGCTCATGTGTATGTGAACGATCCGGCGTATATCCCGAAAGTGCGATCGCTTTTAGAAGCGACTGAAGGCGTAGCGCAGGTATTGGATGAAGAGGGAAAACAAGCCTACCATCTTAATCATGCTAGATCGGGTGAGTTGGTGGCGATCGCACAATCTAACGCTTGGTTTACCTATTATTATTGGCTCGATGATGCGAAAGCGCCTGATTTTGCTAGAACTGTAGATATCCACCGCAAACCTGGTTACGATCCTGTAGAACTTTTCCTCGATCCGCAAATAAAATTTCCTCAAGGAAAAATTGCTCTCAAGTTACTTAAGAAACAACTAGGTTTTCGCTATCTTATGGATGTGATTCCTCTGGATGCTTCCCTGGTGCGTGGCTCTCACGGTAATATCACCACTTCTGTTGATGAAGGGCCTCTATTTATCACCCATCAAACTCACCTAGTTAATGAACATCAAATTGAGGCGACAGATGTTTGCTCGTTGATTCTCAAACATTTAAATACCTGAAAGGCAGCATAGAGGCTGTATATTGCCTCTATATCCTCCCAAAATACAAAAAAATTTATGGTAATTCATAATCATATCGAGTATGATTTATATAAACTCGTTATGACTATGAATTAGATTGTTCTATCAGTAGGTATCCATCTACTGACTAAAATGTACTGTGGGCAATCTGAGTAACTTACATGGAGAGCTTCTTTAACCATGACTGAACCCCAAAACTTGACAACTGCTGATGGTATTCCAGTTAGCGATAACCAGAACTCACTTACAGCTGGAGCGCGTGGCCCTGTATTAATCCAGGATTTCCACCTTATAGAAAAGCTGGCTCATTTCAACAGAGAACGTATTCCTGAAAGAGTTGTCCACGCTAAAGGTGCTGCTGCTCATGGTACTTTGACTATTACCAATGACATCACCCGCTACAGTAAAGCCAAACTTTTTTCTGAAATTGGCACGAAAACGGAACTTCTCTTGCGTTTCTCTACAGTCGGAGGAGAAAAAGGTTCAGCAGATGCCGAGCGCGACCCTAGAGGTTTTTCTCTCAAGTTTTATACTGAGGAGGGCAACTGGGATCTTGTAGGTAACAATACCCCGATTTTCTTCATCCGCGACCCTTTGAAGTTTCCTGATTTCATCCATACCCAAAAGCGCAATCCCCAAACCAATTGCAAAGACCAGAATGCAAAGTGGGATTTTTGGTCACTCAGTCCAGAATCGCTTCACCAGGTGACGATCCTCTTTTCAGACCGGGGAATTCCCAAAACCCATCGACACATGGACGGTTTTGGTAGCCACACCTTCAGTTTAATTAATGCCGAGGGCGATCGCGTCTGGTGTAAATTTCACTTTAAGACTCTCCAAGGGCATCAAACCTTGACTGAGGAAGAATCCGCTAAGATTAAGGGCGAAGATCCCGATCATGCGACTCACGATCTGTTTGAAGCGATCGCTAACAAAGACTATCCTAAGTGGCGGATGTGTATTCAGGTGATGACCGAAGAGCAAGCGGAAAAACATCCTGACAATCCTTTTGACTTGACCAAAGTTTGGAAACAAGGAGAATATCCTTTAATTGAAGTCGGGATATTAGAGCTAAATCGTAACCCAGAGAATTATTTCGCCGAAGTTGAGCAAGCCGCTTTTAGCCCTAGTGCAGTGGTTCCTGGCGTTAGTTTCTCTCCAGACAAAATGCTGCAAGCTCGGATCTTTTCTTACCCAGATGCTCAACGGTATCGCTTGGGTGGTAACTATCAGCAACTACCCGTCAACCAGCCCAAATGTCCAGTGATGCATTATCAGCGAGATGGCTTTATGGCACCGGGGAACAACGGCGGTAGCGTTCCTAACTATGAACCGAATAGTGCTGCGGGTACGCCTAAAGAAAATCCAGCTTATGCAGAACCACCTAGTCATTTGGGCGATGTCACAGTCGATCGTTACAGTCATCGTGAAGGAAACGACGATTATACCCAGGCTGGTAATCTGTATCGTTTACTAACTCCTGAACAGCAAGAGCGTCTGGCTAAAAATATTGTTGGTAGTCTCTCTCAAGCAAGGGAAGACATCCAAATGCGCCAACTTTGCCACTTCTTCCGGGCAGATGTTTCTTATGGTCGTCGTGTAGCTGAAGGATTAGGCATTTCAATCGATCCCTCAATGTTGGGTGCTACTGCTCAACCTGTAGGTAACTGGTAAGCCTTATCCAATTTTGTGGGGTGGGCATCTTGCCATTGGTGTCAACTTAGCGTGAAAGCCAGCCTAGAAAAAGCTTTTAGATATTGTTTCGTTGTCTCGTTCCCAGTTTGAGACTGGGAATGCTGTCCTAGAGGCTCCGCCTCCCTTGCTGGCGGCAGAGCCGCAATTGAAGTGCATTTCCAGCCTAGAGGCTAGAAACGAGATTTGACAAAGCTTTTAGCTTAAGTTGACGTGAATTCGACAGACCTCACCCACCCAGCCTGCGAGGAGAGGGAGGAGCAACGAAAAATTAGGCTTTTTGCTCCCCTCTCCTAACAGGCTACGGTGTACACACATCTTTGTATAAAACCAAAATCGTTGAAGATCCCCCTAAATCCCCCGATAAATTGGGGGACTTTGACTCTGGTTCCCCCTTTTTTAAGGGGGGTTAGGGGGGATCTAAACGCTGTGAGGCAACTCTCAAAGACTTGTGTATACACCGTAGCTCCTAACAGGAGAGGGGCTGGGGGTGAGGTCAAAATCCTGTGCATCGAACTCACGTTAAGTTGACACCTATGAATTCAGACCTCTCCTTAACAAGAGCGACCAAATTAAAAATTTGGTCGGGGTTTTATACCCAAGTTCCCTTTGGTCACGGCGTCAGGCAGGAAGCAGAATTTCCTTCTGCCTCCTGCCCTCTACCTTTTTTGATAAGAGGAGAGTTAGAATTTGGTCTAATCAACTGAAAAATGCGGTAATTAATCCAAATTTCTAATTATCTTTGCCATTGCTCGTAAAATTTAACAATTGATCGTCATTGACCCAAATTGCTTGTTGAGGTACAGAGATAGAAATTCCAGCTTCGTCTAGGGCAACTTTTAGGCGGCGGCGAAGTTCCCGTGCGACATCCCATTGTTTGAGGGGCTGTGTTTTAATCCAGACACGAATTATCAAACCGCGATCGCCAAATTGATCTATTCCCAATACTTGCGGCGGTTCTAAAATTTGACTCTGCCATTGCATTTCTTGATTCATTTTATCAGCAATAGTTGCAATCAATTTCAAAGCCTCTTCTGTATCGGCTTGGTAAGCGATAGGAATTGTTAAATCGGCTCGCGACCAACGACTAGAAAGATTGGCAACAACTTTAATTTCACTATTGGGAATTGTGATCAAGCGTCCTTCAGAATCCCGCAGTTGGGTCATCCGCAGATTCAGATTTTCTACTAAACCTCCCACGTCTCCCACATTAATTACATCGCCTAAAGCATACTGGTCTTCTAAAATGATCAGGAACCCGTTAATCGCATCTTTAATTAAGTTTTGCGATGCCAAAGACAATGCAACACCAACTAAACTAGCACCCGCTAGCAAGGGAACGATATCTATCCCCAAGGATACTAGCGCGATCAAGAAACCTACTCCTACCCAGATAGCAGTAGTGATACTTTTAGTGACACCAGAAAATGTGGAGACTCGCAGTTGCAGCCGTGCAGAACTTTCTGGAGTGAGGAAAGCACCACTGCTAATCAGAGTGGAAGCGAAGCGGTCAATTAGGGCGTAGGTCAAACGAATTGCTACATAGGTTGCCAGGCATACGACACCTAATCGCACAGGAAATTGGGCAGCTGTGAGAATTGCTACCTGAAAACCTCGTGTATAGGGAAATAGACCCAAAATAAAGAAGGTTCCACCTCCCCAAATTCCGGCTTGACTTAGCTGAAATAATCGTCTCTTGGCTTCTTGGAGATGTTGCTGTTGTCGTTGATTTAGTTGTGTTGTAATTGCTTGATCTGCTGGTTTTGGGTAGTTGAAGAGTTCCCTTTGGGGTTGGGAGGCAATGGAGTTTTCTAAATCCTTTTGGGAACGCCGCTGCCAGCTATATACCCCCCAACTCATGACAATCATTGCTAGTCCGATACCGCCAGCAATTTTACCTTGGTCGATTAAAGATTGAATTTGCCTTTCTTGCTTGGCTTGTTGCAAATCTTCTTCTAAAGATTCTTTAACTTGATTTGCTGATGTCGATACATCTACCTGTCGCAGTCCCGCATCTTCAGAAGTAACGGTCATCAGATATTGACCGTTGACATAAATTACTGGTAATTCGTTTACTTTGCGAACATCCACCTTGACTGGTGTTTTTGCTGGTGATTGAAAGTAATTTTGACCAATTTTTTCCAACTTCTTTTGAATATCTTCTGAACGCTCAGGAAAGTTGGTTCTTGTTGCCGCTATTTGAAATAACCGACGACCATCTAAATAAATCCAGCCCGAAACAACTCTGTTATCTGAATCATTACTAATACTGCTGGGAGCTTGCAGTTGCGGTACAAAAGGAATCTGGGCTGTGGCTTTTGGCACAGATACAACGCCTATAGCCATTGAACTGGCGATGCCTACGGCGGGCAAAGCCAACGCCAAAAATTGAAAACGCACTCAAACACCTCCTTGAATTAAATCTACTGGTGACTACTTCGATAACTATCCTCCGCAATAACTTTGGGTAGATGTACCTATCTAAAGTTGAGGTTTTCTATTTAGACAATGAAGCTTTCATGTTTTTTTGTTTGTCTTCTATCTTTAGAGAGATGACAAGGTGCTGATTATCAGCAGGTAAGGCTGATAAGATTATTACTCTTACCAAAGATAAAACAAAAAGGAAGAAGCGGGGGAGGAAGTTGACATTAGGGTAATCAAACGTCAAGCTAGTTTTGAGGACTCTTGACTAGTGATTTGCTTTCATACAAGCAAAAATCGCCAGTAGTAGAATAACCTAGTAGAGTGCGTAAACTTTACGTAGCTTTTTTTATTTTTTGAGGTAACTTTTGATGACCGCAACTTCTCCCCGATTAAAGCACGAGGTTAAAGACCTCGGCCTAGCTGCCTTGGGAAGACAGCGCATTGAATGGGCTGGACGCGAAATGCCAGTTTTGAAGCAAATCCGCGATCGCTTTGCGATCGAAAAGCCCTTCGCTGGTTTACGCCTTGTAGCTTGTGCCCACATTACAACAGAAACAGCACATTTGGCGATCGCTCTGAAAGCCGGTGGTGCAGACGCGCTTTTAATTGCTAGCAATCCTTTATCAACGCAAGATGACGTAGCCGCTAGCCTCGTCGTCGATCATGAAATTCCCGTCTTTGCTCAAAAAGGCGAAGATAACGAAACTTATAACCGCCACGTCCAAATAGCTTTAGATCATCGCCCCAACATTATTGTTGATGACGGTAGCGATGTAGTTGCGGCTTTAATCCAACACCGCCAACACCAAATTGCTGATTTGATTGGTAGCACCGAAGAAACCACCACTGGTATTGTGCGCCTACGCGCCATGTTTAGAGAAGGCGTTCTCACCTTCCCCGCAGTCAACGTCAACGACGCCGACACCAAGCACTTCTTTGATAATCGCTATGGTACTGGGCAATCAACCCTAGATGGCATTATCCGCGCCACCAATATTTTGTTGGCTGGTAAAAACATTGTCGTCGTCGGTTATGGCTGGTGTGGTAAAGGTACAGCCCTCCGCGCCCGTGGGATGGGTGCTAACGTCATCGTCACCGAAATCGACCCCATCAAGGCAATTGAAGCCGTAATGGATGGCTTCCGCGTTCTGCCAATGGCTGAAGCTGCACCCCAAGGTGATATATTTATCACTGTGACAGGTAACAAGCACGTCGTTCGCGGCGAACACTTCGATGTCATGAAAGACGGTGCGATCGTTTGTAACTCCGGTCACTTTGACTTGGAACTTGATTTGAAATACTTGGCTGCACAAGCTAAGGAAATCAAAGAAGTTCGTCCTTTCACCGAAGAGTACAAGTTGAAAAATGGTAAATCAGTTGTCGTTCTCGGACAAGGACGCTTGATTAACCTAGCTGCGGCTGAAGGACACCCCAGCGCGGTAATGGATATGAGTTTTGCCAACCAAGCTTTGGCTTGTGAATTCTTGGTGAAGAATAAAGGTAAGTTGCAACCTGGTTTGCACTCAATTCCTGTTGAAGTCGATCAAGAAATTGCTCGTTTAAAATTGCAGGCTATTGGGATCACAATTGATAGTTTGACAGCAGATCAAATTGAGTACATCAATTCTTGGACAAGTGGAACTTGATACATTGATTAGTTGATTTTTTGGGGATAGGCGTTTTGCTTATCCCTTTTTTTGTGTTTCTCTCGCAGAGATGCAGAGGCACAGAGAGAGAATATAATAGGATGGAGGGTATTATTGTAAGTTTGTATGTCAGCAAAAGATTTTTTTCATAATGCTGTTAAGTTAGCTTTAGAGAAAGATGGTTGGTTAATTACTGATGATCCTTTGATATTTCTAGTAGATACTATAGAATTTCGTCTTGATTTAGGTGCAGAAAGACTTTTGGCAGCAGAAAAAGAAGGACACAAAATAGCAGTTGAAATAAAATCTTTTTTGGGAAAATCAGCGATTAGTGAATTTCATACAGCTTTAGGACAAACACTTAATTACCGTTCTATTTTAAGAAAAGAAGAACCCGATCGTATTTTATATTTAGCAATTAGTTATGAAATATATACAGCTTTTTTTCTGATACCTGTGATTCAAGAAATAATTGCTGAACATAAATTAAAATTATTGATATTTGAAAGTAGCAAACAGGAGATTATTTTATGGAAGGAATGAATTATCCTGAATTAGTACAGACAGTATTAGCAAGACATACAGAAAGTCATTTAGCCAAGGGAACGGAAATACAATTAATATTTGATAATCAAAAAAATCACTATTTAATAATTCATCTAGGTTGGGAAGGTGAAAAACGGACTTATGGTTCGGTAATTCATGTTGATATTAAAGATGGAAAAATCTGGATTCAGTGCGATTTTACAGAGGAAGGTGTAGCTAATGAATTAGTAGAATTGGGAGTACCAAAAACAGATATAGTTTTAGGTTTTAGATCGCCTCATGTGAGACAGTTTACTGGTTTTGCATCGGTTTAATTTTTTTGTATATCATGTCAGCAAAAAATATTTTTCATAATACTGTAAAAGTAGCCTTAGAAAAAGATGGCTGGAAAATTACACATGACCCCTTGTTTTTTAAACTCTCTGAACAAATTAGAATTAAAATAGACTTAGGAGCGCAAAAGTTAATTTCGGCTGAAAAAGATGAGCAAAAAATAGCAGTAGAGGTAAAAAGTTTTATTGGGGTGTCAGCAATCTCAGAGTTTCATACAGCTATAGGTCAATTTTTGAACTACAGGGTAGCATTAGAACAAAAGGACTCTGAACGAGTATTATATTTAGCAATATCTCAAGATATCTACCAAGAGTTTTTTATAGATTCTTTTATTCAAAGTGTATTAGAACGGTATGAAATCAAATTATTTGTTTTTCATGTTCAGAAAGAGGAGATAGTATTATGGAAAAATTAGATTATCGAGAATTAGTGAAAAGGATCATCTATAAATATGCAAATGAGCAACCCAAAGAAGATTTAGAAAATACCGAAATTGTCTTTGATACAGAACGCGATCGCTATTTATTAGTATACATAGGATGGAATGATGAAGAAAGAGTATATGGATGCCCAATTCATATTAGTATAAAGCATGGAAAAATTTGGATTCAGCGCGATTTTACTGAAGAAGGAATAGCTAATCAATTAGTAGAATTAGGTGTGCCGACAACAGATATTGTTTTAGGTTTTAGATCGCCTTATGTCCGGCAGTTTACTGGTTTTGCATCTGTTTAATTTTTTCGTATTCTATACCGACTGAAGTTGAAGGTTGAGTATATTAATTCTTGGGAATCGTGAATCTGATGATTGATTAGTTGGTTTTTTGTGGATAAGCCAAAGCTTATCTCTTTTTTCTTGTGCGACGTTATGGATTGATTGAATGATATCATGTCCGCCAAATTACCCATAATAAAAGAACCCCACCCCCAACCCCTCCCCGCAGGCGGCTATCCATTACCCGCATCTTTCTTAACAAACAGACAAAATACTTAAAATTAGACCGAAACGGTTGATGGGTATAGTTTTGAGGGAAAGTATAGTTGTGGGTGATGACGCATCATGCAAAAATGGGCAGAGTCAGAATTACAACAAGCAGACTTAGGGGATGCGAGGAGAAACAAACGGCTAGTACGTATTGTGGAAGACTTAGCATCCCAGCCAGCTAGTAGCGTACCACAGGCTTGTGGAGATATAGCAGCGACAAGTGCAGCATATGATTTTTGGAATTCACCATATTTTCAGCCA
>NNBT01000144.1_pt1 | contig 12186 bp, 14 predicted proteins | sample 1173831 | NCBI WGS metagenome assembly NNBT01 (sample SAMN07173936, study PRJNA388173) | plant metagenome | isolation source: symbiotic tissue sample KVJ10 | place: Norway: Troms, Kvaloya island | reverse complement strand
GGATACAACCTGGTAGTAAATCTAATTGTTCGGATGTCAGTGTGTTTAGTAGAGCAGGATTATCACCTGCGCCTTTTAATGCACCTGGATCTTGAGGCATATAATATTGAACTTCCACAGTTGCGTCAGAGTCGCTGCTTTGACGCAACCGGATAATTCGCTGGCGATAAGGTTGATCTAAGGTAATAACGTTAGCCTGTTCGGCAAATAAGGTGATGCTATCTTCTGTAAACAGATTAACTGGTCTTTGCCACAGGCACAGGTGGACATACCAAACTGGTTCTGCTATGGCTTGTTCCCGATTATCAAATTCACCAGCTAGGTACTCACCTAAAGCAATTAACTGTGGCGAGAAGTTCATAAGTACAATAAATAGATCATTAAGGATAATAATTTTTAGCTAGTTTTTCAGGAGAAAGGGTCTTATTTCCTCTAGTTACCAGCTTATAAAATACTTTTGATGTGTATATATTGTAAATGAAACCGTCACCCGCTAAAAGCTCAACTTGGCAAAGTAGCCTTTAAGCGAGAAAATAAAGATACGTCGCCCTTAACATTTCTTTTTTCTTTGTGAATAACGTCCGTACAGTCTCTGATACAAAGCGAACTTTCTACAATCTTCACACCCGTCCGATCAACACTATTTATCGTCGGGTAGTAGAAGAATTGATGGTGGAAATGCATCTGCTGTCAGTAAATATCGATTTTAGCTACAATCCAATTTATGCCTTGGGTGTCGTCACTACTTTTGATCGCTTCATGGAAGGCTATCAACCAGAACGGGATCGAGAATCAATTTTTAACGCCTTATGTCAGGCTATAGAAACAGATCCGCAACAATATCGACAGGATGCCCAAAGATTGCAAGCTGTAGCTAAAGGTTTGCCAATTAAAGATTTAATTGGGTGGTTGGGCCAAACTACTTACCTAGATAGAGATGCTGACTTGCAAGCAACCCTACAAGCGATCGCCAATAATCCTAACTTTAAATACAACCGTTTGTTCGCAATTGGTGTATTTTCGTTATTAGAACAGTCAGATCCCGAATTAGTCAAAGATGAAAAGCAACTCACTGAGGCGCTAAAAGCGATCGCTGCTGGCTTGCATCTTTCTGATGACAAACTCAACAAGGATTTGGAGTTATACCGTTCTAACCTAGACAAAATGGCGCAAGCGCTAGTGGTGATGGCAGATATACTCTCAGCCGATCGCAAAAAACGCGAGCAACGTAAACAACAATCAACTACCCCAGTTGCTCCCCCAAGTTCCAACGAATAGTTAGAATTTGGCAGTGATGAGTTAGGAGTTATGAGTGAGGAATTGTTAATAACTCCTAACTCCTAACTCTTAGCTTTAGACGCCCAATATTTTGTAGATTAAGCTGTTAATTATAGTCAGCGTAAATGCCCCAATAACAGCACTCCAAATTCCGTAGCGCAAGCGAAAGCCCTCTACTAACCAAGCAGCAATACTAAAACAAACCACGGCAATCATAAATGTGAAAATGCCGGATAATAAGTCCAAAGTGAGTAGGTTTGGTACTGCAAAAACGAGACTTAAAATCGGTCTGACTATTGCCGTCACGATACCAAGCACTGCGGCAGAAAGAAACGCTTTACCAGGAGTATCAATTTCAACTCCCACAGGCAACTTACTAATTATTAACAAGCTGATAGCTGTTACTACCCAAACAATTAAAAGCGTCACGATATTCATGCCACAACCCCTGATACTAATTAGTAATTCGTAATTCGTAATTCGTAGTTCGTAGTTCGTAATTAGGACACACTGAAGCACGCTTGATACAAGCGCTTTTCAATCTGTTAACCTATTTGAACATCCTTCCCCAATTTGGTATGAAATGTGGATGGTAATTGGTGATTATGTTCCTCAATCTATAGGTGGAAAAATCTTTAAAGCTCAACCAATTATTTGTAAATTAGCAGCTTTTTTTTCTTTAGCCGAGATTTATTCTAGATATCTTTAGGTTTGCTAAAAGGCTTGAAGGGGGAATTGGGAATGATGAGTGGGGGACAAGGAGACAAAGAGACAAAGAGAATAACCTATGCCCCATCCCCAATTCCCCATTCCCCTATCTCATCTTTTAAGAGGAGGTTGGGTTTGTTTAGGTGCTACAGGCGCTTGAGGTGTTGTTGAGTTAGGAACCACTGGAGAAATACTAGGATTGATAGGACTGATGCCTTGCCCAGTTGGAGGCTGAGTAATGCTAGGAAAGGGTATAGAATTAGGTGCTAAGGGGAATTTTGGGGTAATATTCCCTTCGGGATTGATTCCTGGAAGTGGCGCAGCACCAGGATTGATTGGAAAAGAGGGAACAGTAGGCTGGTTAGACGAGTTTATGGATGGTTGAGATGGGCCAGGAATAATTCCCAAAGAAACGCGATCGCCCCCTACTTGTCGTAGCAAATCCAATGTCTCAATCACATCATTGTAAGTTGCTGTGCGCGAAGCATTCAGCACGACAATGGCATTAGGGTTTGCTTGGAGATACTGTTTTAAACTCTGCCTCAAATCTTCCTGTTTTACAGGCTGTTTTTCTATGTAAGTATTGCCCACAGCATCGATGGTAACAATCACACTTCCACTCTGTGATGTTATTCCAGAGACTGTACTGGGGCTGGCTTTAGGCAAATCAACATTTATTGCCTGTTGCCGTGTAAATTGTAAAGCCGCTAATAAAAAAAATGTCAGGATACAAAAAACGACATCAATTAAAGGGATGATTTGAATTTGGACTTCTTCAATTGGAGTATGTAGATTAACTTTCATGTCTCACTCTCAAGCCTGTTCAGGGGTTGAATTATTGACTATTAATTAGGTTAATTAGGTGTATTCGGGGGTTCAGGAGGTTCAGAAATTCTAGTCTTTCCTGGCTTGCGGGGTGGAGTGAAATTTTCTGGCACAATTGCTGATGTCCTATTGCTAAAGTCAGGAGGAGACTGGCGATAGAGCAATTCCATCTCATTCCCTGCCTTCCGAAAAACTTTGACTTGGTTGACTACAAAACTTTGAAATAGGCGGTAAAATACTAAACTAATGATGGCAACTATTAGCCCACTTGCCGTACTAATTAAAGATTCACCAATACCAGTAGTCACCCCAGCAGTAGATTCAGTTCCCAAATCGCCAATCCGAATTGAGCGCAGAGACTGGATTAAACCCAAAACTGTACCCAACAATCCCAGCAGTGGCGCTAGAGCAATCACAGCTTCTAAAAGTTTTTCGCCCCGCCGCATCCCAGCTAATTCGTCTTCTGCCGTGGCCTCCAGTGCTAGTCGAAAGGTTTCCGCATCAGTTTTCGCAAAACGTAGAGGGGCGTAGAGAAAACGCCCGACAGGCTGATGGCTTGCAAGTCTTGCGATATCCGCAGCTACTTCCCAATTATCCTGGGCAGCATCCAAGATGCGATCGACTATTTGCTTTTCCTGAGTCAAAATTCGCAACCAGAACCACAAACGCTCGAAAATCACACTCAAAGCCAGAATCGACAGAACTAGCAATGGCCACATCGCTGGCCCACCCTTGTAAAACAAATCTAAAATATCCACTGTTTAAATTTCCTCCCTCCACGACTAAAGCAAATGTGTTAAGGCATTTTAATTCTAGAGATTAATGCAAAATGAGGGACTTCCAAAATATAAATTTCTCGAAAACCAAAAAAAACAGTGCAAAGATGGTACAAACTTGCTGCTGGGTAGGCAATTGAATGATAGACCGATAATTTTTGGCATACTTTTGCTAGACTTCCTTGTAATACCAATTTGAAAAAAGAATGCAATACATAGATAAGACCCTACCCAACCCTCTCCAAGGCTTCGGGTAGGGTGTGCATCAGTGAGGGTGGGTGTCTGGTCGCAAACATTTTTTGAATTGATATAACCTGAAGTTTCACCATAGGATATTTTCACGTAAAGGAGAACAAATTTTGGCAGCAGTCCGAGTCCGTCAGCATGTTAATCCACTTGGTAAAAAGTATCAAACACCAGCAAGTCCCCAAGACTGGGAAAAAATTTATGCAAAGCCAAATCAACCACTACATTTAGATATTGGCTGCGCTAAGGGGCTGTTTTTGTTGAATATGGCCCAGATAGAACCCAACTGGAATTTTCTCGGCTTGGAAATTCGGGAACCGCTGGTGGTAGAGGCGAATAAGTTACGTTCTGAATTAGGCTTAACAAACCTGCACTATTTATTTTGCAATGTGAATAACTCACTGCATTCACTTTTATCTTCCCTACCTCTAGGAAGTTTAAAACGCGTTACTATTCAATTTCCCGATCCTTGGTTTAAAACCCGCCACGCTAAACGTCGTGTAGTGCAACCAGAACTAGTGGCAGACTTAGCTAAGTATCTTGCGGTTGGGGGGTTGGTATTTATGCAATCAGATATGGAATTTGTGGCTGTGGAAATGCGCGATCGCTTTGCTGCTAATTCAGCTTTTCAGAAAGTTGGTGCAGAAGAATGGCTAGCGGAAAATCCGCTACCAGTTCCTACAGAACGGGAAATAGGCACGCAAAAAAAGGGTGAGCCTGTCTATCGAGCTTTGTTTGAAAGGGTGAAGAGTACTGACTAGAGATGTTAGTAATACCAACTCTGCCTCCCCATTTGGAATTTGAAGTTTTCTCGATCGGCCTTGAAACGATTTACTCATATAGACTTAAGTCTTACTTTTTATATTGCCGTTAAATATTACCCATTATTTGGAAAAGTCTTTGGGACATAAATGTTCTATTAAAGGTTAAAAAAATAGTGAAATATTATTTGATAATTGGTGCAGAAGCTTAGTGTAGAGTAATTGATAGATACACAAACCTTGATAAATAAATAGTGTTGGCTAAAAGTGTCGATTTCTTAATGGGTGACATAAAAGTTTTATTTATGTCTATTCAAAATTTTCAAAACATAATTAAATCATTTTGCTTATACCTAGAATATAGACAAGATTATACCATTTTGGATTTTAGACTTCGGCTACGCTCAGTCGAACGATTTTCAATTTTGGATTGTGAAACATCCATTGGATAAGTGTTTCAGTTTTCCATCTGTCGCACTCATTTTTCAAATTGGTATTAGGCAATTAAAGTACTTAGTTATTCAGCAAGCCCTATCTAGTTATATATTCTGAGGAAAAGCAAAATGGAAGGCAAGAACAAGAATTCAAATATTCAATTTGAAATTAACAATCTAATTGATAATGCTGTTAACAATGCAGTAGCACGACGGAACCTAAATCAGGATTCAGAAGATGCTTTACTAACTCTGCCTGATGAGGAAATGGCAAACGTTACAGGTGGTTTTGCAATCGTTGCAAGTACTTCTCTTGTGAAGACATTGCCGACCATTGCAGGTGGCATTATTTTGAGAGAACCGATTACTTGTGGACTAATTGCACAAGATCCCAACTTGGGCGCACAAGCCTTTTAAGTTGCTAGTAACTATTAAACTCTTGGACATTTAATTTGCTTATTTAAGTTGATGGAGAGCAGTCTGACCTGAAACTATCTGTAAATCTCCATCAGCTTAAAAATACAATTCACTATAGGTTCAATTTATGGAAGACATCGCTACTGAAAAGACTATACTTTGCCCTAGTGCAAGACCAGAATGGCAGGATAGTGTTGTTTTCGGCGTCGTTGGTGGCACAGTCACAGAACCCCGCATTGCTTATCTTAAGCAGCCACAAGCTGTCACAGATGAACTAATAGCAAAAGCTAGTCCGGTAACACCCACTGAAATTTTTCGGACGGCTGCACCCTGTGCAACTAAGGGTTGTCAACATTTTGATGGTAAAGATTGTCGTCTGGCAATGCGAGTTGTAGAAAATTTGCCAACGGTAGTAGAGGATCTACCACCTTGTTCTATACGCCGAAATTGCCGATGGTGGGAGCAGGAAGGTAAGGCAGCTTGTATGCGTTGTCCACAAGTTATTACAGATAACTACAATCCCACTGAATTATTAGTTAAAGTGGCGACACCAACTGTTGATTAAACAAAGCTACAAAGTTTTTTTCTATTTCCTGTCTTCGGTCTCCATACTGAAGGGGGGACAAAATACCCTGAAAGGATGCCATTCTTTTCTGCATCCTAGCCCTTTTTATCGCCCCACAAATATATTAAGTTTGATGGTTAGAATTTTTCAAATTTTGCAACCACGCTTGAAACAACGAGTCCATAATTTGTTCTCTCACCGCTTGATTCAATTCTATCGGGAACCACTTTTCCACTCTCATAACGTGATACCCCACTTTTGTTTGCACAGGGCCAATAATTTCACCTTCCTTAGCTTCAGTAAGAGGTTTGGCAATTTCCGGTATCAGTTCTACTAAATAGCGAACTCCTACAAAACCGCCATTTTCTTGTGACTGCTGACCCTTAGAATGTTCCAAAGCCAAAGCACAGAAAGAAGCTTGTCCTTCGCGTAGAATTTGCACGATTTTCCAAGCAGTTGCCAGATCGGTAACCAGAATTTGCGATAGCGCTACCCGTCTGTAGTTGTCGCGGTTGGAAACATAAGCGCCATCGACTGTTGCACCGAATAGATGTTCTTTAAGCTTCTTCTCCAACAGTGCTACTTTTATTCCTTGCGACCACTCATCTACACTAATGCGCTGCTCCTCCAGCCATGCACTAGTTTCTGCATTTCCCCATAACTTGCGTTCCAAGCGAAAAGCATCGCCAGCGGCTTGCCATTCATCATCAGATATTTCAATTCCTAACTGGTTGCAGTTAGCTAAAACTAATGCCTCACGTTCAGCAGCGATCGCGATTTCTGCAAACTTAGCAGAACGGCGCAGGTATGTCAAAATTTCTGCATCGGTTGCTGGATGGGCTTGTACGGGCTCGTTGGTTAAAACCTTGAGCGGTAAAGTTTGTTCTAATTGTTCTGTCATGGCTTTAAGATATTTAAGTAATATTGTTATTTCTACCTGCCAACAAGCAAACGTTCTATAGGAATTTCGTGAGGTTTGATGCGGTTGCGATGTAAGTCGCCGTAAAGGTTGAGGTAGTCGATTTCTTCAGGGGTAAGTTTGCCTTTTTGCACAGCCTGAATTGCTGCATCTACATGTTCGCGAGTTTGCCAACCTGCTAGCGCAACATCTACACAGTTTTGACTTAAAGAATAGCGATATAAATCTGGGACTGAAGGTTGCCAGCATCCATCTGGTAGACCAGATGGTGGTTCCCAGAGAGCGCCAAGCATACCTGCTGACTTAAAGGTGACTATACCTGGTCTATGGGGATCGTTAGCATCCAAATGGGGGAAAACCTTTCTTTGGGCTGTACGATGTGCCACATTGTGCCTCACCATCGCAACATCCAAAAAAGGGCTATTTAGCCACTGTTTTGCTAAATCGTGGTCGTGAAAAGAAGCACCAATATAGCGCACCACACCCATTTCTTTCATCTTTTCGGAAATACCAAATACTCTTTCTATTTGGCGCTGAGTTACTGACCCCGGGCCACGGATATCGTCAGAGGCGCTAATACACTTCTCAAAAGCAGGATGATTATGCTCATCAATCCAGCCCCAAAAAAACACATCAATGTAGTCAATACCCAGATCGATAAATTGATCGTACAGATAGGTGAATGCTGTGTCTGGAGTTCTAATCATGTAACTGACAGTTGCCAGAACTACCTTCTCACGCATTGAGGAACCGCGTCCGCATAATTGGCGGAGCGCAGGACGCATGGAACTATAAAGATATTGATGTAAATCGCTGGAGTAGAAAAAGTAGTTGATGCCTTGGTCGAAGGCGTAAAGGGTATCCTCACTGGAGATGTGGCCTCCACCTCCTAGTCCTAAACAACTAACAGTTAAGTCAGTCCGTCCAAGTTTGCGGTAAAAAGGTAAATCTGATTGAGCAAATCTACTATTAGCAATGGCAAGTTCTTCAGCAGCTGTTAACTGTGGCTGAAAATCGGGAGTCTGAATATCAGGAGCAAGATTAGTAATTTTCATGACTTTAAAGCTGGATAAATATCATCAGATTTGGCATTGAGGTAAGGACGTTGCAGATCAATTTCCAGTGCGGAGAATTGTGCCAAAATTGATGCCATCCGACCTTCTGGCGAATTATCCTCTTGCTCCCAAGCTTTTATCAAACCATTGGTTATAATTTGACAGCGATTCATCCCAAAGCTTTCTTTTTCGCCAAATTTCTGATCTGGTTCTTCAGCGATCGCTAACCCTGGTGCGATAAGTTTAGTAAATAAAGGCACTTCTGGCAGAAAATGGGATTGGTGTTCTGCATAAACCTTTGCTAGTACTGGGTGGACAACTTCATAGTTGTTTTTGTCAAAGTAAAGCACCGCTGAGTCATGACGCCCATAATCTGAAGGATTATATAACGCTTTAAAGTTGAAAGGCAGGGCGATGGCATTCAGTTGAGTAGTCAAGCTTTCCATGACTGCAACTGCACCATCAGTAGTTAAGTTGAAATAGACTCTTACTATATTTTCACCACTGTAAGAGCCTGCATTACTAACTGCCATGTAAAAACCGTTTTGCACCAAATTCTTGGGAAGTTTGATCGCAACTGGATTTCCTACAGTCACAGCTTCGTCTTGCGGTTGTAAATGTTTACTACGCTCAATATGCAGAGTTAAACCACCCTTGTGTACTGCTAAAGCTCCATCAGATTCTTCTTTCACCACCAGCCAATCGGGACTAAAGTAGCCTTCACCCTTGTTGCTTTCATGGAGGCGATTGTAAAACACCACATCTACGCCGAGAAAGGTGTTATTTTCTAAATTTTGGTTGACTGCTAAATTTGTTTCCTCCCCATCAAGTGCTAAAGCACGTTTGAGAGAACCGTTGTAATAAATACCGTAGAGAAAATTAGATAGTTGAGCGTTTAAATATTTATCTTGTACATCTGAAGGCAATTGCTGAAATCGTGGAAGTGTCTCAGCTGTGACTTCAACGGGTTTGTAGTCGGGATGGCGAATACAAAATTTCGATTCTATGTGAATTTTATTAACTATATCTTGCAATGAATGCTGCAATGATTCTGGAATAGCTGCTAATTGTATTGGCAACGGATTTAGTAGTTGCATAGGTGCTTGCCTTTAACTAAAGGGAGATGGGAAGAAAAATGCCATTTTGTGACATACTCCGACACTGACAACAAGCTGTACAGTTTAGGCTTCTCAACTAATCCAGAAGACGGCTTCTCCTACGAAGACGCTAGCTATGTGAACGGAGGCGTTGAGCTTTGTTTAAAGTCCACGAAATGACCTACCGCAGACTATGAATTTCTTACCTTATACCATACAAGTTTTACTGCCCTAGATGAGATGCTGGCTTATTTGCGCTACCTCTCAAACCAATTGGTAACTTGTATTAATCAAAATGTGCTGACTTACTTTTATGCTGTGTAACGGAGTCCCTTGCCAGTAGTCATTATACAACTGGACAGAGGCTTATCAGACACCAGTGTGGATGAAGCAAACCACGAGTATTTTACCAGAAAAAACACATAAATTGGCGATTCTTCACCCACCCCATCACTCATCTGATAGCGTAGCGGTAGCGAGTCCGCGAGCGTCTTGAAATCAAATATTGCTCAAGGGTGGGACTGCGACGCTCTATCTACGAGACGCTGCACCAATCGCCCTCTTTTCAATATCAGTAAGAGGCTTGTTTTGGTTTAAGTTAAACGGTAGATAAGCTTGTGGATGTAAGTTCTGATGCTTGCATTCCAAAAACTGTAGGAATCGATGCTTCTGGACGGCACAATAAAGACTTAGCCACTTGCAGCATACAGATACCCGTATTACCAAAAGATTTTTGGTATTGTAGGGTTGATTGAATAGCGATAATCAAATTCCAACCAGCAAACTGTACAACTCGCTGTAAAAAGTCAGGACGATGCTGTAAGATTTCTGGAAAGTGATTTAAATATGCGATCGCTACAGCAGCAATAGAAGGTTGTATAGCCTCCAAGGGAGTTGTCGCCATTCGCAAGGATTCATCGATACTTATGTTTTTGCTAGTAATCATACTATTCAACCAGATATTTAGATAGCTACCGATGAGCGTACCTAAATCAAAAGCTGGATCTCCCCAACTGCACCTCTCCCAATCAATCAATCGTATCGTACTGTTGCCAAAACCTTGCTCCCAATCATCAGCTAAAAGGATATTATTTAATTTCAGATCGTTGTGTGTTAGACAACTAGATGTTAAAGAATTTCCCAATTCGGCTATGGCTTGGCCTAAACTGTCATATCGTTGATACAAGGAAAAGAATTTAAGACCATCAGCAGGAACAGAACCAAAAATTTCTGGGCTAATTCGTCCCAGCTTTTTAACTAAATGAGGAAGGTTTGTAGAGGATTGATTACCCTGTTCTTGAGTTAAAAAAGCTTTATAATCTGTATGGTTGAAAGTTAAACTATGAATGCTGGCTAAAATTGTGCCTATAGCAGAGGCTATTTCTGTGGGAAAAACATTTTCCTTACTATAGAAAGCCATCACGTCACGATAGTTATCCAAGTAATTAAAAATGATAATGGAATCATCTGGATTAAAATGCACTCCCTCTGATATCCAGTCGCGCATTTGGCTTAACTCTGGAAATTTCTGGAAAAATTCTTGAATTTGCCATTCCCGAAAGAATTCACCAGATGTTTTCCCTTCTTGGTTAAGAGGTTCTTGTTTTATTAGAAGTTTACGTTGGTTTGTAAGGGTCAGTAATAAGTTAAAATTTTTGGCGTATTTCGGTTCAATTTGGCTATATTCTTGGTCTTCTGGAGTACAAAGACCTAGCTTAATTAAATAATCAAAAATGTTTTGAGAACTCAAAGATAAAGTCATATTTCAACAATTAACATTTGATCTGTTATTTTATACCAACAAGACTACCAGGAACTCTACCTAATAGTTTCATCGGTGATTATGGAGATGTATTGATGTTATTGCATGTATAAGCATTAAAACCTTGCCCATTAATATTTGTTGCGTTTGGTTCAGTAGGTATTGCTAATTTGCTAAAAAGCTCGTTGATAAAAGCTATAAGCAATAATTCTATATCTATTAATTCTCCTTTTACAAGTTTAGATCATCTTCTGTTAACTCATTAAAAAGCGTTTCAGAATTGAAATAGAAAGATAGCCAACATTAGACATATTTTTAATCTTGATAGTGTTAATTTCTTGCTCCTAATTTAAATACACCTTGTATATTATATAATAATTACTTTTCAAAATAAATGATCTAAAATTTATTAAATTTCAAATAATTACTTATGCGCTAATTTTACATTTAATTACATAAATGAAATGAGTTTTTTAGCGTTGACTTACTTAACTAGATGTATTGGTTAAGACAAGTAGCTTTCCTAAAGCATTTATGCTCCATACAATTGATATGATATACAAAGCATTAAAACATTTAGAAAAAGCCACTTTTTTAGCTTAAAGATGTATTTTAGTTAATCATCAACCGATTGCTGAATTTGCATTACCTATTGAATTTGCATTAATAGTGTTGGCATTAGCACTAAAGATTGTGTTTATATTAATATTAACAGAACCTACATTGACAACCAGTCCTCCGCGTTTTCTACCTCCTGTAAGAGACTGTATCTCATCATTGGTCATATCATTGAGAAAACTTTCTGAATCTTGGAATAAATCGGAACCAAGGGGATATAGTTCTGAAATTTTGATATTGGGCATTTACTTTTTTCCTTCTGAATATTGAGTCAATTACAATGTAGGGTAAACACATCTAAATTCGGTCTACAAGGATTAAACTTAGTTTTGTTTAATCCTTGATTTAATGATGATCTAATACTCAGATTAAGTAACAACAACTAAATTGAAGTTACTGTCCAACAACTGTGTTAACGTTACCTACAGTATTAGCATTGACAGTATTGCCAATCACACTCCTAACAATTACACTGTTGTTTATTAGAGTTATGGTTGCTGCTACTGTTGCGCCTCCTGCGATCCCCATTTCTTGAGCACCGAGTTCCTGAAGAAAGCTTTCAGAATCTTGGAACAATTCAGAACCAGCAGGACGTAATTCAGAAATTTTAATGGAAGCCATGATGTTTCTCCTTCAAAAAATTAAGTTGAGCAAATTCTGTTAGAAGATTAAACTTGGTTTTGTTTAACCCTTGATTTGATGACGATCTAGTACTCAGATTAAGT
>NNBT01002192.1_pt1 | contig 12253 bp, 6 predicted proteins | sample 1173831 | NCBI WGS metagenome assembly NNBT01 (sample SAMN07173936, study PRJNA388173) | plant metagenome | isolation source: symbiotic tissue sample KVJ10 | place: Norway: Troms, Kvaloya island | reverse complement strand
AATGACGGATCGTTTTAAATGATTCTTCGCTGCGATCAGAATGACAATGAACTCAAAATGACGATCAACAATAAAATTTTGTAAATTGTAATATTAATGCAAATCAACTCCTCTATTTACACCGCAAAGGTGATGCACCACCGCCTGGCACCAAAAAAACATTCTTTTTGGTACAGGGTGTATATGTTCTACATCGACCTGGATGAGTTGGATCTGCTAGCGCAAAAACTGCGCTGGTTCAGCAGGAATAAATTTAACCTTTTTTCTTTTCGCGATGCCGAACACCTCCAGTTGCCGAAAGAAAATCCTGATCAGACCAAAAATACACGTCAGCATGTAGAAGATTATTTAAAAGAGAATGGGGTTGATGGCAGCAAACTTAAAATAAAACTGCTTACCAACCTCAACGTGCTGGGTTATAATTTTAATCCGGTTTCCTTTTATTACTGCTTCGATCAGGAAGGAAACCCGGTATGTTGTGTAGCCGAAATCAGCAATACTTACCGCGAAATGAAACTTTTTTTCTTTGGAAAAGAAGAATTGCATGGCGATACCTTTAAAAAAATAACCACAAAATATTTTTACGTTTCACCCTTTATCGACCATGACGATTCTTTCGATTTCAACTTAAAAGTGCCGGCTGATAAGCTCGATATTAAAATTAACGACCTGGATAAGGATGGTAAATTGTTTTTTATCAGTACCTTAATAGGAGAGAAAAAACCTTTAAGCAATGCCAATTTGTTGCGTTATTTTTTCTCAATACCTTTAATCCCTTTGCAGGTAATGGGCATGATTCATTGGCAGGCCTTTAAACTTTGGATAAAAAAAATACCTTTTCATCCAAAAGCTGAAAACCCTGAGCTGCAACGTAACGTATATAAACCCTATAAACCACAAATCAAATAGATCAAAGATTATGAACACGCTTACCGCTACCAGAACATCAACGGGTTTTTTCGAAAGAGTAGTGCTTAATGCACTTTCTAAAATGACATTGGGCAAATTGGAACTTTCGTTGCCAAGTGGCGAAACACTGATGTTTGGAAACGGCGAACATAAAATTGAAGCGCATATCCAGGTTAACCATCCCGATTTTTTTAAGTCCATTGCACTTTATGGCGATATCGGATTTGGCGAAGGCTACACCTCGGGGCTTTGGGATACCACAAACATTACCAACGTAATTAAATGGGTAATCCTGAATATTGAGAATGCACCCTCGGTTACCGGGAGCAAGGTGAGATCCATTGCTTTGGGTATTTTTAAATGGGTAAACAAGATTTATCACGTGCGCAGGGCTAATACTTTAGCCGGATCGCAGAAAAATATTTCGGAACATTACGACCTCAACAACGATTTCTTTGCCACTTTTCTGGATAAAACCATGACTTATTCAAGCGGTTATTTTAACCCTGAAGATTTAAATTTAGAAGAATCACAATATGCCAAATACGACCGTTTGGCCAGGCAGCTAAAAATTAAAGCTACCGACCATGTGTTGGAAATTGGAAGTGGCTGGGGCGGTAATGCGATTTTTCTAGCCAAAAATTATGGCTGTAAAGTTACTTCGGTTACCATTTCTAAGGAACAGCAAAAGCTTGCAATGGAGCGTGTACATGCCGAAGGACTGGCCGATAAAGTTTCTGTCATTATTCAGGATTACCGTAAAATTGAAGGCACTTTCGATAAAATCGTTTCCATCGAAATGTTAGAAGCGGTAGGTCACCAGTATTTAGAAGCCTATTTCGAAAAATGCCAGGAGCTGTTAAAACCAGATGGCATTTTTGCCTTCCAGGTGATTACTTCCCCTGATTGCAGATACGATAAACTGAGAAACGGCGTAGACTGGATCCAGAAACATATTTTTCCGGGATCACTTTTGCCTTCGGTAGCTGCGATGAATAAGGCGATAAATGAAACAGGGGATTTAACGCTTGTTGATTTAAAGGATATGGGTTTAGATTATGCCCGAACATTACATTTATGGTTCATCGAATTCAATAAAAACCTTGATAAGGTAAAAGCACTGGGTTTTGATGAAACCTTTATCCGCAAATGGAACTATTACCTTAATTATTGCGAAGCAGCCTTTGCTATGCGGAATATTAACGTAATGCAGATGGTGTACTCAAGACCTAATAATATTTCGAGGTAATGATGTAAGATGTGTGATGTAAGATGGATGACGGGGGGTGTTTCCATCTTCAATTTTATATGTTTTAATGTAGATGTTATACGCGTGGCCAAATAATATTTCTGGATAAGAGATGTAAGATGGATGATGAGGTGAATTTCCACCTTCCATTATCCATTTTACATTTTCCATGTTTCTTTCACCGATAAATCTATAGCATTCACCGAACAAATTATGGGGTTGGTGTAAAAAGTATAGCGTATTATTGTAACAAAATGCAATTTGCGTAGACTAATTACAAAAGACTAACTCTTAACATGAAAAAACTTTTACTTTTAACCCTCACTCTTGGGATATTTTTTACCGCACATGCTCAGTTTCCTGGAGGTTTTGGTGGAGGGGCCAAAAAACCTACTGTTACCGGCCGTATTACTGCAACTATACTCGATTCAGTAACAAAAAAACCGATTGATTATGCAACAGTATCATTGGTTACTGCTAAGGATAATAAATCTGTTAATGGTGGTGTTACCGACGAAAAAGGAAAATTATCCTTGCAAAATGTTGCCCCGGATTCTTATAAACTGATGATCGGCTTTATGGGTTACAAAACAAAAGCGGTTTTGGTTACCACAACGCCATCTAAACCGGATAACAATATCGGAACGATTTATATTGTGGGAACAGAAAATACTTTAGCTGATGTTCAGGTTCAGGGTACTAAAGCAATCATCGAAAACAAGGTAGACCGCATGGTGTACAATGCAGAGGCTGATGGAACAAATGCCGGTGGCGATGCAACCGATGTAATGCGCAAGGTACCAATGCTCTCTGTTGATGCCAATGGTGATGTTCAACTCCGTGGCGCAGCCGTTAGGGTATTGATCAATGGAAAACCTTCTGGTACCATGGCAGCAAGCGTTTCTGATGCCTTAAAAATGATCCCTGCCGAGCAGATTAAAAGTGTTGAGGTAATTACCAGTCCATCGGCTAAATATGATGCTGAAGGTTCTGGCGGTATCATCAACATTATTACTAAAAAATCAAATGCCCAGGGGGTGAGTGGAAGTATCAATGCTTCGGCAGGTACCCGACAGAATAATGGTGCTTTTAACCTAACTGCAAAAACAGGGCGTTTAAGTGTTAATACCAGTTTAGGATCTAATTTCGCTTATGCTCAGGATTCGAGAGTAGTAATTGTAAATAATACACAGTTAAACGCGGGTGGTTTCAATAACATTTCGCAGGATGGAACATCAAAATGGAGTAGAGATGGACTTAACGGAAGTTTAGGTTTAGATTACGATTTTAACGCATACAATAACATCAGTACAAATGTTAAATTCAACCGTTTTTCTAACGGTGGTCCTGGTTCTGCAAACTATATTATAAACAACTTGCCTGCTACCAATATCAGTAATATGGATATGACCCGTAACAATATGGATTGGAACGTGGATTACAAAAAAACGAGTAAAAAGGAAGGCGAGGAATTTACAATTTCTGGTCAGCTTTCTACCGGACGGACGCCTACAAGCTTCAGTAACCTGTTAACTTCGGCAGCTTTTCCTAACGGAGTGCTCACAGCCAGTGATAATACGGCTAAGAATAATGAATATACCGGACAAACAGATTATACCTATCCATTTACAAAATCGACTATTTTAGAAGTTGGTGCTAAAGGGATATTCCGTAATGTAAAGAGCCAGTATGGATCATCGGAAAGGGATTTCGATTATAACCAGGATGTAGCTGCGGCTTATGGGGTAATCAGTTTCGACATTACCAAGAAAATTAAATTTAAAGGTGGTGTAAGGGCTGAATACACTAAAATAGATTTTAACACACTAACCAGCGGCACAGAAAAAAACGATTATTTTAATTTATTCCCAAGCTTTATTATCTCTCAAACCTTAAAGAAAGGTGGAACAGTTAAATTTAGCTATAACCGCAGGGTGCAGAGACCAAGTGAAAATTATTTAAATCCATTCAGAAACGAAAGTGATCAATTTAATATTCAACAGGGAAATCCGCAGTTAAGCCCCGAGTTAAGTCAGAATTTTGAGTTGGGTTATTCAACTTTTGTTAAAGGTTCGGTAATTAATGCTTCTGTTTTTTACCGTCGTACCGGTGGAGTAATAGAAAGTTCTATATCACCAATAACCGAAAATAGTGTAACCAAAGTATTATCATCTTTTATCAATGTAGGTACTGCACAAACTTATGGACTTAACCTTTTTGGTTCTTACAATCCGAAACCTAAATGGACTTTGATGAGTAATATATCTGCCAACACTTACGAGGTAACAAATGATGCAACTAATATTAGTACAGGTACATTTCTAAACTATAGTATTTTCGGTCGTTCGGCTTACGGTTTCGGTAAAGGCTATAATTTCGAGTTGTTTGGTGTGGCCACTTCAGCGCGTAGAACCTACCAGGGAAAAACAGATCCTTTCTACTTTTATGGTGCATCAATTAAAAAGGATATCTTAAATAAAAAAGGAAGTATAGGTATTAACACCTTAAACCCTTTTACAAAAAACCTGCATATTAAAACGGAGAACAACTCAATCAATCCATTGGGCACAGTTTACCAAAGCAGTAATATTTATTATCCATTACGTTCTTTTGGTATCAACTTTAGTTATTCTTTTGGTAAACTTAAATTTACCGAGAAAAACAAGATCAAAAATGATGATGTAAAACAAGATCAGCAACAAGGTGGTATGGGCGGTGTTCAACAGTAAAAACCCAATCCAGATATATTTTTTAAAAGTCTTTCCTTTAACCAGGAAAGACTTTTTTGTTTAACACCTAAATGAATTATGACTTAAATGACCTAAGGTGACCTAGGTAGTGACAAAATATTTGTTGTGTTTTACTTAAAGAATTTAACCATCTGATGGGACTTATTAATTCATCACCCAACCATGCAATTGTTGCAACATCTAAAAATTGTCTCCTAATACTATATTGACAATTTAAATGGCTGCACTCTGGCTTTTTTTGAAAAATTTATAATAATCTGTGGTTTTTTGCGGTTTTTCGAACTGTTTGTTTGCTTGTTTATGCAGGATATTCATTTTGTAATGTAAAAAATACTTTAAATTGGATGTTGCTGTCGTGCTTTGTGCGTTTTTATGGCGTTAAAAACTTATATTGCAATTAGCTAACAAATCATTACCCTAAATAATCCAGATATGAGAAAAATCTTTACCTCACTCTTTTTTCTGTGCATTTTACTTACTGGTCTTACCACCTTGGCCCAGGTAAAAACCATAACAGGAAAAATAACTTCTTCTGATGATGGTGGTCCGCTACCCGGAGTAAGTATAAAAATTAAGGGTACCACAACGGGTACCTCAACTGATGGTAATGGTAGTTTTACCATTCAGGCACCATCGCCCGGTGCAGTGCTTGTAATTAGCCTTATCGGATATAAGGCTCAGGAAATTACCATTGGCAGTAAGACCACTATTAATGCAGCCCTCGCTTCAGATGCGCAGGAATTACAGGAAGTAACCATTTCAACTGCGTTGGGTATTACTAGGCAGGTTAAGTCTTTAGGTTATGCCGCACAAAGTGTTAGTAGCAGCGATTTAAACTATAATCACCAGCCCAACCTGCTTAATGCTTTACAGGGAAAAGTTGCAGGTGCAACAATTTCGAGTACTGGTGGTGGCCCGGGTCAGGGGGCTAGTATACGGATCAGGGGAGTTAACTCTATTGATCCGAATATTTCCGGGGATCCTTTATATGTAATTGATGGGGTACAGATTGATAACTCAACTTCTACAGTTGGCGCCAATCCTGATGGAACAGCATTTGGTTCGAGAGGGGTAACCAACAGGGCCTCAGATATTAATCCAGAAGATATTGAAACCATCAATATTTTAAAAGGAGGAGCCGCTACAGCACTTTATGGATTAAGGGGAGCCAACGGCGTTGTGGTCATCACCACCAAAAGAGGCAAACAGAATGGTGTGAGTGTGAACTTTAACAGCAGCTATGGCTTTGATCAGGTGTTGAAATCACCCGATGTACAAACAGAATATACCCAGGGTGTCTTGGGAGTTTATACCAATCCGCCGGGTGGTATCGGGCCAGGCTGGGGACCAACCATTGCTGAGGCAAAATTGATCGATCCAACACATCCCGATCAGTTATTCAATAATTACGACCGCGCTTTTGGCACTGGTCAACAGGTTAAAAATTCCTTATCGGTTACCGGTGGGAGTGATGCCATTAAATTTTTCTCATCCATTTCGCAGCTTTACCAAAAAGGGATGATGCCCAATACAGATAACAAGAATTTCTCCGGAAGGTTGAATACCGATTTTATCATTAGCCCGAAATTTAAAGCATCGGTTAATATGAATTTTACCAATTCTGGTGGTTATACTTACAGTGCCGACCGTTTTGGAGAAGGTTTGGCTTATTGGTCGCCACGTTACGATGTTGCCGATTATCAGAATGCAGATGGATCGCAAAAATATTTAGGTACAAATAACCCGATTTGGGGTACAGCAAACAATAGATTTAAAGGCGATGTTAACCGCTTTATCGGCGGGGCAAGCCTGAGCTATGATCCTGCTAAATGGCTTAATTTTTCTTATCGTTTAGGCGTGGATACTTATGGCGATAACCGTGTGCGCACCGCCCGCGGACCAATGTATGCTACTGAAGCCATGTACGATAATCAACAAGGTTTTTATGGCGAGTACAACACCAAATTCAGAACCATCAACAGTACTTTTGTGGCCACTTTAACCACTAAACTAACTGATGATATTACCGGAACCTTAAGGCTTGGACAAGAACTTTACGACCGTAAGTCTAAAGAAATAGGCACTTTGGGCAGTATCCTCGGTGTCTATAATTTCTTTAATTTAGCCAATGCCGGTGTACTTACACCAACTCAAACGCTAAAACAAAAAAGACTGGTGGGTTATTTCGGAGAGGCTACTTTTGATTACAAAAATTACCTTTTCTTAACTGTAACCGGAAGAAACGATATCACCTCAACGCTTCCGAAAGCAAGCAGATCGTTTTTTTACCCTTCAGCAAGTTTAAGTTATGTGTTTTCCGATCAGTTTAAATTGCCGACTGTAATTAGCCAGGCCAAGTTGCGTTTGTCTTATGCCAGGATCGGTAAAGATGCATCCGAATATTCTACTTTTACAGGTTATACCCCGTATACTTCGCTACCAACCGGAACAGGAGGTTTAACTATTGCTCCAAATCTTGGCAACCCCGATCTCCGTCCCGAATTTACCAATACTTACGAAGCGGGTTTAGAAATGTCGTTCTTTAAAAACCGTTTAGGTTTCGATTTTACCTACTATTATTCATTGAGCAAAGATCAGATTATACAGACACAGGTTTCGTCTGCAGTTGGTTACGTCACCAAATCAATCAATGCCGGCGATATCAGGAACAGGGGAGTGGAGCTGGTATTAAATGGTAAACCGATTGTATCAAAAGATTTCAGATGGGATGTCAACGTTAATTTTTCGGCCAACCGGAACATGGTGCTGAGCATGCCTAACGGAATATCAGAAATTGTATATGGTGCCGCAAGAGGTTATGGCAATGCAGGAGTAACCATGAAATTGATTAAAGGGCAGCCTTATGGCAATATTTATGGCAGCTATTTTAACCGTTATTACGGAAGTACCCCTGAAGATCCGGTTGTACTCGACAAAAACCTTCCATTGTTAATCAGCGCAAATGGCTTTCCTAGCATTTCGGGAGGAAAGCAAAAACTATTGGGTAATTCGCAGCCGAAATATATTATCGGTATGGGCAATACCTTCAAATACAAGGATTTTAGTTTAAACGTATTGTTTGATGCCCGTTTAGGATTTGAAAAATACAACTGGCTTGAAGATTTTTATTCTGCCTTCGGATTACCGGATTATACTGCTGACAGAAGAACCGTAAAGGTATTTGATGGCGTACTGGCCAATGGTCAGCCGAATACAAAACCGGTTTATATGGGCCAAAGGATAGGGCCTGATGGCGTTGATTATGGTGAAGGATATTACCGCATTTACTATCGTAACGTTTCTGAACCTTTTGTAAGCGATGCCTCCTGGGTACGTTTGCGCTCTGCCAGTTTAACCTACAACTTACCGGCAAACTGGTTACCTGCAAAATCAATCAAAAATGCTTCGCTATCGGTTACCGGAAATAATTTATGGCTATGGACGAAATATTACGGCGTAGATCCTGAATCAAGCTCTTACGATTCTGGCAGTAACAACGACGGCTCTGCCGGTTTTACTTATCCATCAGCCCGTACAATTATGTTCACCCTTAATGTTGGTTTTTAAATAGAAATACGATGCAAAAAATTATAAAATATACATTGTGCTCAGCTTTAATTGCAACACTAGGTTTGCAAAGCTGTAAAGACAGTTATTTTGATTCTCTGTCCGATAATCCAAACCAGGTTCCGGTAGCTACATTAAGTACTTTACTGGCCACATCAACCTATAAAGCAGCAAATGACAATTACTTTATAGGAAGCATTATTGCCCCTTATGTGCAATATACGGCGAATCCGGCAGCCAATGGAGCTGGCGATACTTATCAGGCCATTGACTTTACCTCCACCTGGGATGCGCTTTATTTTGCCATGGCTGATGCCAATGAAATGAAAAAGTTAGCTATTGCACAAAGCTCGAGCGAATATAAAGGCGTAGCCGATGTGCTCATTGCCTATAACCTAACACTGGTGAATGATTTATGGGGAGATGCTCCATTTTCGGAAGCCTTTAATATCAATAACCTTACGCCAAAGTATGATAAACAACAAGATGTTTATAACCAGGCTATGGCACTTTTAGATGAGGCCATTGTAGAGCTTGCTAAAACAAATGCAACCATTAAACTGGCGCCTACCAGTGATTTAATTTATGGAAAAAGCACAACTGAAAGGGCAAATTGGTTAAAAATGGCTTATGCTTTAAAAGCAAGGTTATTAAACAAGATCAGTAAAACAAGTTCTTATAATCCAACAGCTGTATTGGCCGCATTGAGCAATTCTTTTACAACAAATACAGACGATGCCAGTATGGCTACCTTTAAAGAGCGTAATCCATGGGCCAATGTGGCTTTATCTAATTCGCAGCAATCGTTGGGCGGCTGGCTTTCAGAACAGTTGATCGATGCACTAAACGGTACAAGTTTCCCAGGCGCAGTTGATCCTCGCCTGGAAAAGATCACCGATAAAACCGTGAATAACATTTATATAGGAACGGTGAACGGTGCAGGTAACAGATTGCCTGGGGCAAACACCACAAGGGATGAATGTTACATTTCAAGAAACTCTCCATGGAGCAGCGATACGTCGCCGATATTCATCGTTACCTTCGCAGAGTTGAAATTTATAGAAGCCGAAGCCTATTTCAATACCGATAAAACCAAGGCTTATGCGGCATACCTTGCCGGTATCAGTGCAAATATGGATAAGTTTCAGGTTACTGCAGCAAATCGTGATGCTTATTTGGCAAATCCTGTAGTTAACGTTGGAGCAGCAGCTTTAACCAAAGACCTGATTTTTAAGGAAAAATACATTGCCACTTATTTAAACCCTGAAGCCTGGAACGATGCACGCCGTTTCGATTATAAGTACAAAGATTTTGGCATGCCTGCTAACGCTGCACTGCCAACATTCATCCGAAGGTTAGATTATACCCAGGGTGAAAGAAGTAAAAATGGAAACAACGTACCTGTTGATGTGCCAAGAACAACCAGATTGTGGTGGGATCAGTAAAGCGTTAAGCGTTTGGCGAAAAGCGTTTATCCAGCTTTCGCCAAACGCTACCTAATTAGTACCAGGCACCATAGACTTAGCGCTATTCGCCCAACGCCATCCGCTTACCGCTATGCGCTCAACGCCAAACTACATGATAAATGAAAAAAGCATTGTTTTTCCTTCTGGTTCTACTCTCTACCTCTAATATATTCGCTCAGTCTTTCACCTTAAAATCTGTTTTATCTTACCCTTTTCCTACACAATTGGTGGTATCGCCTGTAGGTGCTAAAATTGCCTGGGCAGCAAACGAACAGGGAAAAAGAAATATTTACGTAGCACAGGCCCCTGGTTATAATTCAGTAAAAATCACAGATTATATTGAAGATGACGGGCAGGAACTAAGCAGTTTATCTATTTCTGCTGATGGAAAGTGGATTGTATTTGTGCGCGGTGGAGATCATGGAGGGAGAGATGGCGGTCCCGTTAATGCAAACTCATCTCCAATTGCACCTAAAGTGCAGGTGTTTACCGTTCCTTTTGAGGGAGGTAAAGTTGTGGCTTTAGGCGAAGGTGATAATCCCGTAATTTCGCCCAATAGCGATCAGGTGATTTTTGCAAAAAGTGGTCAGGTGATGATCAGTCCTATTGATGGAACATCTGCAGCAAAAAATCTATTTTATGCCAAAGGAATAAACGGAGCCTACAAATGGTCGCCCGACGGGAAAAAAATAGCTTTTATTTCAAACCGTAACGATCATTCCTTTTTGGGAGTTTACACAGATCAGCAAACACCGGTTAAATGGTTATTGCCTTCTTTTTCTAAAGATAATACTCCGGCATGGTCGCCGGATGGAAATGACATTGCATTTGTCAGAACGCCAGGTGCTGGCGGTGAAACCGACTCCATTTTAACAAAAAAGCACCAGCCATGGGCAGTATGGACGGTAAACATTAATACAGGTGCAGGAAAAATGATCTGGAAAGCACCCGAAACATTACGCGGTTCATTCCCCACAATTGATGGTGGCGCAAACTTGTTATGGGCCGATGGAAAAATTGTTTTTACCTCCTATGAAGACGGCTGGCCGCACCTTTATGCCATCAATCCAGACGGATCAAATCGGTTGTTGCTTACACCTGGCAATTTTGCAGTGGAGAATATTAAGTTAAGCAATGATAAAAAGACACTGGTTTTTGCAGCCAATGCAGGGAGCGATATACATGATCTGGATAGGCGTCACATTTATAAAGTTTCGGTAGATAAAGCCGATATGAAGGTGTTAACTTCAGGAAGAGGCATAGAAGCTTACCCTGTTGTTGCAGGTGATAATCAAACATTTTTTTGCCTGAGTTCTACCGCCGAAAGGCCGCTTTTACCAGCGCTGATTACTACCGGAAAAGCACTAAAACTCATTGGTGAATCTCTTATCCCAAATGATTTTCCGCTGAAAGATATGGTGGTTCCTAAACATGTTAGCTTTAAAGCTGCCGATGGTAATATCGTTTATGGACAGTTGTTTTCCACAAAAAAAGCTGTCAAAAATCAACCCGCCATAGTGTATGTTCACGGTGGTCCACAAAGGCAGATGTTTTTAGGCTGGAATCCGATGGATTATTATTCGATAGATTATGCCTTAAATCAGTATTTGGTTAATCTGGGTTTTACTGTGCTGTCCGTTAATTACCGTTTAGGAATCGGCTATGGTTATGATTTTCATAAACCCCTAAATGCAGGAGCACAGGGTGCATCAGAATATCAGGATATTAAAGCTGCCGGCGAATGGCTTGCTGCACAACCCAATATCAACAAAGAAAAAATTGGTATTTATGGTGGTTCTTACGGCGGATACCTGACCGCGCTGGCCCTTGGTAAAGATTCTAAACTGTTTGCTGCCGGGGTAGACATCCATGGCGTAAATAACCGGTTTACAAATTTAGATCAGGAAGGACGGAAACCTGCACCAGATGCAGCTCTTGCGGCAAAGGTAGCCGAAGAATCATCACCGGTAAGTTATGTAAACACCTGGACTTCGCCTACATTGATTATCCATGCTGATGACGACCGGAATGTTGCTTTTAACCAAAGTGTCGATCTCGTTAAACGTTTTGAAGATAAAAAGTTTGATTTTGAGTTTTTGGCCATCCCGGATGATACCCACCACTGGATGAAATTTTCGAACGGTTTAAAGGTAAGCGAAGCAACCGCCGATTTCTTTAAAAGGAAATTGATGGATAAGAAGTAGGCTTTTGTGTTTTATTTAGGTTTAAAATAAGTAATGTCATCTTGAGCTTGTCGGAGGTTAAGTTACCTTGTTTAACAATTGAAAATCTTCGAATAGTTTACCATAGAC
>NNBT01000240.1_pt1 | contig 12266 bp, 11 predicted proteins | sample 1173831 | NCBI WGS metagenome assembly NNBT01 (sample SAMN07173936, study PRJNA388173) | plant metagenome | isolation source: symbiotic tissue sample KVJ10 | place: Norway: Troms, Kvaloya island | reverse complement strand
CTATGTACTGTGGATGTTTGAGACTATCTGCTTCGGGATCGCGATCGCCAGTTAAGTGTACTACATAAACACCAGCATCAAACCAAGCTTTTGCAGATTCGCGCACCAACTTATTTACTGCAACAGCACCCTGGCTACCGCCAAAAACAACAATTAAAGGCACACCATCAGGAATAGCTAAATCCAGTGGTGCATTTATTGCCCCATCAAGAAATTGCTCTCTTACCGGAGTACCAACATAGACATTTTTGGCACGAGGTAAATACTTAGCAGCTACTTCAAATCCCAAGGCTACCGCACTACACCAAGGGCCAAAAAAGCGAGTTACTTTACCTGGTAAGGCGTTAGATTCGTGGAAAACTACGGGTAAACCAAGGGAACGCGCCGCAATGACGGCTGGCCCGGCAATGTAACCCCCTGTGGTAAACACCCCTTGAAAATTTCCCTGTTTGAGAATTCGTCTGACTTCTAGAATCGAAAGGGCGAGTTTACCCAAAATGCGAATCGAGGAAAGTCCAAACCCTTGCTGAAACCCTTCAACTGCAATAGTATTCAAGGGATACTGTTTGGGGACAAGTTGAGTTTCTAGGCGATCGGGTACTCCCAGCCATTCTATTTGATAGTCTGGAAGTTTTTGTGCCAGTGCGATCGCTGGAAACAAATGTCCACCAGTCCCACTGGCAGCTATTAATAATCGTATCGGTGCGTTTGCCATCAAACCTCTACCGTTTAGCGTCTAGCTTAACTAAGATAAAACAATTTGCTTACTTTCTCTAATCAAATCAGTAAATTCTTACCAATGACTAACATTATTACCGCCTTAGTGAGACGACAACTCAAATTTCCAGCAAATATCTGGCTAGTTTCGTTCCTACTGACTATTGGTTTAACAAGCGGTTGGCAACGCACTCAGGCTGCAACACCACAGCAATTATCCCAAGCCACGACAGCCCAAAACGCACCAGCCGATCTGAAAAACCTGTTGACACAAGTTGATACTGCTGCCAGCCAAGGCGATGTCAAAGGGGTGTTGCAATTCTACAGTCCCAATTTCACTCATGGCGATGGATTAAACCTCCAAACCCTAGAAAAATCTTTGACTTCACTTTGGCAACGATATCCGAAATTGCAATACAGCACGAAACTGCTATCTTCAAAAACTGAAGCCAATGGGATTATTGCTGAAACAGAAACGAAGATAACTGGCTTACCCTCCGGTAACGGTAAGAAGTTAACTCTTAATGCCACGATTAAATCGCGTCAGCGCATTGAAGGTGGAAAAATAGTCCGCCAAGACATTTTGTCCGAACGTACCTTACTTACCTCTGGTAGCAACCCGCCCCAAATTGATATTAAATTACCCCAGCAAGTGCAAGTCGGTCAGAAGTATAATTTTGATGCGATTGTCCAAGAGCCACTTGGTGATGATTTTCTACTAGGAACAGCGCTAGAAGAATCTATCCAAGCAGATAAATTTCTTAACCCTACACCCGTGGATTTAGAATTACTGACATCTGGTGGATTGTTTAAAGTAGGACAAGCACCATCTACCCCAGGTAGCCAATGGGTTTCTGCTGTCATCCTGCGAGGTAATGGAATGACAATGGTAACTCAACGCTTGCAAGTGGTGAAGAAGTAGTTAGGAGTTAGGAGTTAAAAGTTAGGAGTTCTAGACCGACTGATGATAAATTATGAACGATGAAACTTGTGCTAATTCATAATTCATAACTGTTAACTTCTCACTCCTAACTATCCTAATGATTTCCCTACAAAATCAAATTATTTTGATCACTGGTGCAAGTAGTGGTATTGGTACTGCTTGTGCAAAAATCTTTGCTGGTGCGGGTGCAAAACTTATCTTGGCAGCACGACGGTTAGAACGTTTGCAGCAGCTAGCAGATACTCTGAGTAAAGATTTTAGTACTGAAATTCATTTACTACAACTAGATGTGCGCGATCGCAATGCTGTTGAATCTGCCATTGCGACTCTACCCTCTGCCTGGTCTGACATCGACATTCTCATTAATAATGCTGGTCTAAGTCGTGGTTTAGACAAGTTGCACGAAGGTAGCTTTCAAGACTGGGAAGACATGATTGATACTAATGTTAAGGGTTTACTTTACGTCTCCCGCTATGTCGTTCCGGGAATGGTAAGTCGCGATCGCGGTCATGTGGTAAATTTAGGTTCCATCGCCGGACATCAAACCTATCCCGGTGGTAATGTCTACTGTGCTACCAAAGCTGCTGTGAGAGCCATTTCTGAAGGTTTAAAACAAGACCTGTTGGGTACGCGAGTCCGTGTAACTTCTGTCGATCCTGGTATGGTAGAAACGGAATTTAGCGAGGTACGCTTTCATGGAAATACTGAACGTGCCAACAAAGTCTACCAAGGAGTTACACCCCTAACAGCAGATGATGTGGCTGATGTGATATTTTTCTGTGTGACGCGATCGCCCCATGTTAATATTAATGAAGTTGTGCTAATGCCTGTTGATCAAGCTAGCGCTACGTTAGTTAATCGACGAACATAAAAGTAACCTATCTCATCCCATTGTAAAAAGGTTACTCCTGCCACTTACACTGAAAATATACTGATAACAAAAGCCGTTAGTTATCAGCGTCAAAATATTGGGTGAACTATGGCTTTAGCTACTTCAACTATGTTGCCACTAGGCACTAAAGCGCCAGATTTTAATCTACCGGAAGTAGTATCTGGAAAGGCAACTTCACTTTCTACCTTTGCAGATAAAAAAGCACTATTGGTAATGTTTATTTGTCGGCATTGCCCGTTTGTAAAACACGTCCAAAACGAATTAGTGCAGTTAGGAAGAGATTATTTTACAAGTGATTTAGCGATCGTTGCCATCAGTGCTAACGATGCAAAAAATTACCCAGATGATGCGCCAGAGTCGTTACAAGCCTTTTCCACAGAACAAGGGTTAAATTTTACCTTATGCTACGACGAAAGTCAGGAAACGGCGAAGGCTTACACAGCAGCTTGCACACCAGATTTTTTTGTATTTGACGATCAACGCCAACTTGTTTATCGGGGACAATTAGATGATAGCCGTCCCAGTAACGGTAAACCTGTAACAGGTGCAGATTTACGCGCAGCCATTAAAGCAGTGCTAGCGGGTGAACCTGTTACAAGTGAGCAAAAGCCGAGTGTTGGTTGCAATATTAAATGGAAACCTGGAAACCAACCCAGTTATTTTGGTTAAGAGGGATTGGGAATTGAGATTAGGGGAGAGGTGACAGGTGACAGGTGATAGGAAATAATCTATACCCTGTAACCTTGACCCTGTACCCTGTACCCTGTTCTCTTCTTCACTCCCCACACCTATCAATGTTTAATTTCCAAATTCAGTATGTAGCATCCTAATTGGACTTTTTCTGCCCACAATTCATATTCCAGCCGCAAATTTTCTGGTAAAGGATGTCCGTTGAGAGTTAGGCTACGAGTAAAATTTCGTAAACGAATCGGATCGTTAGGTTGCAATGACTCAGTTGGCAACCAATAGCGACTAATGCCATAAACACCCTGTTCCCAAAAGTGACGGTAACTCACTTGAGCGTTACCTTGCATAGTCATGATGACTCGGTAAGGGGAAATCTCTAGCCACAAAATTCTGGGACTGTTAGGGGCGTAAGCTTTGCTCTTGCTTTGAGGAAGTGTGTCTTCTGGACTTATGACACTCTCGACTTCGCAGCTAATTAAAGGCGGTGCGGTCATCAGTAAATGGAATCGATCGGTATCTTTTTGATACAATGTCGCGGCAGTTTCGACAACAGACCAGATGGGTAGGTCAGTGGAAATCAGTGATAAGCACACGGGCTTGCGGTGATGGGTCAGCATGGGAGCGATAAGGGCTAAAAGCTATTGAACAAAGTGAAATGAACACTCTAGCTGTCTAATAGGTCGGGCTAAGAAACTAAATAGTAAAGCAGGCTTAATATTAATGAATCCGTTGATTTGTTAATAAGCTACACAAATCTGGATGAAACAGGTAGAATGTCAGCTTACACAGTAAAAATGGTACTTTTATCTAGAGAGAGCTAATTCGTAAGTAAAGCTTGTAAATATTCTAAGGCTATAGCCTCAAAACAGTGGCAGTCGTTTTAGATGCTAAAAAACCTTCTTCAGGGAGACTTACCGTAGATTGGAGTAAGTTTCATACAGCCAAAAGCAATAGGATACTAAGAAGGAAGTCACCAGAAGCGACAAACTAAGTCGCTGATGAACTTCCGGTGTATTCAAATGCCAGTGTATCCTAATGTCGGCTTCTGTTATATCCGTAGAAACTCACGAAAACCTTTCTCACCAAAATATTGCTGAGTAAAAGTAAAATTCATTGACTCAGCAATATTTTGGTCTGCCCATTGCGCGTCTCGCAGAAAAGAAAGAGCAAAGATTTCCATTTCAAAGCAGCAACGGCAAGTTAGCTTATATTAAAAAGCCCACGGATGAATTCGTGGGCTTTATAGCTTGAGCATTTTTTTGAGAATCGCTATAGGCTGAAGCTTCATAAAAAATCATTCTGATTTATTTTTATTCATTACCGATGCCATTGCACCTGTGAACAAGTCATGAGTGTTACAGGCTGGTACTGATTTGGGAATACTTTTATAGGAGTGATAAAACAGGCGATCGCACTAACACTTTCAATTCAAATGTACTATGTCACCTTACAATCACTCCTATTTTACAAAAAAGACTTATCAATACTCACTAATCTACCAGGAGCAAGCAAGATGGGATTTACTGAAGAGATTGCCAAGCTATCTGAACAAGTGCGTAAGCGGGCTGACCAAGTTGTTGGCGAAGAAGCTACTAAGATGGCACTGATTGTTCCTTTTTTGACTGCTGTTGGCTACGATGTCTATGATCCTAGTGAAGTCATGCCGGAATATGTAGCAGACTTTGCTATTAGAAGATCAGGGCAGTTTGAAAAAGTAGATTACGCTTTAGCTATTAACGGTACTAAAATTATGCTTGTAGAAGCAAAAGCCCGTGGTCAAAAAGCTGAGGCACATGATGGACAATTGAGCAAATATTTTAATGCACTTTTGACAACAAAAGTAGCTATCGTCACTAACGGGATTGAATATCGTTTTTTTACAGATTTGCGTGATAAAAATGTCATGGACAAGGAGCCATTTTTTACTTTTAACATCCTTGAATATGATTCTAAAGATATTGACAACCTCAAATTCTTTCACCGTGATAATTTTGAGGTTACAGCTATTACCAACCATGCTGAGGAAATGGTTTATGTAAAAGGCATGACTCAACTTCTAGGAAATCTTTTACGTTCTCCTTCTGAAGAATTTGTTCGCTTTTTAGTGACTGAACTTGGTACAGTTGCTCCTAGTTATGAAATTAAAGGCCGAATTACTAGTAAAATTATTGATAAATTCAAACCAATTGTTAAAAAGTCGATTCAGGGAAGTTTAGTAGAGTTAATGACTCGCTCACTTACTCCAGTAATAGATCAGCCTGTTGAACCTCCAATAGAAGTAGATATTGAAGCAGGGGATATACAACCAGATCCTCAAGAATCAAAAGTAGTAACAACTGCTGAAGAAATCGAAGCTTTTGAAAAAATTAAAGTAATTACGCAAACCTCAACGAGTTACAATTATCAACTCCAATACAAAGATACTGTTTCATACTTTGGTATCAATCTTGTTGGCAAAAGTACTTGGTGGTTTCTGCGGCTGTATATATCTTCGCAGAAAAAAAGTTTTGTTACTCGACTAAGTGTAGATGAAGTAAAGTCGCTAACTTCAAACTTTGAAGTGCAGGAAGTATCAGCTTCTCTGGGGGATGCCGCATCAAAAGTAATTATTTCCTCTGTCAGTGATTTAGATAAGCTGACATCACTGATTCTCAGATGTTACGAGGCAGAAGCAGCCAAGCATCAAACATTGATTCCAGATGTAATCAGAATGGAAAAATCAGCTTAACTCAAGGTATCCACTACAAAACTACACCTAACCCAATACTGCTCGGTTAAGTATTTTTAACTCGGCATTGGGTTTGGGGAAAAGGTTAAAGGGTAAAGGGTAAAGGTTTTTTCTTTCCCTTTCCCCTTTACCCTTTTCCCCTTAATCGACAAGTATTGACACCTAACCAACTATCTCCGATTTTTGCCTACTAACAAATTAGCCGCACTACTAATTACTTGACATATCGGTAATCATTGCCTTGGAAAAAAGACAAAAAAAGTGGCTCTGCAACCAGCAGAACCACCAAAGCTTTCGCAAACAAACCTGTTATCTAATTAACGAACTGCCCCTTGAGCAGAAACAGTATCAATCGGTTTCATCAGGTATAGGCGCAATAACTGCCAGCCATTGGAGATGTAAAGCGGCAGTTTTTGGAAGATTTGCAGGAATTTGGGAGTATTGGAGTTAGCGATCGCACCCAATTTCTCATTATTGCTTATACAAACATCCAACCGCTCATAAAACTCTGGATTCTCTACATCCAGCATCAGTGGGAATACCCGACCTGCGTTTTCGTTGGTCTTCTGAATTACATGGATATCGTATTCTCGTGCATCCAATCCGAGGGTGGCATAAAAGTCCTTGCGTTGGATGTCATTGAGATACATGGTCGCAAACACTGATAATAGGAAGAAGCGACTCCATAGCCGTGCTTTCCAATCATTCAACATTTGCGGCTGAGATTTCATGATCGCATCAAAGAAATCGCCGTGACGGTTTTCATCCTGACACCAGTTCTCAAAGAACCGGAAGATTGGATAAACCCGATCTTCGGGATGTGCTTCTAAATGGCGATAAATGGTGATGTAGCGCCAATAACCGATCTTCTCAGAAAGATAAGTAGCGTAGAAGATGAATTTCGGTTTAAAGAAGGTATAACTGCGACTCTTAGTCAAAAACCCTAAATCTAGGGACATATTAAAGTCCGACAAAGCTTTGTTCAAAAAGCCAGCGTGACGCGCTTCATCCCGTGACATCAGGTTAAAACACTCTGCCAAAACAGGGCTTTTTCCTTTCAAGCGACGGCCAAGTTCTTTATACAGCAAAAAGCCGGAAAACTCTGCCGTACAAGAACGTTCTAGAAATTCAACGAACAACTTGCGAGTTTCCCCGTCAATATGATCCCAGGATTGTTCAAACTCGGCATCCCGAACAAAGTGGTGGCGGTTGTAGTCAGTGCGGAACTCTTCGAGAATGGCTTCTAACTCGTCTTCGTTGACGGAGATATCCATCCGTGCCATTTCATCAAAATCGGTAGTATAAAACCGAGGTGTTAACAGGGTTTCTTTTGCCGGGACTTTAATCCCTGGCCGGATTTCTTCAAAGCCTGGTTTTTTGAGGGAATCTACCATGTCTTGATTTCTCTTTCGTCTTTATTATCTTAAGTAGACCTTTCGGGTGACGCTCCTACGTCCCTACCACTACGGTAGTGGCAGTTCCTTATGGGGGAAACCCCGTTGGCGCTATCCTCTCCATTTGGGAGAAGACCGGACTGTCTCACCAGAAATGCTCTGGCAAACCGTAACAGCCCACAATAATCCAATTGTATAAAGTTCAGTCTACCAAGGTGCGGGTGAGAAATTTCTAAGCAAAACATTAAGAGTTGCAACAATCATTCAATATTTGCGGAATCAAAAACCGCGGATTGGTAGTCAAATAAATATAGTTCAGCAAGCAGCATTATCTCGTTCAAGTTGAGTAGCACTCACCTTTTGATTCTCAAAGCACTACTATCTCAGTAATTTTCTCTGGTTGTTACTACAATAAATTCATAGGGTTCTATTAATACGTTGGGTATCTTAAAAATTAACAATCCATGAGTAGCATAATTACTGAAAAAATCTAAGTACTTTAGTTATTTTTTGCACCTTTCTCAATAATTGGAGATTAGACAGTGCCCACAACTTCAAATCAGAACAGCAGTGTCTATTACGAAAATTGTTAGAAAGCAACTAGTGCAAGATGTAAGTCTAGCTATTAGCACTTGGTATAAAAAACAGTCCGAAAAACCATTTTAAACAACAAGAGTAAATCCAAAAGGTTGAAAACAAGATGAATGTTGAAAACAATCAGCAGCAGAAAGACCGACTTCTTGTCTCTTATATCTTGTGTGCAGTCGGATTTATCGGGGTGGGAGGATTGCAGCGTTTCTACAATGGCAAGATCGGAACTGGTTTGTTATGGCTGTTGACTGGTGGTGTGTTTGGTATAGGGCAGTTCGTGGATTTATTCTTTATCCCCAATATGGTTGACGAATACGAACACAATCTGAGATTAAAAGCGGGTGTATCTCCCTTTGGTGTGCCGTTAAATCAAGCAGTAGTTGCTTCTCAAGTTCACCGTCCAACAGGCAACCAACTCATGATGAAACTGATTGAAGCGGCGGAAAGCAAGGGTGGTATTTTAACTGTCACTCAAGGCGTAAAGTTTACAGGAGCGAGCTTTGCTGAAGTGGAAGCTACTCTCAAAGAGATGTACAAATCAGGTTATGTAAAAATTGATAACGACCCCAATACTGGAGCCGTTACCTACCATTTCCACGAGCTTTAACTGTTATTAGTCATTTGTCATTTGTCCTTTGTTAAAAACCAATGACCAATGACCAATGACTAATTTCTACCTAACCACTTTTGACCATCTAAGCGCTGAACTAAGCCGTATACCAACAAATCGAGGGTAGTTTTGCGTTCATCGATTAAGAATGACTCAAGAGTGCTAGGTTTTTTGCCTTCATTACAAGAAAATCCCTTTTTTCCTTGAATATCTTCATCGGGGAAATACAGGTTAAACTGACGCTTACCAATTTCTGACCAACTGCCGATAATTTGCCAGCATTCTTCGGTAGATTCAAAGCCAGTGATTGGCATCTTTTGCTTGGCAAAAGACACCTGTAAATCTTGCACACCTTTTTGAGCGATCGCTTTTTGTAAAGCTGGCAAGTAGTCTTGCTCAATGAACTCTACAAATGGCTTATCTTCAACAGATGGGGCTTTTTCCTTTTTGGCGGCTTTAGCTGCGGTGGGTTTTTCTTCTGTTGCGTCAGCGGCGGGTTTTTCTCCTGTTGCGGCTTTAGCTGCGGCTGCGGGTTTTTCTCGCTTGGGTGGTACAGCTGTTGGTTTAGCAGCTTTGGGACTATCTTCGGAGTTTGCGGCTTTAGAATCTGGCGCGTTGGCAGTAGGAATATCTGTGGCTTCGGGTGAGTCTGTACTAGGAGCGTGTTCTTCAGCCACACTGGGAGCTTGCTTGTCAACAGTGCTGGGAGCTACTTCTCCCGCTTGATTGTGATTGGTTGGGTCTGCCATTGCTCAGGTCAATCCTTTAATCTAGCTTTGGGAGCGATCGCTCACCTTGATGTATCGGGTATTTTTATTTTGACATACTACTACCGCTGTGCAGAATTCGTAATTTGTATTTGTAATTCGTAATTTATATACTGCAAGGGTTTCATTTATTTGGGATGGGTGGTTTACTTGCAAGACTGTTCGGTTAAGGGAAGAGACGCGATGAATCGCCGTCTCTACAATATTCAGTCTTTTGTCTTGATGGCGATAAATCACATCTTTAGCAATCTAGAATTTTCATCCTTCAAATCCCTTTGAATCCTATACCAGTTTCTACCTGTTGCTGTGCTGGAGTAGAATTTACCTTGCCGCTAGAAGTCTGACGCTTGGTGCCAACTTGGCTCAAGAATATACCTCCTAAAATCAAGCTACCGCCAATATATTGAGGTCGGGTAGGGGCTTCACCCAAAATTAAATAGGCTGCTATGATTCCCACAATTGGGCCAAATGAGCTAATTAGGGAAGCTGTAGATACAGTGGTAGTTTTCAAGCCTTTAACCCAAAAAGACTGGCCTACCACCACAATCAACCCGCCATAGAGAAACATCCACTGCCACAAGAATGGTGAAAGGACATCAGCAAAATGATCCTTGCCATAGAGGACTAAAGCAATGAAGAAAAAGATTACAGTTCCAAGTGCAGTCCGAAAAATGCTATAGATTCCCAAAGGAATCTGCGAAAGGTGTTTCTTACTAATAATCGTAGAAGCGGCTATGGCTACAGATGCTACTGCTGCCAAAAGTTCCCCTATGCCTAAACCGAAACCTCCCATGTTCATCACGGTTCCTGTTGCAGGCTGAAGGATAATAGTTAGGATAACACCAACAAAAGCTGCGATCGCACCAATAAATTCCCAAATATTTACCCGTTCTCTCAATAACCAGACTGATAAAGCCAAAGTTAGAGGCGGTTCCAAGCGTCCCACCAAGATGACATTGTTCACCCCTGTAAGTGCCAGTGCCTGGAAAATTAAACCAGGGGCTAACGCTCCTGATAAAATAGCTACCGCCGTTAGACTAACCCAATCTTTCCTTGAGAGTTGCTTCAAAGTAGCTTTGTTCCACTGCCGCCCATAGATTAGGATCAGAAGTATTAAGGCGCAAAGGTTTCCCACGAATAAAACATTACACAAAGAAATCGGATTGCGTAGCTTGCCGCCGTAGGCATTACCGATAAAATGTTGAGCGCCAATTTCTGTTAGTTTCCGGGTAACGGCGCTAGATGCTCCAAAAATTAGCATTGCTAGCCAGAGATATGTTTGTCCTGAAATTCTATGGATTTGGCGATGTAGTTTTTTGGGTCTAGTCACAATAACATTACTGCAATGAAAGCATTGCTCATCATATTAAGTTATCCTCACGCACTTCAAAATGAGGTTTTGTTGAGAAAATACTGAAATTATCCTGTGACTTTGAGCAGCCATGATTAGCTGAGAAAATGCTGAGAATTAACTAAATTTTCTCAAGGAATAAATTCATGAAAATAGTGGCTGAGTTTCAATAAGCTCTCACTGCCACCTGAGATGCTTAGGATGTTCAGGATAAAACAAAGAAGAGAAGTAACAAATGAAACTCGCACCCTTACTTACAAGTGTAGCCTTGGTTGGTTTTTTCACAGTTTGGGACGTACCATTAAAGGCGATCAATCCGTCATTAGTGCAGGCATCAGCAGCCGAAGAAATGTCTGTAGCAAAAAAATTAGATTTGCTTACTAAGAGTAAGGGTCAAATTGGTAGTGGCGATCAACTACGTCGTTTCTTTTTTGGTGACTTGGAACCAATCGGTATCCAGGTAGGTGGTGCAGGTCATGTAGTTAACCTTTATAACAAAGCTAATGATGTCACATTCGCTTACTGTTCGCATTACGATGTAATTGTTGCTATTAAGAAAGGTAAGGTAACTAAATTTGAACCCAGCGAAGTGAAGTAACTTAATATGTCCAAGCTAGGTGCTGAAAATTTGAAAAATTGTAAGATCGTAGCTAGCAAAAGGAGCAGAGTTTTCCCTTAATGTCGCCATAAACTACTACCTTTGAAAACAGTCTTCTTGAAACTGTGTGGACAAGGGGTATGAGTTCTTTTCCCCTTGTTCCCTTGTGGATGTTGAGAGTTTTATAGGAAAGATATTGGGTGCGATCGCAGTTTCTGCTTTGCCTGAACCTATAGGTGCGCTTAGGAGGATATTTTGGCACTTAAGGATTTTGGCAATGGTTTAGTGTTTACATCTCCGTGGGGAGCAGGTATCGGTATAAAGCGATCGCAAACAGATTTAAGAATACGATTAATTTGTACTTCGTAAGCACATCCAATCACAGTTTTTCCATATTCATGGAGCTTTTTAGCTAAAGCGGCGAATGCACCATCACCTGATACAATAACGAAAACTTGCAGTGTAGGACGACTCTGAGCTAATTCCATGACATCAATAGCTAGTTGCATATCTGCTGCATTCCGTTTGTGACTATAATCAAAAATTTGAATTGCTTCAATACCAAGTTCTTGAATCTCATTCTTAAGTAGCCTTAATCGATAATCACTCCAGTCAGCATAAGCACATTGGATAGCAATTTTATTAACTATATTAGTGTTTTCCAGATTTTTTTGAATTTGTTTGAGAGAAAAATTTAAGTTCGGGTTGCTTCTACCTGGAGTTTAGACTAAGCCATACAAAATGACCCAGCAGGGCTGAGTTAATCAGAGACTTAGCAAAAGTATGAATAATCTAAGGTATTAAACAGCAACAGATGCTTCTTTACGTGGTCGTGTTACTGTTTTTTTAACAATCGGGCATCGGTTTTTACGGTGACGCTTTTTTCCTGCTTCCCAACCAGGGGACTTTCCGCGAGGTTTGGGTGGAAGGGCTGGAGTACCAATCACCGCAAAAACTCCACCCATAGCTTGAGCGACTCGTCCAGGAG
>NNBT01000120.1_pt1 | contig 12280 bp, 12 predicted proteins | sample 1173831 | NCBI WGS metagenome assembly NNBT01 (sample SAMN07173936, study PRJNA388173) | plant metagenome | isolation source: symbiotic tissue sample KVJ10 | place: Norway: Troms, Kvaloya island | reverse complement strand
ATAGTTCAAAAGATCCGCCATTTCTTGAGCACTAGGTTGGAATTTTGGCATTGGCGGTGTTTCGCCACTGATCACTTGGTGAATCAGCCCATACCGAGACTTGTGCTTTGAAACAGCTTGCAAACTGGGTCCCACTCGCCCGTCTGCTTCCAAGCCATGACAACCAGCACAGTTAATTTGGAAGATCGCGTGTCCTTGAACTGGGTTTCCTGTTAGGGATAGAACGCTCTTGACGTATGGATCGGAGGCTTGAACCAACTGAACACCAAAAAAGCCCAAAGGGACTGCTAGCAGTATAGCCAGCGTCAATAAAACGATCCGCTGAATCAAAATTTCAGGTTTGGTAATCTGGTTATCCAAAAGGTTTGCTGTGAAAGTCTAGGTGTGCTAAAAAGTTTTCATTTCCTACACATAGCTTAAAAGTTCTTGATTGTGTCTGCAAGCACAGAAGACTATTTTTTTGTGGACAGTCACCCTCCAAAAGGCTGTAGGGCGCAGGATTCATACGAAATTTGGTAAAATCAAAAACAGGCAACGAATATTTAATAATTACAAAAAGGAGATTTACAGTGGTTGAACCCCTGCTATCAGGTATTGTCCTTGGTCTAGTTTTCGTAACTCTCGCCGGACTTTTTTACGCTGCATATAAGCAATACAAGCGCCCCAATCAGTTGGGGGGATGAGGGAGTACTGAGTTTTGAGTGCTGAGTTTTGAGTTGGGGGGATAAGGGAGTGCTGAGTTTTGAGTGGGGGAGAGGATGAGGAAGATGAGGGGGAATAATAATTGTTTACTTGCTTCCTCTGCTGCCTCATCTCCCCTTGCTCTCTGATATTCTCCCTCTCCTCTCATTCCACATTTTTGTAGAAAGTAAGTGATGTTTTGCCATAAACTTTCTGACGGCAAATTTCCCAAGCGGGAATCTCTGGCGGTGTCCAACCTTGTGAGGCGTGTTCAACTGCCATTTCGCCGCTAGGATCTAAAAATTGATGGTGAGCGATCGCTTCTAATACTGGCTGGTACAATCCACTGGCATAAGGTGGATCGAAGTAGATTCTATCAAACTGCTTACCTGATAAAGTCTTTAACTGCTGGGTAATATCTCCTCGCAATACCCGAAATTCTTGGTCGGCATTAGTTAACTGCTGCCAATTTTGTTGGATGGTGGCACAGGCTCGGCTCGATTGTTCAATTCCCACTACTAGGCTGGCTCCTCTACACAAAGCCTCTGCGCCCATTGAACCAGTGCCGGCGCACAAATCTAGCCAGCGACAACCTGCAATTTCTCCTTGCCAAATATTAAAGACTGCCTCTCTTACTCGCGCACTAGTGGGTCTAGTTTCTTTCCCTGGTAAAGTTTTTAGCTGGCGATTACCGTAAATTCTCAGGCTCATTGGTTATTAGTCATTAATCATTTAGTCATTAGTCATTGGTCATTAGTTTTAGACAAAAGACAAAGAACAAATGACAAAAAGAATATTAGGCAGGAATTTTTTCGCGGACTTGAGCAACGAAATTAGACAGGATTTGCAATCCAATATTAGAGGATTTTTCAGGGTGAAATTGTACTGCCATCAGGTTTTCATGGGCGATCGCAGCTGTGACGGTTTGAGTACCGTGAGTGATAGTTGCTGCACGGATTAGCGGGTCTATTGGGTCAACATAGTAGGAATGGACAAAATACACCCAAGGATCTGACGGTAAATGCTCCCACAAAATACTTTTTGGTTGAGTAACTTCCAGTTGATTCCAACCCATGTGAGGAATAGTGATGTCAGGTTCGGGACGAAACCGCCGTACTTTTCCTTTGATAATTCCTAGTCCTGGTTGAGTACCTTCTGCACTTGATTCAAAGAGAATTTGCAATCCTAAACAAATTCCCAAAAAAGGTTTACCAGATGCGATCGCTTCTTTAATCGGTTGTTCTAAACCACGCGATCGCAGGTGTTGCACTGCTGGATCAAATGCTCCCACTCCCGGTAGGACTATAGCATCTGCCTGCTCTAATTCCTTTGGAGAATAAGTAACATTAGGAGTTGCCCCAGCTTTTTCCAAGCCTTTACAAACTGAGTGCAAATTTCCCATCTCATAATCTACGACCGCAATTACTGGCATTTACCTGCTCCTTGTAAATTTATTATGGAGGGTTTTTCTATTCTAAATAATATTTGTTATGAAGAAAAGAATTCTATTAACTTCTTTTGACACTTGGCTCAAAGATCAACAGTCAAATTCTTCTGATGATTTATTACTTGAAGTTACCAAACTTGAGTTGATACCACATGACTTAACTTTTTTACGCCAATTACCCGTAGATGTGCAACTTGCCAGTACTCAGGTAATGGAAAAAATCAAGGCAATCCAACCTGATTTCATCATCTGTTGTGGCATGGCTGCAAGCCGTACACAATTAAGTGTGGAAGCAGTTGCTAGCTGTGGAGAAAGTATTTTACAGACAGAAGTTGATTTAGAAAAATTGGTGGTGGGAGCAGAAAAAATTCAGATTAGCCACGACTGTGGGAAATTTGTTTGCGAGGGTCTTTACTATTCAGTGTTGGACTACTTAAGCCAAAATCAACTCACGGCACGTTGTATTTTTGTCCACGTTCCGGTTCTAAATCAAGAAAATTTGATGGGGATTATTGCCGATTTCGTATTAATTATTAACAAACTGGCACTTTCATCAAGCTGTTAATGTCTGTATGGTGAAAGAAATATCTAAGTATATGTTGCCATTGTTACTAATTTTCCCGATAGCCCAATTAACTCCTGCCACGCTACCACCTGAAGAAGTTGTACAACCACAAGAAGTACGACCTTTACCAGGTAAGTTGGATACAGTGCCAACGTTTAACAGCAATAGTCCAGAATTGGTTTTGAAGGAAGGAATCTTACTTTCTACCTTTCCACCAAATGGGAAAAAAGTGCCAACAGCGCATCTGAATTTTCCTTTTCGGGGACGATTTGATATTTTTGCCCATCACGTTGCGAGGGCTGAACCAGCAGAGAATTTACGTTCTCTTTATTTAGGGATAATTTTGCATAACCCTAGTTCGGAAACAGTGAAGGTAAATATTTGGCAGGCGGCGAGTTATTTGAGTCAACCGGATGCACCATTTATTCAATTACCATCTTTTAGCCAAAACCTTTTAGGTAAAATTTTTGCTGGGCCAGGCGATCGCGTTATGTCTGATGTGCTTCGGGGAGTGCGACAAGAGATTTTCCCTGCCCAAATTGAGATTCCACCAAAGCAAAGTCGGATGTTACTCAATTTGCCAATTCCTGTGCAAGGATTGACACCACCCCTAAATGGTCGGTCTACATTCATGCGACTGCAAAGTGATGGCACTGTCTATGCAGCTAGCCTAGCGATGTTTGCACGGGAGAATCCTGATGGCAGTGAGCGATCGCCTACTTTAGAAGAGTGGCAGAATTTACTAGATAATGGTGATTTAGCTGGGCCGCGAGATAAAACTCCCACTCCCTTAGAGGAAACTGGCAAGCCAAGAATTTATGGGCGTGTTGCGGGAGTGGTTGGTGGTTCGCGATGGAGAGCCTTATTAGTAGATAAGCCTAAAGCTAGGTATCTAACTATTCCCCAGCCTGGTCAAGTGTTTTCCTACGCTCTGAGTACCCTGCATGGCGGTACATTAGGAACTGGTCAAATTCAAAGTGCGCCTATGCTAGTGCGCTATCCTGACACCGCATATCGCGCTCATGGCAACTATGGAATTCAATATAATCTGAAGTTGCCGCTATACAACAATACTCAAAGTCCTCAAACTGTTAGTGTGTCGATACAAACACCGATCAAGGAAGATCGGTTAGTCAAACCAGGGTTACGCTTTTTGAGTACACCTGCTCCTCAAGTATTCTTCCGAGGGACAGTGCGGGTACGTTACAAAAATGACCAAAATCAGCCACAAACTCAGTTTTTGCATTTAGTGCAAAAGAGAGGTCAACCAGGGGAACCGTTAGTTTTATTAAAGATGAAAGCTGGCGATCGCTCTTTGGTAGAAGTAGACTTTCTCTATCCGCCGGATGCTACACCACCGCAAGTATTAACAGTTTCAACTCAAGCTGAACCTCGATCAAAAAATGAATCAAGAAACTGAATTAAATTTGCTCCAGCCGCTTGTTGGAATCTTGATTTGACTGGTAGAGGATGAGCCAGATATTGCAGATTTGCTCATCTTCATTTTGGAAGCAGCTGGTGCAGAGGTAATGGCTTTAACCGATGCAGAAGAAGCTCTTGCCTTAGTTGAATCGCTTCATCCCGATATTCTGGTGTGCAACATGAAGTTGCCCGAACATGATGGAAATTGGTTAATTGAGCAAATTCGAGTGCATTCTCGCCAATTTTTAAGACAGTTGCCTGCGATCGCTATCACTTCTTATACACGGGAAGTATCAAGCTATAAGGCTTTGAATGCTGGTTTTAATCGATTTCTAGTCAAGCTTGAGAGTCCAAAAGAAATTGTAGATGAGATTGTTCACCTGTTATCTACCGATCTGTAAATATAACTAGCTAGCCTCGATCTCGTTTGCGATCGTGATTTCACACAATACTCTGTGGGAGCGCACAGCTAGCTATACACTCCTAAAAACGATTTTAAGAAAGGAAACCATAGAACCCTAAGTGAGTAGGGTAAAATGTTGCATATATTTGTTAACCTCGTTGAAAACCCTTTGCTGGCTTTTGTTGCCCTTTACCCTTGGGCTTAGATTTGTTAACTTCTCCTAAGGCTTCTTGAAATAAGTTGTGCAAATGTATGGGTACACTGGCAATGTCTGGCAACTCTGGCTCAATAGGTTTGTGGAATTCTTGCAAAAGTGTATCCAAGTCACTTGCAAGCCTAAACTCTGGACGTTGCAAAAATGCTCGCAACACATTTTCTAATTGAGTTGGATACTGCTGCGCTAATCGATGCCAAATAAAAGCATTAATACTTTTATCTTCAAGGTAGTAGCGAATTAATTTTTCAGACCCTTGAACACTTTGCCAGTCCTCTGCCGATAAGATTGCTTGTACCTTACTATATGTTGGTAAAAACATTTGTCCCCACCGGGGATGAGAAAGAGCCGTTACCTGTTCTGCTTTCTTGAGGTCAGCAGGTAAATCGACCTTTGGCATAACCATTTTGCTATTGCCACTTTTGCTGTTCAACATCTGAGAGACTGTATTTGAGTCAGCACCAAATTCTTGTGCTGCTGCTTTTATTTCATCGTCTCCAATACCAGCCGCTTCTGCCACTTCAGCCAGAGATTTAGAAGTATCAATTCCTGCGGCTGCAAAGGTTTTTTCAGTAATTACTTCTTGGAATTCCGCTATTTTTTTATTAAGCTGATATCCAGGTAGTGTGATTTCATCAGTACCAAAAAAGTCCACAAATTGCTGATGATATTTTTCTACTGACTGCCAAGCTTCTTCTAGTAAGTCTGGAGCATCGCTGTAAAGATTACTTTTATAGTTTTCTTTAAAATTACCAATTGCTACGGCAAGTTTTGGTTTACCTAATTTACCCATTATTGTGTAGGGGCCAGAAAACATCCAGTAATTATCGGTAACGGGAGAAATGCGAGTTAGCAAGATTTCTCCAACTTTTAACCGAGATATTGCCTGTAATGTTTGAGTATTGTTTGGCTTGACAATGTAGTGTTTATCTGTTAGCCAATTCGTCAATTCAAAGCCATCAGCTAGAATATTCGTTATGGCAAATAAGCCAATAAAACTATGATGCCAACTATTGATTAGGCTGCGATCGCTTTCTGCTAAATCTGGATGGCTTTCGATAAACAACTCTAATGGAGACTTATCGCCGACTTTCCCGGCTGTCAAAAAGCTATCGATGGTTAAGTCCTGCTGCGTATTATCCCCACTTCCACGGCGCAACTGTTCTGCGGCATAAGTTTCCAGTGCTTGTGCCAGTTCGCCTTCAGCATCAAGGACAAAATCAACTAAGGCTTGTTTTAATTCGTGCGATCGTTCTAATATGACATCCACAAGTTAATCTCTCGGTGCAACAGATGTAGATTATAGCTTTTGAGAGAATTTCAGCATCTAGCAATAGCTAGATTTATGAAAATGCCCACTTAGCAGAATAGGTTTTATTATGCAGGCATACTAAAGACGACATCTTGCACAGCCCACTTACTCCATACACCTAAAGTACTATTCCTCGACGAACCCACAATTGGACTAGATGTAATTGCTCGTCAGGAATTACGCGATCTCATCCGAGAGTGGAACTGTAGGGGAAGTGCATCTTTTTTTCTGATTCTTGCTTGTACTTGAGAAAGCGCAGAAAGTCCAGAGTTTCTTGTACAAAAAACTCTTGAGAGAATTCATCCAATGAATTTAATTTCTTGGGGTAGGAGTTTTTTGAGAGTTATAAATATAAAGAAAAATGGGAATATTGAAGTTTGATTTCCAGACTTTTTTCAAAACCTACTATGCAAACTTAGTTCATTTGTACTATTTTTGTATTTGTAGATTTTATTACAGGCATATTATGAAAAGCGATCCTAATCAGAGTAAGGAAACAAATTATAACACTGGGCTGAGTGTTATTTTCTCTGAAAAAGCTCTCATTGCATTGTTGCATATCATACTTGCCTTAGGTATTGCTCATCTACAATTTAGCAGTTCAGCTAATCAAGAACACCCTGCAAAAGTTTTGCAAGACAAACACAATTAGTAGGGTTTTTACTAGGGAAATATGAGAAATTGCGAAAACTTGCACAAAGGATGATTGCTTATGTCTAGAGGCGGTTCCAGAAAAGGTTCAGGTCGTAAATATAAATTTGGGGAGCCACTTGCAGAGATTGGTGTTCCTTCATCAATCAGTAATGACTTGATTGTGGTAATAGAGTACCTCTGGGAAAAGGGAATAAGAGGAAAAGAATTGATAGATACTCTACGTTCGGCAGAGTTTCGCAAAGTCAGGAAGTATGACTATGCAGTATCAGCAGGCACACACAGCACATCCAGTGTTGGAGGAGATTCAATGAACATCGATTATGAAGAAATTGATCTCTGTGAGGAACTGATCAATGAATCAAATAAAACGGTCATCTTACCTGTAATGGGAGACTCAATGATAGGTATTGGTATATATCCTGGTGATTGGTTAATTGTTGAATTGATTAATCCTCTATATCAAAAGCCTAAGGAGCAAGAGATTGTTATAGTTTCTGTGGATGATGAGACTTTAGTTAAACGTTATAGCAGGGAAAAAGGAGAAGTAGTTTTAGTATCGGAGAATGAGAACCACGAGCCAATCAGACGCTCTGAAGGAGCAATTTATATTTCAGGAATTGTGAAAAGTGCTATTCGTCGCAATTTATCAAAAAGGTTGCCAAATGGATAATCTTTGTACAGGACTCATTGATGAGTTACTTAGCAGCTTTTTTTAAACCTTGCCATCTTTGGCGCAATCGCTGCAAGTTAGGCGTATGACCGCCATAACGCCAGCTAACATAAGCTTGACAAATTTCATCTATAACCTCAGCAGTTGCTAGAGCATGATGCTGGTATGAGACTCTGGCATACTCTAAAGGTGTTTGTGCTGGATGTTTGCCTAAACCTTTTTGGGTTGTCCATTGCAGCATTTGTTGATAAAGGCTTTCCATCGCTGGCAATTTCTTTAACCATCGACGGTTGCGCCACTCTCGCCACTGACCCCAACCCAGCCAACCGAAGAAAGCTGCTGTAGTTGTCAAGATTAAGCCAGTTAATAGGCCAAACCAACCTTGAGAGAATAAAGCTAAAAACCAAGCGATCGCTCTAATCACCCACTTAAATATTGTCTCAAATACATTATTCAACAAACCTGTCAGCGGAGAAGGTAGCCAGCCAGCAACCCAATGCCACAATTGGCGCAACACACTAAAAGTCTGAGTGTCTTCTATTGAAGGTGGTATCAGAGGATGATTGGGAATAGGGTCAAAGGCAAACCAACCATATTTAGGAAAATACACTTCCGTCATCGCATAAGCGTCAGTATTACGGACAACATACAGCCCTGTAAATGGATTAAACTCTCCCGCACTAAACCCTGCTACTAACCGCGCTGGAATACCAATGGAACGCAACATTACTGTAAGAACTGTAGAGAAGTGGTCTGGATAGCCTCCTTTTTGCTTAAACAAAAAAGTTTCTACCAAGTCTTCTTTTTCACTCAAATAAGGTAGTTCTAAAGGATTTTGAGGAACAGAGTAGCGTTGCTTTAAATATTGAGCTAAGTAGAGAGCCTTCTCGTAGGGTGAATCCAGGCTTTTAGCAGACTTTGCGACTTTTTCTTGATTGTAGTTAGCGAGGATTTCTTCGGTACGTTGCCGGACTTTTTCAGCAATTTCGGGAGGAATTTGCAGATAATGCTTTGTAATTTGTTGGGGATATTTAGTAGAAGCTTCACCTAACAAAGTGCGATCGCGGTATGGTACTTCAGAAATTATTGTGTAGGTAAAACCTTCTGATAATTCTACAGGCGATCGCAATCCGTCTTCTTTATCAACAGCGATCACTGGTGCTGGAAAGTAAACTTCTTTGGGATAAGTCATCGCCGGAATCAGGTTAGGCAAATCTGACACCACTGTATAAGTTTGTACTACCTCTTGGGTTTTAGCAGTGAGTACAGATGGGGAAAGAAAAATTTGGTAAGACCAAGGCGATCGTCTAACAGTCGTCACATTTTCATTACGAGAAACTTCCCATCCCTTACCTGTATAGCGATCGAATGCTAATACTCGCCAAAAACCCTCAGCTTGCGATCGCACCCGCATGACAACCTTGGGTTTCATCTCGCCCCGCAGGTTTTGATTCATTTGGCTATTAAAACCGTAATAAAAATTATTATCTACTTTACCTGGTTGACCAGTTTTATTTTGTCCTGTACCACCGCTACCACTGCCTTGATTTTCACCTTTACCTTGACGGACATAACCGGGATTAATGATACTACGGCCTGTGAAATTACTTTTTACTTGAATAGCAGAACTTACAGGAAAATTCCGTAATTGATAGCCCGGAAATCTGGGTAAAACAGCAAAAATTGCCAGCCCCAGACCGACAATTAGTAAAAAAGTTAGAATTAAAAATTTAAAATTAAGACTTGAAGAATTCTTCTGATTGAATTTTTCCTTTTGAGTTTTTAATGGCTCCAAACCCAAGCGCGAGCGGTAATCTAGTACTAGAGTTGGCAGAGCGATCGCTAAAAATAACAGCAACACAGGTGCAAATGCTAAAGTCTGACTTAGGGTTGCTGCCACACCTAATAAAATCAGTCCGATAACAATCGAATAGCCCAAATTTTTCCGGCGGGGTGTATCAAAGCTATGCAACACCTGGAGTTGAATTAATAACTCTGCCAAACCCAAGCGCGTATCATTCAACTCTCCGACTAATCGCCCAAAGAAAGCACCCAGTGCTACTAACATTCCGATGGCGATACAGAATTGAATTGCAATATTGCGATCGCGGCGACGATAATAACTCCAAATTGTACCCACTACACTCAGGGGTAACGCCCAAAAACTGAATGAAGTCTCAGCGGCAATATCCGTCGCCACAATTCCCAAAATAACCAACGCTAGCACCAGCACCCGCAATAAAATTGAATCTTCCACTTCAATCAAAGGCGACCCCTGCGGATTTTGCCGCCAGAAATTACCTACAGGGATACGCCAAAACCGATTCATCCTGGATAAGTTAAACATTTGAGTCTAGTAGAAGCAATGATGTAGATGCAAAAAACACAATGCGGGGGACGTAATTGCCTACCCTAGTACTGTGTCAAAAAAAATTAATTATGGATAGGGGGTAGAGATGGAGATACACGAGAAATGGGTGATACGGTGAATCGAGAAATAATCAAATACTTTCTCAATATCGCCATGTCCCCCTATTCCCGTGTCCCTGTGTCTTTGTAATAACTGCTTCTCGTAGACACCCTAATGACCGCTTGTTGAAAAATAGGATGAGCTTCAAAACCAGGAAAATCCTCTTAATATATATCGGCGTTGATTGACATAGTGTGCTAGCGGTGGAAATTTAACCTAAATCGTGGGATTAATCACAAACAACAACGACTGTTCGTCTATTTCTGGAAATTCAACTTCCAGGGTATAAGTTGGGTTAAGTTGCTCGCAGCCTAACTCTACATTTAAGTATCCCGAAGTCGAAGATGTTGTCATTGCTAAAGTGCCACTTCCCCGTAGGGTCAAAGTTCCTTTAACAGGTAACTCAGCTTGCACAAGTAACTTCGTAAGTTTACCTAGAGACTGGTATTCTACTCTGATGTTCAAAGCACCAACACTGGTTAGCCATTGTCTTTCTACTACCGGACTGGTTGCTGAAACTGGTAGAGTCAGATTTTCTAGCAGTTGTTTAGCTGCTAGCAACGACAAAGCCATCTGTTGACGCGGTTGTAAATCTGAGTAATCGCTCTGAATAGCGGGCATTGTCTCCAGAGTACTTGCAGACCGATAGGTGCTTCTTAACACCAATCCAGCTATATCATTTAGTGCTTGAGACTCATTGGGAAAAAAGTTCTCCACCACTTGAACTAATTTTGCCCCCAAAGGCACTGAAGATGTCACTAAAGCCTGACATTGTTCTAGCAATTGCTGGAAAACTCTTTCCGGTAAGCGGGTTGGCAAGGTCAACTTTGACTGTTGTACCATCCATCCCCAGCTAGGAACGAGTGTCATTGAAGGCTCATCAACAAAATCAGGATATTCGATTAATTGTGTTTCCCAGGGAAACAACGGTGGGTGCTCTTGAGCTTGGATTTGTAACCGATTCTTAAGGACAGCTTGAAAACGATCTTGCACAGTAGGAATTTCTCCCAATTGAAAGGTCTGGGGCGTTCCTCCCAATTTTGGCTCGCTGCTTTTTGAAGCAGTGGCTTCATTGAGGAGTTTTTTTACCCCGTCATTTTCCTCACATTCTACCGATTGCTCGTTATTTTTGACATCATCTGTCAACAACCAATCGAGACACCGGTGTTGTAAGGATTCTGAGTCACTATTCATGAGTAGATGCACCCGATCCGGAAACTAATGAGTTACGAATTTCCCAAGCTTGCTCAAGAATCTTAAACCATCGTTTTTGCAGTTGTGCCATTGACAGCCCTAAAGTTTTTGCTATTTTTTCATCAGCTTGTCCTTGTTGCTTCAACTCTAATAAAGACCGTTGCTTATTGTCCAGCTGTGCTGTGTATACTTGCCATTGCTGGGGAGTTAAGCCCAAATTCGTGTGCAGAGAAGCTTCCAGCCACTCGTGAACTAATTCCCAACGGTGCAACAGGGCGAATCGAATCAAATGATACTTAAAGCGCTGCTGCAAATAATCTCTCTGACGAGGGGTTAAACCTAAAACCGATTCAATTTCCTGTGCTGATAAATCCTGGAGGCGAAGAGAAAAATAATCAGCGCAGTCAGATTGTTGTCGTTGTTCGAGATAATTCATTAATTCCGTAACCACAACGGAACGCAAGGTGTCTTCTTCGGGTTCGGGTTCGGCTTGCGTTGCCATTGTGGAGCGCAATTGATGAACTGCTGGTTCTTCCCAAGAACCGTCACCTTCATTATTGCTACCTTCTGCGGCTTGTTCTATATCTACACTGGTTTCTGGAGGCTGCTGTTGCGAAAAAGTTTGCGCCCGCAGGATAATTAGCTGTTGCTGACGACCTGGTAAAGGAATGCGTCGCTTGCCGTAGCGCTCGGTAAATGCCATATACTCGGACAATTCCAAAAGCGTCTGAGGGCGATAAGTGGCACCAAGTTGATTTTCTCGCCGGAAAGCGTTCAGCGCCTCTAGATAAAAACTTTGGAGAAAATCTTCAATTATCGTCAGCCGCCCTTGATAGCTCAATTGCTTCTGAGGAGGATTAATATATCGATAAATAATTGCACTCAAAGTACTGTGTAATTCGACCCTGCCCCGATTTGAACCCAACTGATAGTACCTGAGACACTGTTGCAGCCGATGCCGAGCCAGGGTCATCGCCGAGCTTTCTACAGATCCAGAAGCTTGGATACGTTTACTCTCATGACAAATCCGGTAGACTTCGGTGGTAATACGTCTTGCTACGTCGTGACAATTCTGTTCCGAAGCCTTAGTTGACTGCTGAAACTCCTTGGACAGGAGTTGAAAGATCGCCTCCACGCCTGTAGAATTTTCTCCCAGAATAGTTGCAGATGGAATAGTTGCGGTTGCGGCTGAATTCATAGTCTCGGTTTTCAAAAGACCCTAACTTACTTAAATACAACCTGTACGAC
>NNBT01003286.1_pt1 | contig 12282 bp, 9 predicted proteins | sample 1173831 | NCBI WGS metagenome assembly NNBT01 (sample SAMN07173936, study PRJNA388173) | plant metagenome | isolation source: symbiotic tissue sample KVJ10 | place: Norway: Troms, Kvaloya island | reverse complement strand
GGGAGAAGGGGAATGTTGGGAGGGAATGCGGGTGAGGGGGAATACAGCCGCTCCTCAGCCGTATGTGTGGCCATGGAACCCGCCAATATCGTTCTCGTGCTGTGGACCGCCTTGGTCCTTTATTGCTTCGGCCAGATCTGGTTCGTGCAGATCGTCATCTATCCGCTGTTCAAGATGGTGGGTGAGCGGGATTATGTGACCTATCACCATTTCTATGCGAGCCACATTCCGCTGCCGGTGATCCTGCCGGGTTTCACCTGCTTCCTGTTTCCGCTGGCGCTGATCTTCTGGGGCCCGGCCACCGTGCCGGCCTGGGCCTACTGGCTCAATGTCGCGGCCGGCCTTGTCGGCCTCGCGGTAACCTTGTTCCTCGAAATCCCGCGTCATGCGCTGCTCGAAAAACACGGCAAGGATTTTCAAGTGATCGGCGAGCTCATCCGCTACAACTGGCCGCGCACCGCCTCGATCAGCCTGCAGGCCATCCTCGCCGCGGTCATGCTGACCTATATCGTGACCCCGGTTAGTTAGACCCTCGCAGGATCAACGCCGCCCCCTTCTCGCCGACCATGATCGAGGGCGCATTGGTATTGCCGGACGTGATGGTCGGAAAGATCGCCGCGTCGATGACGCGAAGCCCGCTCACGCCATGGACGCGCAAGTGCGGATCGACGACTGAGCGCTGCGGGTCAGGCCCCATGCGGCAGGTGCCGACGGGGTGGAAGACGGAATAGGACCGGTTGCGAATATCATCGGCGAAGGCTTCATCGCTTTCGACCCCAGGGCCGGGCTTCAACTCGGTCTCGATCACCGCGGCGAGGCTCGGAGCCTCGCCGAGCTTGCGCAGGAAACGCGCCGCCTCGACCATCACCGCAATATCCTCAGGATCCGACAGGTAGTTCGGATAAATCGCCGGCGCCTCGCGCGCATCGGGCGAGCGGATCTCGAGATGGCCGGTGCTTTTCGGCTTGCAGGGCGAGATGCTGGTGTAGAAACCCGGAAACGGATCGGGATTCATCAAGGGCCGCGTCTTGGGCGGCGCCTTTTCATAAGTGAGCGGCGAAAAATAAAGCTGGATGTCCGGTGCCGCGAGGCCAGGCTTCGAGCGGTAATAGCCGCCGGCCTGATTGAGGCTTAAGGACAGCGGACCTTTGCGCGTCAATATATACTGCAGACCCACTCTGAGCTTGCCGTGCCAGGGATAAAGCACCGTGTTGAGGCTCGGCGCCGACGTCCGGTAGGTGAAATCATAACAGAGATGATCCTGCAGGTTGCGCCCGACGGCCGCATTGTCGAGAAGCACGTCGATGCCTTGCGCCTTCAGCACCGATGCGGGGCCGATGCCGGAGAGCTGGAGCAGCTGCGGCGAGCCGATCGAGCCGGAGCTCAGGATGATCTCCCTGGTGGCGCGGGCCTCGCGTTGCATGTCGCCCTGCCGATAGGTGACGCCGACGGCGCGTTTGCCCTCGAAGAGGATCCTCGTCGCCTGCGCCCCGGTGACGATGTCGAGATTGGGCCGTTTGCGCAAATAGGCGGAGGCGGATGATTCGCGAAAACCTTTCCGGGTGGTGATCTGGTAGAGGCCGGCGCCTTCGATGGTGGCGCCGTTGAGATCAGCGCTATAGGGAACACCCGCTTCCTGCGCCGCCTCGATGAAGACGCGGCTGAGCGGATGGGCTTGCTTGTCGATCGTCGTCACATGGAGCGGGCCGCCGGTACCATGAAAGGGACCGGCGCCCAGATCATGGTCCTCGAGCTTACGATAGGTCGCGAGCACATCCTTCCAGCCCCAGCCGTCATTGCCCATCGCCTCCCATTCGGCGAAGTCGGACTCCTGCCCCCTCGAATAGACCATGGCGTTGATCGAGCTCGAGCCGCCCAGCACTTTGCCGCGCGGCCAATAGCTGATGCGGTTGTTGAAGCCTGGCACCGGCTCGGTCTGGTACATCCAATTGACACGGCTGTCATAGAAGGTGCGGCCGTAACCAATGGGCATCTTGATCCAGACATTGCGGTCGGAGGGTCCCGCTTCGAGCAGCAACACACGATGGCGGCCGCTTTCGCTCAAACGTCCCGCCACCGCCGCGCCGGCCGAGCCCGCGCCTACAATGATGTAATCCCACATGATGCCGATGGAAATTGAGTTTTAGATGACAGGAGCCTATGCCAAGATCGGACTTCAGGGAAGAGCACCGGCATGATCATCAGAAAACTCGAGACTTTCGCCAATGAGTTCGTCGGCTTCGTCCGCGTGACCGCCGATACCGGCGATCAAGGCTGGGGCCAGCTCTCGACCTACAATGCCGACATCACCGCCGAGATCTTCCACCGCCAGGTGGCGCGCCATGCGCTCGGCACCGATGCCATCGACTTCGGCCCGACGCTCGATCGCATCAATGAAAAGGAGCACAAATTTCCGGGCTCCTATTTGCGGCGCGCCACGACCGGCCTCGACACGGCGCTGCTCGATCTGCGCGGCAAGCTCGAAGGCAGGCCGGTCGTGTCGCTCCTTGGCGGCAAGCCTAAGAAGATTCGCGCTTACGCCTCGTCGATGAAACGCGACATCACGCCGGAGGACGAAGCGCGGCGCTTCCTCAAATTGCGTGACGAAAAAGGCTTCACCGCCTTCAAATGGCGCGTCGGCGCCGAATGCGGCCGCGATATCGACGAATGGCCGGGCCGCACCGAAAAGATCGTGCCGCTCGTCGCGCGCGCCTTGGGCGACGGCATCGACAAGCTGGTCGACGGCAATTCCGGCTACAAGCCGAAACGCGCCATCGAGGTCGGACGCCTGCTCGAGGATGAAGGCATCGGCCATTTCGAGGAGCCCTGCCCCTATTGGGAATTCGCCCAGACGAAAGAGGTGAGGGACGCGCTCGACCTCGATGTCACCGGCGGCGAGCAGGATTGTGAGTTCACCGCATGGGAGCGGATGATCGAGATGGGTGCGGTCGACATCATCCAGCCCGATGTCATGTATCTGGGCGGCATGCTGCGCACGCTGCATGTCGCCCGCCTCGGCTCACAAGCCGGACTGCCCTGCACGCCGCACAGCGCCAATCTCTCGCTCGTCACTCTGTGCACCATGCATCTCCTCGCCGCCATCGATAATCCCGGCAAATATCTCGAGCTGTCGATCGAAGGGCTCGATTATTATCCCTGGCAGGACGGGCTCTTCGTCGAGGACCCGTACAAGGTCGTCGACGGCCATGTCGAAATTTCCGACCGGCCCGGCTGGGGTGTCGAGGTCAATCCGCAATGGCTCGACCGCGCCCGGCACAAGGTCAGCGAGCTCGGTTAGATCCCTGTAGAAATACAGCGGAAGAACAGCGGAACTACAGGGATCTACAGGGACTTTCGCGAAAATCGCGGAACAGGGATCTTCACCCGTCCGTGATCTTCGCATTTTCCGACGATACCGCCCGTGGAATCAAGTCAGAGCGCGACCTCGATCAGCCGCTCACCGTGGCTCGTATCACCGATGAGGAACTTCTCAATGATGGCGATGATGCTGCGCGTACGGTGCGCCGGCCGGAACGATCTTCCAGTTCCATCCTGGCAAGACGCACCGACCCGATCACCGCGTCGAGTTTACTGCCGCCTGCCGGATTGGCAGGTCGTAGTGTAGGGAGTACAGGTGGTACTGAATTCAACCGCATCACCGATAGAACTCACGCACACAAACTTCAAGTTTCTGGCACCTCGAGAGTTCCTGTACCTAGCTTGGGCTGCACGACAACTACATCGCCCGTTAGCAAGCGGTGCGGTCAGATATTCTGAATTCGACCAACCGATCTATTTTCGGTATGACAATCGCGTGACCCGGAGAAGTACCTTTGAACTATCTTCGAACGGATGCGGCCGTTTTGCTTTTGAGCTGATGCTGAGCTATTACTGTAGCCACGGGTGATTGCACGATGACCGCTTTATCTCAATCAACGATAAAACGTTTGATGCTAGCGCGATACTTCTTGCACTTGGCAGGCCAGCACGCGAAATCTGCAAATGATCTCTCCGTTTTTGCGGCAGTTAACCTGTTGCAGGATAGTGTTGAGTACTTCCTGAATGCAGCCTCAGAGCATTTGAACGCTAAAATTGGTGCTCGGACTGAATTTGCTCAGTATCTGGATGCGATTGAGGTTAAACTTGAAGAGCGAGCCCGCGTCACGGGTCAGCCGGGACAAGCCCTTCCTCATCGCCAACGTTTGATTCAGATCAACAAGCTACGTGTAAGTGCAAAGCATGATGGAATTAAACCGGATCTCGAGGAAGTGCGCTCCGGATTGCTGGTGGTGCAATTGTTCTTAGAGGAAGCGGCCAAGCAGGTTTTTTCAGCTAATTTCTCCACCGTTAGCCTCGTCGATCTTTTAGATGATGGAGAGGCAAAGGATCATTTGACCCTTGCGACACAGGCTTTCGAGGCGAAGAGCTATGGTGCGTGTTTGATCGAGTGCAGGAAAGCGATGTTCGTGGAGTTCTTTAGCCGCTACGATATTAAGCATTTTGAGAATCGCGATTCGAATGATTGGCTATCTGGCCTCCTGACTAGCGCGCCGTACTATTCAAGAAATAGAGAATACATTACTCAGAATGTTGGAAATCCATTCCAATACATCGTATTGGACACTGAGCGGATTGATCGAGAGCTAAGCAAGAATGGTTCCGATCACAAGGCTTTCTGGAATATTTGGCGTCTGACGCCAGAAGTATATCGCCACAATAAAGGCCCATGGGCCGTGAAAAATGACCCCCATATACTGCAGCATCCTAACATCGCGGAAAATGCCGCGTACGTTCTGAACGCAAGCATAGGTGTTGTTCTAGATTCGCATTTTGCTCGAAGGGGCCAGATATATCTCCAGAGTAATGATGTCTTTCGAGTCAAACTCATTCGCGAAGGTACGCCGATCTATTCAAAGGCGGACAAGAACAGTAGCGTTGTAGCGCATACACCTCCTGGCATGAAGGCCATGGGCGCATACTTCAGTTGCGATGGGCTGTCAGACGGCCAAACTTACTGGTCTGTTTCGCAGCCAATCGGCCCACCTGAGGAACTTAATTCTCTTACCGGGTATGTTCTTCAGGATGACTTGAAATGGGAATGATGATTCTTCGCCGCTAGATCAGCAGTGCCTGTACTACTTCGCGCTCCATGCGAACGGGAGCAGAAGTTTTCGAGAATGCGGGGGTGACAGTTTACCGCGTCGAGATAGCCTCGAAGAGCCTCTCGACGACCTAGCGCTCCACGTCGATGGCATGGCGCATTGATCCTTGCCAAATGCACGTCGGGCATCACCGCCAGCCACTTGTAGATGAAGGGCATGCTGGCGGTGTTGGCGAGCTGCTTCTTCGACGCCTCGTCGACGGGAACGCCGCGCGTCCACATCTTGACGGGCGCCCCATGCTCATGCGGCGCCTCATCGGCCAGAAATTCGTAAGCGCGGTCCATCGTCGTCAGTCCTTCACAGTCAAATAACGCGGCGCTACCGGCCCGGTCAGCCAGACGCCATTGTCGGCCTGGTAGAAAAGCAGGCCATCTTCATACATGCGGCCCGCCGCAACCAGCAGGATGACCGGCTTGCCATGCCGCATGCCGACCTTGCGGGCCGTCTCCCGGTCGGCGGAGAGATGCACATGCCGGCGCGCCTGCGGCTTCAGCCCTTCGGCCAAAATCCTGTCCAGCACCGACGCCGCCGTGCCGTGATACAACACAGCGGGCGGGTCAACGGGCGTAAGCTCGAGATCGACCGCCACCGAATGACCTTGCGCCGCCCGGATCCGCATCCCGTCGGGAGACAGCGTGAAGCGCTTCTTGTCATTACTGGCGACGATCTCGCGCAGAATGTCCGGCGTCAGGTCCCGGCCATGGGCGCGCGCCTTTGCGATAAGCTCATCCGTCGCGACCCAGCCGCCCTCGCCCAGCACGAGGCCGATCTCCTCGGGCGCGTGGCGCAGGACGTAGCTCAGGAACTTGCTGAGCCTGGTGATGTTCCTTTCCACGTTCTTCACTCAATCAAACAAGGCCCTTACGACAAGAAGTGATGAAACAACCTGCTCTGTCCATCTGAGCTACAGGTCCATAGATGGTGGACCTGGCGGGACTCGAACCCGCGACCAGGAGATTAACGATCTGTAGTTCCATCGGCATTCGTAAGGGTCTTTTTCCTTTCAATTACTATATCGTTGTTGGCTTTCCCTTCTCCCGGTGCGGAGCAATGGGAGAAGGGAAAAATCGGTAAATCAGCAGGCGACGAAAATTTGCGAGACGTTTCCTGAGCTACGACCGGCTTGCGCCGGCGGGAGGATATGCGCCTCCGACCTCCTGTCCATGACAGACAGGCGCTCTACTTGGTGCTGTAGTCCCGCAGGCATTCGCCCGCTGGCGGTGACAAGATCGGACAAGACGGCCTTCCGGCCAGTTGCAGATACCACTGTAGTCCTGCCCGCATTCACCAATCCGGTGGACTCCGGGGACGAGCCCCGAAATCCCTTGTTGTTACAGCTTGATCTTCTCGATCTCGCCGATCCAATGATCCGCGCTCAAGCCGTTCTCGGCGAAAGCCTGGATCATCCCGAAGACCGCGTCGGAGAAACCTCCGACATTCAGAATATCCGCACGCTCCGCGGCCTGCGTGGTCGTGTAGGGCTGGATGTCGATGCAGACGAGCTTCGCCTGCGGGTTCACCCGCTTCACCTTCGACCAGGCCCGCATCGTCGCCGTTCCCTCATAACCACCCTTGGCGGCATCCACCCAGGATTCGTTATCGGACACGAAGACGACGAGGTCGACCTTCGCCTTGCGGCGCGCCAGCCGCTCGAGCGGCGCCGAGCAGTTGGTTCCGCCACCGCCGATGGCAGCAAGCCGCTGCGCATTGGTCAGTACCGTGTCGTGCGGGTTGAGGTCGATATCGACCACATCCTGCTCGAACGGCAGCACCTCGACCTCGCGGTTGCGGCGCAGGAACGACGCGGCCACCAGGGCCGCGACATCGATGCAGCGCACCACGCTCGAAGCCCCCTTGCGGTAACCCGTCACCGGCGACGCCATCGAACCCGAAACGTCCGGGCACACGACGATACGCTGGTCGAGCTCGGGCACATTGCCGATGGCGATTTCCATCGCCTCCTGCAAGGCCTTGCGCACGACCTTCGGCACTTCCCCGGCCGAGGCGGCATAGGCCGCCATCAGCTGGTAGGGGAATACCTTGGCGCGGGCGATCGCCTTTGGATCGGCAAGCCGCTCGGCAACACGCTCCGACATGCCGGCAATACCGAACACGCCGTGGCGCGCGAAGGTATTGAGGCCCTGGCGCAAAGTCTGCCAGGACGCCGTCTCGGCAATCGCCGCCCACTGCTTCTGCGTCAGCGGAAGTGCCGTCAGCAACTGGAACGGCACGTCGGGCACCGGCAGCGTCGGATCGCGCTTGAAGGCTTCGAGGTCCTTCACGATCTCAGGCAATAGGGCGACGTCGTAGGGACGGCCGACCACATAACCATAGAGCGCTTCACGCGTCTTCGACTGCGGCTTCGGATGCGCCATGCGGATAATATCCGCCAGCGAGGGATCGTTGCCGATGCTCGCCCGCAAGATATCTTGATCCGACGCCTGGGCCAGCCAGCCGAGGATCAGCCGCTTGGGCCGCGAACCGAACGACTTGCGGCCGACCGCGCCCGAGCGGATGACCTGCGCGAAGTTGCGCAGCATCCGGCCGTTCACCACGACACGCGGAAACGCCTTGGCGAAATCCCCCGTATCGAGCGTGGCGAGGATGGCCAGCAGCACCGCCGGCATGTCCTTCATGTGCCCCTTTTCGCGCGCATAGATCGCCGTCTTGGCGATAAACGCGGAGTCCACGAAACGGGCCAGCTTCACGATCTCGGCGAGCTGCTCCCGCGGCTCGGCATAGAAGGTCCGGTTGAAAGTCCCGGTGGCGGCCAGTTGCGCCAGCGCGGCGCGCGGCTCCAAGCCATAGGCCGGGGCTTTCTCACGGTTCCAGGCATTCGCACGCGGAAGCAGCTTTCCGATCGTCGATGCAAACACGGATTTGTTTGCCATTGGTCTTCGTCCTTCTGTTGACGAAAACTTCTATTGCAGCGCGCGTGCCAACTCGTTTCGACAAAGCGATATTTTTCTTAACTCATTGATATATTTAATAACTTATTTTCCCCGACTTCGATTTTAGATGAGCACTCTACCTGAAACTCAATATTATTGGATAGCTAATTATCTTATTGTATAAGTCCTCATGACTAAAAGGAACGTCGTCATCGGCTTCGTCGGCACCACGCTCGACACCGGCAAATGGGAGAACCGCTGGGAGCGCTGGCGGCCGACCATCGCGGTGTGCCAGCAGGAGGACTTCGTCGTCGACCGGCTGGAGCTGATCCACGACACGCACTCGGTCGGCCTGACCGAGCGGCTCACCCGCGACATCGCCCAGGTTTCCCCCGAGACCCAGGTGGCGCCCGTCATCATCAATCTGAAGGACCCGTGGGATTTCGAAGAAGTCTATGGCGCGCTGCACGACTTCGCCCGCGGCAAAAGCTTCGATACCGAGAACGAGGAGTACTTCATCAACATCACCACCGGCACGCATGTGGCGCAGATCTGCTGGTTCCTGCTCGCCGAGACTCGTCATGTGCCGGCACGGCTCATGCAGCTCTCGCCGCCCCGCAAAGGGCGCGGCGACACGACGAGCCCGATGCGGATCATCGATCTCGATCTGTCGCGCTATGATCGGATCGCCACCCGCTTCCAGGCCGAGCAGCGTGACGCGACCTCCTTCCTCAAATCCGGCATCGCGACGCTGAGCCCGGCTTTCAACAAGCTGATCGAGCGCATCGAGCAGGTCGCCATCAATTCCAAGGCGCCGTTCCTGCTGATGGGCCCGACCGGGGCCGGCAAGTCGCAGCTGGCGCGGCGCATCCATGAGCTCAAGAAAAGCCGCCACCAGATCGAAGGCCCGTTCGTCGATGTGAACTGCGCCACCTTGCGCGGCGATACCGCGATGTCGTCGCTCTTCGGCCATGTGAAGGGCGCCTTCACCGGCGCGCAATCGGCGCGGCCGGGGCTCCTCAAATCGGCCGATGGCGGACTCTTGTTTCTCGACGAAATCGGCGAGCTCGGGCTCGACGAGCAGGCGATGATCCTGCGCGCCATCGAGGAGAAGCGCTTTCTGCCCGTCGGCGCCGACAAGGAAACGGCGAGCGACTTCCAGCTCATCGCCGGCACCAATCGCGATCTCAATGAAGCGGTGCGGTCAGGGCGGTTCCGCGAGGACCTGCTGGCGCGGCTGAATCTGTGGACCTTCGTCCTGCCGGCGTTGAAAGAACGGACGGAGGATATCGCGCCCAATATCGATTTCGAGCTCGAGCGCCATGCGCGCGACGACGGCGCCAAGATCACCTTCAACAAGGAGGCGCGCGCCCGCTTCGTGGCTTTCGCCACCTCGCCCGAGGCGGAATGGAGCGCCAATTTCCGCGATCTCTCCGCCTCGATCACCCGCATGGTGACGCTGGCGCCCAAGGGCCGCATCGACGAGGTGACCGTCGCCGAGGAAATCCTCCGGCTGAAGGCTTTGTGGTCCGGCGGCCGGCGTGGCCAGCCCGGCGACATCTTGAGCGAAGTCTTTCCTAAGGAGCGTCTCGCCCGCATCGACCTCTTCGACCAGGCGCAGCTCGCGCAAGTGATCGCGGTGTGCCGCGAGAGTGCGTCTTTGAGCGCGGCGGGACGCAAGCTCTTCGCCGCGTCCCGTGCGGCCAAGACCAGCGGCAATGACGCCGACCGCCTGCGCAAATATCTCGCCCGCTTTGATCTCGACTGGCCGACGGTGACGGGGAAGGGGTGAAGATGCTTCCTTCACATACCACATTCGTGGAAATGCGGACGATGCACGGTCATTTCACACGGTCGAATTCCCCCACGAAACCTTCGCCGCAATAGCCGCCACCGGCAAACAGGCTCATTGCGGTTTTCAGATTTGGATCGAATCCTACCGTGTCCAAAAACTTCTCCGCATCGTCGCCGGGACAAAAATCGATCTCGGCCGGGGGACCGTCTTTGACAACTGTTCTCGCATTCGCGGACACGCCATATGCAATCACGAATGAAAAAGGCGCGGCATCGATACAAGCCTTGAAAAGCTTCACGCAATCCTCGGGGCTGAGCCAGGTCGCCAGTTGGCGCTGATCTTCCGGCTCCGGCTCGAACGAGGCGATGCGCAGGCAAGCGACCGAGAGGCCGTATTTGTCGGCATAGAGGCTGGCCAAGGCCTCGCCAAATGCCTTGGTGACGCCGTAGAAGCCACTCGGCCTGATCCGGCTGCTCTGGCTGACGCCGGTGGCCTGCCGGTGAAACCCTACGGCCTGTATCGAACTCGCATAAATGACCCGGCGAACACCCGCCCGTCGTGCCGCCTCGAAGAGCTGATAAGTGCCCAATATGTTCGGCTCCACCAGTTCTTCGAACGGCCACTCTTCGGGAATGGCCGCCAGATGTATGACGCAATCGATGTCCCGCAGGGCGACAACGAGCGCGTCAAAGTCCATCAGATCGCCGACTACGATTTCCGTATCCGGATGCGACTTCTCCGCCGGTTTCAGATCGAACAGCCGCAGCAGCGGATAGCTTCCCTCGAATGACTTCGACAGGGTTCGCCCGATTCTGCCCGCGGCCCCCGTAATCATCACCCTTGGTAACACTTCGCCCATTTCTGTAATCTCCTCTCGTGATTGCGTGAGTTTATCATGGCCGACAGCTTCAGCCATTCGCTTCAACCATCTCGATCGAGCGAAAGTCGGTTTCGCCGCCGCCATATTGACGCGATCCAGGCATGCCGACCTCAATCCGAAGCCAGCCCAGAGCGTCGATCTCTCCCACATCACCTTGCTTGAGGATAATCGAGGTGGTTCGCGACCTCAGAAGGCATGGACCGGTCAAATGTGTTCCAGGAGGTAGTGATTCGAACTCCACCACCGGTACGTCCGTCCAGGCGCCCAGATAGATTCGCCGGGTATCCACCTTTCGCGCATCCTGTGCGGTGACCTTGTCAGTCGCCGGGCGAACTCCCGAAGGCGTCGTCACCGAAAGCCTGACATTTGCGATGACAATCCGTTGTGCCCGAGAGGCATGACCGTAGAGCTCCGCATGCCGGACATGGAATCTTTCAGCCAGGATCCGGGTCGCGTCAGGCGCAGTCAGTTCGTCATTTTCAATCCCGACATCGATCTCGAATATCTGCTCGCCATAGCGCATGTCGAGGATGACCGATACGGTAAGCTGTTCAGGCGCAAGGCCGCTCGCCAATGCTTCCACTATGCATTCCTGCCGCATCGCCGAGATGAGAGATGGCAAGCTTTCGACCGCGCCCGGCGACAAGTCTTCGGCTACGGTCCGGATACGCTCATATTTCAGATCCGTCGAAAGCATGCCCCAGGCCGAAAAGACGGCAGCCGATCTCGGCACCAGCACCGTCCTGATCCGCAAGGAGCGCGCAATATCGGCGATATGCAATCCGGCGGCGCCCCCGAAGGACAACAGAGCATGATTGCGCGGATCCCTTCCGGCGCGGACAGCCACAATTCGGATCCCTTCCGCCATTTGCGTGTTGATCACGCGCACCACGCCTTCGGCGGCAGCCTCGAGCGTGCACTTCATTCTGCCGGCGATCGCGCCAATGGCCTTCTCGGCGGCAGCCCCGTCGAACGCGACCCGTCCGCCCATGAAGTTCGCCGCGTCGAAAAACCCCAGAACGACATTCGCGTCGGTCGTCGTTGCCTGGCTTCCGCCGCGTCCATAACATGCCGGCCCAGGCTTGGCCCCGGCACTTTCAGGCCCAACGGATAGGATGCCACCGTCGCTCACCCGTGCGATCGATCCACCGCCCGATCCGATCGTGTGAATATCGATCGTCGGCAACGCAATTTTGAGACCGGAGATGTCACGGCCATTGGATATCCTGGCTTCGCTGTCGACAATCAACGCGATGTCCGAGCTTGTTCCCCCCATATCGAAAGCTATCAAATCCGGAATGCCGGTGAGATGCGACGCCATGATACAGCCCGATACTCCGCCTGCCGGACCGGACAAAACGCACCCAGCCGCCAGATCTATCGAAGCCTCGATGGTGCCGAGACCACCATGCGAATGCATGATGAGTATCTCCCCCTCATATCCAGCGGCTTGAACGCGCGATCGCAACCGGCCAAGATAATTCGCGAGAACCGGGCCGACATAGGCATTGATGACCGTTGTCGAAAAGCGTTCATACTCCTTGATCATCGGCA
>NNBT01003894.1_pt1 | contig 12288 bp, 11 predicted proteins | sample 1173831 | NCBI WGS metagenome assembly NNBT01 (sample SAMN07173936, study PRJNA388173) | plant metagenome | isolation source: symbiotic tissue sample KVJ10 | place: Norway: Troms, Kvaloya island | reverse complement strand
CGAAGCGGGTGGGTTCCGGGCCCTTGCGGCCGTCGATTTCCTTGGGCAGCTCTGGTGTCGACGCGGCCTTGCGCCGCGCTTCCGCCTCGGCGAGGGCGCGTTTCGCGGGCTCGGAAATCGTCTTTTCGGTCTTGTCCAGGGCGTCGGCCATAACCATCATATAGCGCGGGTCCCGGCGAAGTGAAATTCGTCGAAAAGGATTCGTTCCAAATCAATAGCTTGGAGCAAATCCTTGTCGCCAAAGTCTTCAACTTTGGCGGGATTTGCTCTAAGAGCCCGGTTGCCAGACGTGCAAGGCGGGTGATTTGGCATGTTTTGGCACGAGGAGTCCGACGTCGATGAATGTGATGCGTACCGCGATCCTGCTGGCGGGGCTGACGGCCTTGTTCCTGGGCGTCGGTTATGTCATCGGCGGCCAGACCGGCGTTGTGCTGGCGCTCGTCTTCTCGCTCGGCATGAATGCCTTCTCCTATTGGAATTCCGATAAGATGGTGCTGCGCATGCATGGCGCGCGCCAGGTCGATCGCGCCACCTCGCCCGAATTCTACGACATGATCGCGCGTCTTGCGCAGAATGCCGGCCTGCCGATGCCCAAGGTCTTCATCATGGACAATCCGCAGCCCAACGCCTTCGCCACCGGCCGCAATCCCGAAAATGCCGCGGTTGCGGCAACGACCGGTTTACTGTCGTCGTTGAATTATGATGAGATCGAAGGCGTGATGGCGCATGAGCTGGCGCATATCCGCAATCGCGACACGCTCATCATGACCATCACCGCCACCATTGCCGGCGCCATCTCGATGCTCGGCAATTTCGCTTTCTTCTTCGGCGGCCGCGACCGCAATTCGGGCGTGGGCCCGATCGCCACCATCGCGATGATCATCCTGGCGCCGCTCGCCGCCATGCTGGTGCAGATGGCGATCAGCCGCACCCGCGAATATTCCGCCGATCGCGCCGGCGCCGAGATCTCGGGCAAGCCGATGGCGCTCGCTTCCGCCCTCAACCGCATCTCGGGCGCCGCTCACCGCATCGAGAACGACACCGCTGAGGCCAACCCCGCCACCGCGCATATGTTCATCATCAACCCGCTGTCGGGGGCGCGTATGGACAATCTGTTCTCGACCCACCCCGCCACTGAGAATCGCATCGCGGCCCTGCAACGGATCGCGCAGGAATTCGGCCAGTCGGCCGCCACCTCTTCCTCTCGCAACAGCCAAGGCCCCTGGTCCGGCACTGAACCGCGCCAAAAAGGCCCATGGGGTTAGGCGCTCTCAAAGCTCAAGGCGGCAAGGCGGGACTTCCGGCGCGCCGCGCGGCTCTGGCGATACTGGCCGATATTTTCGGCGAGGCGCGCCCGTTCGACGACGCGCTGATGCGCGCCCATACCGAGGATTTCGAACCGCGCGACCGCGCTTTCGTGACCGCGCTGGTGCAGACGTCCTTGCGCCGCAAGGGCGAATGCGAGGCGGTACTCGACCGCTTCATGAGCAAGAGGCTGCCGCGCAAATCCGGCAAGACGTCGTTGATCCTGCTGCTCAGTGCCGCCCAGCTTCTTTATCTGGGCGCGCCGCCGCATGCCGTCATCGATCTTGCCGTCACCTTGGCGCGCGAGGACCGCGAGTCGCGGCACTTCTCGGCGCTGATCAATGCGGTTTTGCGCAAGCTCGTCGGCGTCGAGCCGCTCGACAAGCCGCATCTCGACGTGCCGCAATGGCTGTGGCGGCGCTGGGTGAAGACCTATGGCAAGAAGACCGCGCATGACATCGCCCGCGCCCATCTGAAAATGGCGCCGCTCGATCTCACGCCCAAGACCGATGCGGAAGACTGGGCCGGCAAGCTCGGCGGCATCGTGCTGCCGACGGGTTCGGTGCGCCTCGCCGAACGGCAAGGCGCCATCGAAACGCTGGCCGGCTTCGATGCGGGCGCCTGGTGGGTGCAGGACGCGGCCGCGGCTTTGCCTGTGAAACTTCTGGGCGATGTCGCCGGCAAGTCGGTGCTCGATATCTGCGCCGCGCCCGGCGGCAAGACGGCGCAGCTCGCCGCCGGAGGCGCTGAGGTCACGGCGATCGACCAGTCGGTGGCGCGCATGGGCCGGGTGCAGGAGAATCTCGATCGCCTGGGGCTCAAGGCCGAGCTCTGCGTGACCAGTGCCCTCGATTTCCCGCTAGGTCCGCTTTTCGATGCAGTGCTGCTCGATGCGCCCTGCTCGGCCACCGGCACCATCCGCCGCCATCCGGAGCTGCCTTACATCAAATCCGAGATCCAGATAGCCGAGCTCACCGATCTGCAGGCGCGGCTCCTGGCCTATGCAGCGCGTTTCGTGAAGCCGGGCGGCAGCCTCGTTTATTGCACCTGCTCGCTCGAGCCCGAAGAAGGCGAGCGGCAGGTCGACAGCTTCCTCGAAAGCCATGCCGATTTCGCCCGTCGGCCGCTGTCGCCGACAGAGATCGGCGGCGAGGTGCAATTCATCACCGAGAAGGGGGATCTGCGTACTCTGCCTTCGATGAATATCGGTCTAGATCAAGGACTTGACGGGTTTTATGCGGCGCGTCTCGTCCGTCAGTAGCGCGGCATTAGCCAATCCTTAACCTTACCCCTCTCCAATAGGGTTCGAGCCCCCAAAATCGAGCCCGTCCGACCTCGCCATGCTGCGCGCCCTAGAGTCCCGTTTTGAACTGTTCGGCGCCCTTCGCGCAGGCCTGGGTGCTACCCTTCAGCCTTTTGAAAAAGCACAGGATTTTGGCCGGAGCCTGTTGCGCCGCTGGCGCCCGTCCAGGCTTGCCCGGCCGATCATCCCGCTGATCCTCGGCAACCCCGAGCTCGGCCGCCAGATCTACCGCAACCGTTTCGTCCTGGCCGGCCACGCGATATCGGGCGGCACCGACAGCATCTTCCAGAAGCTGGTTCTCGAGCCCGCCTTCCTCCTCGAGCTGCATGGCTTCACCTGGCTCGCCCATCTCGAAGCGGCGGGCTCGGCGATGCACCGCGCCTATGCCCGCACCTTGGTCCTCGACTGGCTCACCCATCAGCGCGGCCTGCCGCAGGAAGCGCGCCGCTCCGATGTGGCGGCGGTTCGGCTGATGGCGCTGGTGCGCCATGCGCCCTTCCTGCTCAAAGGCGCCGGCTCGGCTTTCGAGGACAAGTTCCTGCGCCTCATCGCGCGCGAGACGGCGCAGATGGCGCATGAGCCCGGCCGTATCGAGCAGGCGCTGGCGCTCGCTTATGCGGTCACCGCTTTCGAATCGACACTGTCGTTTCGCGCGCAAGCCTATGAGCGCCTCGAGCTCGCCATTGCCGAGCAGATTCTGCCCGATGGCGGCCATGTCTCGCGCAATCCGGCGACCTTGCTCAATCTCCTGCTCGACCTGGTGCCGCTGCGCTCGGCCATCATCGCGGCGCGTGAGCCCTTGCCGCAGCGCCTCAGTGCCGGCATCGAGCGCATGCTGCCGATGTTGCGTTTCTTCTGCCACGGCGATGACGGTCTCGCCGTCATTCAAGGTGTGGCCGATCCGGCGGTGCGTCAGATGCGCGCCGTCTTCGGCCAGGACACCACGCTCGGCCGGCCGGTGTCGCTCGCCGCTTATTCGGGCTTCAGCCGCATGTCGCATGGCCAGGCGCTGGTGATCACCGATTTCGGCGCCGATGCCGCTTGCGCGGGCCCGCTCGCTTTCGAATTTTCCGACGGGCCGGCGCGTATCGTCGTCAATTGCGGCTATCCGGCCGATGGCTCGAAGCGCTGGATTTATGCCGCCTCGGGTCCGGCCGCCCACAATACGCTGAGCCTCGATACGGCGTCTGCCGATCGCACGCAGGGCACGCTCGCCCGCTGGACCGGCGTCTTGCGCCAGAAGGACCACGAAAGGCGCGGCGTCAGCGAGACGAGCGAGCATGGCTCCCTCTTCCATGGCGGCGACGTGCTCGACGGCAATCTCCTGCATGAGCGCGATCTTTATCTCGGCGCCAGCGGTGATGATTTCCGCGGCGAGGACCGTTTCATCCGCGACGGCGCCAGCGATCCGGCCTTCACCGGTCTGCCCTACACATTGCGTTTCCATCTTCATCCCTCCGTCAAGGCGACCTTGTCGAAGGACGGCGGCACGGTGATGCTGATGCTCGCCAACCGCGCCGCCTGGCGCTTCGCCGCCAAGGGCTGCGTCGTCGAATTGGCCGACAGTGTCTATCTGGCCGGCCTGCCGCAGCCGCGCCGCACCCAGCAGATCGTGCTCAAGGGTGTCATCGGCCGGCATGACCGGGTGAACTGGGCCTTCAAACGTATGGCCAAGCGGGACCGGCGCGAAACGGCGCAGAATGCCGAGCCGGAGCTTCCTTTCTAGCTATACGATCTGATCGACTGTAATGGGTGCATCCACAGCGGCGGCAAGAAGCTGCAGCGCTTGCGCGAGCTCGGCGCGGTTGCGCGCCGCGCCGAGCGACACACGCACCGCCTGAGGTGCCGGCTGGTCGAGTGCGAAGGCGTCGCTTTCGACGACGGCAAGTCCGGCGCGCAGAATATGCGACGCGAAGCCCGACGCATTCCAGTGGCGCGGCAGCGACAGCCACAGATGATGCGCGTTCGGCCGGCTCGCAAACGACACGCCTTTCAATATCCTCGCGGCGAGCTGCTGGCGGCCCGAGGCTTCGGTGCGGATGGCCTGGATGATCTGGTCGGCGGTGCCGGTCTTCAGCCAATGGGTGACCAGCGCCACCATCAGGCGTGACGGCATCTGGCTCGTCGCCTGCAGCGTGCTGCGCATCGCCTGTTCCGCTGCGGTATTGGGCGCGAGCAGGAAGGACACGCGCAGCGCCGGAGCGATACATTTCGACAGGCCGGCGGCGAGATAGGTCCGCTCCGGGATCAGCCGCGCGATCGGCGTCACGAGCGGCTCGAGCGGCCCATAGGCATCGTCCTCGATCAGGAAGGTCGCATTCTCGTCGATGATCCTGGCCACGGCGCGGCGGCGCTCCGGGCCCAGTGTCGCGGTGGTCGGATTGTGCTGGGTCGGGGTGAGATAGACGGCTTTCGGCCGGTGCCGGCGGCAGGCGCTCGCGAGCGCATCGGGAATGACGCCGTCCTTGTCCATCTCGACGCCGATGAGACGGACGCCCAGTTTCGCCGCGGCCGCCTTGATGCCGGGATAGGTCAGCGCCTCGCTCAGAACCACATCGCCCGGCGAGGTGAGCGAGAGCAGCGCGTTGAACAGGATCGCCTGATTGCCGGGATAGATGATGACGCGATCGGTCCTGGCTTCGGGCAGCCGGGTCCTGAGCCAGCTCGCCGCGACCTCACGCTCCTCATCGCTGCCGCCGGGGCGCTGGTAGTTGAGATAGGCCGAGAAACTCGCCTGGCTCTGTATCGCCGCGAAACCTTTGGCGATGCGCGTGTCGAGATTGGCCTCGACCGGCTGCGGCGGCACATTCATCGACAGGTCGATCTTGACCGGGAAGGGGATGTTCTGGGCCGTCCGTGCCGTCGTCTCCGAGACGAAGGTGCCTTGGCCGACGCGCGCTTCGATCAGGCCGCGCCGCCGCGCCTCGCTATAGGCGCGGGTGACGGTCGTCAGATCGATATCGAGGGCCTGCGCCAAAGCGCGCTGGGTCGGCAGCTGCTGGCCGCGCGCCAGCCGGCCATTGGATATGTCGGCGCCGAGCGCCTCGACGACCCGCAGATAGACCGGCCCTGACCATTCCGACAGTGTGGGAGTCCAATCCATGCAATCTCAGTTCCTCAATACAAGCCCGGCATATCGTCCGGAATCAGAAACTCGTCAAGTTCCTTGAACTATAAGACATAATTGCAGTTTTCCGAGAACGGGGATTTCGCATTGTATGCAAGTGATCCATGCAATTTAGCGGAATCTCGTTGGTTGTGGGTGAAAAGACCCAATATTGTATGGAAACGTCTTGCTGACAAAGGAGCTTTCCATGGCACTCAATCATGAACCGGTTTCTCAGCCGAGCCGGGATCTCTTCACGCGGCAGTCGATCACCTCGACGACCGTCATCGGGACCGTGGTCCTGTCGGCGCTGACGCTGCTCGCCACCTACATACTGGGCGGCTTCGACGGTCTTTCCGGCAGCGGCGTCGGCGCCTTGATCTTCGGTGTCATCGCCTCCTTCGCGCTGGGTGTCGGTCTGATGGTCGTGGTCTTTCACAGCAGCCGGCAATATGACGACGCCGCCCACTATGCCGCGATGGATCATTTCAAGAAGGTCGCGGCGGAAAATGACTCAAAGGAAACATCGACGCCGGCGAAGTGACGGACGCGCGCTTGGCGGCGTCGGCGAAAGGCGATAATCTCTCCGTGCCTCCGCGTTGTTGCGCCATGATGCGCATCAGGTGACCCCTAGAACGGCGGCGGCGCGCAAGGGGGTCCATCATGCGTTCCGTCAAACTCGTATCGGTAGTTCTGTCCTTGTTCGTGCTGCTGTCGGCGAGTGCCCATGCCGGCGTCAGCGTAAATTTCGTGCATCCGGAAAAATTCCGCGATGAGGATTTCCGCCGCTCCTACAAGCGCGACGGCGTCATCGCCGAATTCCGCAAATATTTCGACCGGCTCGGCACGATCTATCTCAAGAAAGGCCAGACGCTCCGCATCGATGTGCTCAATGCCGATCTCGCCGGACGTTATGAGCCCTGGAACGGGCTTTATGACGTCCGCGTCCTGCGCGATGTGATGCCGCCGAGCTTCCGCCTGCGTTACACCTTGCGGCAGGGCAAGAAAGTCATTGCGCGCGGCGAGGAGACGGTCAGCGACATGAACTATCTGTGGAATCTGTCGGCCCGTGGTGCCAGCGGCCGCTTCGCCTATGAAAAGGCCATGCTGCGCGACTGGTTCCGCAAGCGGTTTTCGCGATAGAGCCGTCCACAGATTTGGCTGATCCGGCAATGGATTCCGGCGGCGCTTGTGCTAGATCACCGGCGATCATCCGCCAAGCCATAGGCTCTTCCATGTCCCCACCCGTCCGCCGCGCTTTGCTCTCCGTTTCCGACAAGACGGGGCTCATCGATTTCGCCAAGGCGCTGGCGGCGCGCGGCATCGCGCTCGTATCGACCGGCGGCACCGCCAAGGCGCTGAAAGCCGAGGGTCTCGCGGTGACGGATGTCTCAGGGGTGACGGGTTTTCCCGAGATCATGGACGGCCGCGTCAAGACCTTGCATCCCAAGATCCATGGCGGGCTTCTCGCCGATCGCGGCAACAGCGCGCATGTCGAGGCGCTGGAGGCCCAGGCGATCGAGCCTTTCGAGCTTCTGGTCGTCAATCTCTATCCCTTCGAGCAGGTGACCGCGAAGGGCGCCCAATGGGACGAGGCGATCGAAAATATCGACATCGGCGGGCCGGCGATGATCCGCGCCGCCGCAAAGAATCACGGCAGCCTTGCCGTCATCGTCGATCCTTCGGACTATCAGAGCGTGCTCGCCGAGCTCGACGCGCATCAGGGCGCGGTGAGCGAAGCGGCGCGCCGCCGTTTCGCGGCGAAGGCCTTTGCCCGCACCGCTTCATATGATGCCGCCATATCGCAATATTTCGCCCGCGCGCTGAAGGACGACGCGCCCGATTATGCGGCGCTTGGCGGCCGGCTCATCCAGAAGCTGCGGTATGGCGAGAATCCGCATCAGGCCGCCGCCTTCTACAGAAGCGCCGAGATCCGCGAAGGTGTCACGACTGCCGAGCAGCTCCAGGGCAAGGAGCTTTCCTACAACAACATTAACGACACCGACGCCGCTTTCGAATGTGTGGCGGAATTCGCACGTGCCGACGCCGCCTGCGTCATCGTCAAGCACGCCAATCCCTGCGGCGTGGCGCAAGGCGCCTCGCTTGCCGAAGCCTATCGCAAGGCGCTCGCTTGCGATCCGGTCAGCGCCTTCGGTGGCATCATCGCCTTCAACCGCCCGATCGACGCGGCAGCGGCCGAGGAGATCGTGAAAATCTTCACCGAGGTCATAATCGCGCCGGGCGCCAGCGCCGAAGCGCGGGCGATCATCGCCGACAAGAAAAATCTGCGCCTGCTCGTCACCAAAGGCCTCCCCGATCCGGCGCATCCGGGCCTGTCGTTCAAGACAGTGGCGGGTGGCTTCCTTCTGCAATCACGCGATGCCGGCCATGTCGCGGCGGGGGATCTCAAGACGGTGACCCGACGCGCGCCGACGGACGCGGAGCTCGCCGATCTGCAATTCGCCTTCACCGTGGCGAAACATGTGAAGTCGAACGCCATCGTTTATGCCAAAGCGGGCGCCACCGTGGGCATCGGCGCCGGGCAGATGTCGCGGGTCGATTCGACCCGTATCGCCGCGGCGAAAAGCGCCGAAGCGGCCAAGGCGCTGGGCCTCGCCGAACCGCTCGCCAAGGGCGCGGTGGTGGCGTCGGACGCTTTCTTCCCCTTTGCCGACGGCCTCGTCACCGCGGCGGAAGCTGGCGTCACGGCGATCATCCAGCCAGGCGGCTCGATGCGCGACGCCGAGGTGATCAAGGCGGCGGACGAGTTGGGCCTCGCCATGGTTTTCACCGGCATGCGGCATTTCCGGCACTGATTTCAGGCGGCCTGCTGCTCGGGCGCGCTGACGACGATGCTGGCGATGCGCTCGAAGGGCAGGGCATGTTTCCCGCAGTATCCCTCCAGCATGTCGCTCAGATAGGTGCGATGACCGAGCTGGCTGCGCAGTGCCGCAAAGGGGTCGGCACGATCGGCACCTAGAAAATGGGGGCGCCCCAATCTCTCATCGATGATGGCGATCGCATCCGCCGCCTTGAGGCTGTCCGCCAGCAAGGTGTCGGCCGCGATGCCGGTGCGGTGATCATGTGCGGCAATCGCCTGCCGGGCATCGGCCGGTATGCTCTCGCCAAGCCACTCGACCGTCACCAGGCCATGCCGGCTCCAGTCGCCCGCGACGTGAAAGAAGTCGAGGTCGTGACAGAGGCCGACGACTTCCCAAAGCTCAGGTGGCGCAGCGAAAGTCTCCGCGAGCTTGCGCATGACATAAGCGACGAAGCGCGAGTGGCTGGCGCGCGGAGTGTCGTTCAGATGGTGCGTAACCAGAAGGTCTGCATCGGCGGCACTTAACATTTCTGCTGGCTCTCTGTGATTGATTTGCACTGCCGGCAGTCTATCTCACGCCAGCTTCTTCGCGATATAGCGCTCTTCCTGGGTGCGGCCGCCATAACCATAGGCATAGCCGTTGACGTCATGCACATGCACATAGGATTCCTCGTGCAGCGGGCCTAGGAGCTTGGCCATGGTGGCGAAGACTTCAGCGATGAAGCGCGCCTTTTCATCCTTGCTGTTGGTGCTCTCGACGATCTTGATGTCGAGCCAGAAAGTGGCGAGGCCATGCTCGGCCACGGATTTGTCGCCGATGAACCAGCTGTCGGCGGCGAGCGTCTCGACGGTCACCGCGGTGATCTTGGCATCCTTGTGCAGGATGTCGGCCGAAAGCCGGTTGGCGGCGGCGGCAATGTCGGCTTTGCCGGCGGCGTTCTTGTCGGGCGAGCTGTAGGCGATGCGGATGAGCGGCATGGAAGGTCTCCTGTGAAATATCGTGTCGTTTCGAATCTAATGATTCCGACGCAATTGCAAAAGCTCATGAATATGGATATATATGATTAGCTTTTGTAATGAGAAATCATGGCGACGCTCGACATCGACGATCTGAGAGCGCTTCTGCATCTGTCCGATCTCGGCAATTTCACCCGCGCGGCCGAAGCGCTGGGCACCACCCAGTCGGCGGTGAGCCTCAGGCTCAAGCGGCTCGAAGAGAAGCTCGGCCGCAAGCTCGTCGAGCGCAGTCCGCGCCTCGTCCAGTTCACGCCCGACGGCATAGCGCTCGTCGCCCATGGCCGTTCGGTTCTGCAGGCCCATGACGCGGCACTTGCGGCGCTCGACCGGCAGCCATTGCCGCCCTTGACGATCGGCATCAGCGATCATGTGATGGGCGATCGCCTGCCCGATCTTCTCGCGCGCCTCAAGGAGATGCTGCCGCAGCTGCGTTTCGCGATCAGGATCGGCCTGTCGCGGGACCTTCTGGCGCACTTCGAGACGGGCGGCTTCGATGCCATTCTGCTGCGCGGTGAAAGTGCCCGCCGCAAAGCCCGGGAGGGCGAGCGCCTGCTCGAGGATGGGCTCGCCTGGTTCGCCGCCCCGTCCTTCACCTGGAATCCTGACGAGCCCTTGCCCTTGCTGGCACTGGCCGCGCCCTGCGGCATTCGCGCCGCGGCGGTGAAGGCCTTGGAGAAGAAGCGTGTCGCCTGGACCGAAAGCTTCACCGGCGGCGGCGTCATGGCGGTCGCGGCGGCGGCCTCGGCTGGGCTCGGTGTCGCGGCCCTCGGCCGCTCGCTGGCGCCGCCCGGCACCCGCGACGTGACCGAACGTCTCGGTCTGCCGCCTTTGCCCATGAGCGCCATCGTCCTGCGCTCGCATGTCTCCGACCCGCGCCTGGCGCGGCCCTTGCGCGCATTCGCAGCGGCGGTAAAGCACGTGCTGCGCGGGCACTGACGCGCTCCCGTCACTCTGCTACAAGCAGGCCATGCCGACCGACCTTCCTCTCGACACCCCTGATGAACGCAGCTTCCTGCCGGGCCTCGGCCTTGGCGAGCAGGGCCTGCGCCTCAAGACGCTGGTGCGTCTGCGCTGGCTCGCGGTCGCCGGCCAGACGGCGGCGGTGGTCTTCGTGCATTGGGTCCTCGGCTTCGACCTGCCGGTCGGCTGGTGTCTCGCCGCCATCGCTCTGTCGGCCTGGCTCAATATCTTTCTCACCTTGCGCTGGCGCGGCAATCTCGTCACCGACCGCAATGCCGCGGCGCTGCTCGGCTACGACATCCTGCAGCTGGCGCTGCTGCTCTATCTGACGGGTGGACTGCAGAATCCCTTTGCCTTCTTGTTCCTGGTCCCGGTCACCGTCTCGGCGACCTCGCTGCCGATCAAGTGGACCTTGTTCCTGGGCGCACTCGCTTTCGCCTGCGCGAGTTTCCTCGCTTACGATCATCTGCCGCTGCCCTGGTTCGCCGAGGCGCCGCTCGAGCTGCCGACCATCTATATCGTCGGCATGTGGACGGCGCTGGTGAGCGGTGTCGTCTTCTCCGCCATTTATGCGCGCCGCATCGCCGAGGAAGCGCGCCAGATGTCGGCGGCGCTGTCCGCCACCGAGCTGGTGCTGGCGCGCGAGCAGCGTTTGTCGGCGCTCGACGGGCTCGCGGCGGCGGCGGCGCATGAGCTCGGCACGCCGCTCGCCACCATCGCCCTCGTCGCCAAGGAATTGAAGCGCGAGCTGCCGCAAGGCGGACATACCGGCGAGGACATCGACCTTCTCATCAGCCAGGCGGCGCGCTGCCGCGAGATCCTGTCGCGCCTAGCCAATCGCGACACGCCGGCCGACGCCATCCTGGCGCAGGCCAAATTGCCGGTGATGCTGGAAGACATCGTGGCGCCGTTGCGCGGCTCCGACGTCACCATCGCGGTCGACGCCCATGCCGCCGACGACGGCAAACCGAAGCTCGAGGGCGAGCCCGTCTTCGAGCGCAATCCCGCCATCACCTATGGTCTCGGCAACCTCATCGAAAATGCCGCCGACTTCGCCACCACCCGTGTCGATGTCGAGGCGCGCTGGTCGGCGAACGACATCACCATCACGGTGCGCGACGACGGCCCGGGTTTCTCGCAGGACATCATCGACCGCCTCGGTGATCCCTTCGTCACTTCGCGCAAGGGCTACGGCCCGGGCGATCCGGGCGACGCCGCCGGGCGCCATGAGGGCATGGGCCTCGGCTTCTTYATCGCCAAGACGCTGCTCGAGCGCTCCGGCGCCCAGGTGGCGCTCGCCAACCGCACCTATCCCGACCATGGCGCCAGCGTGCGTATCTCCTGGCCGCGCCTCAGGGTGGATGTGGCCCTGCGTAAACCGTGATTGCGCTAGATCACGGTCATTTCAGGCCGGCCGGCCTGAAATGACAAAACGTGATCGGAATCTTAAGCTTAGCGCGTGATCGGACGGAAAACCGGTACCCACTTTTCCTGATCACGCGCTAGAGTTTGAGGTGGGACAAGTTCCCCCCTATAAGAGGCCCGAAAGGACCGAATCTTGATGACCGAACCGAACTTGCCGCAGGATCTGACGCTGCTTCTGGTGGATGACGACAAGCCCTTTTTGACCAGGCTTGCCCGCGCCATGGAAACCCGCGGCTTTGTCGTGCGTATGGCCGAGACCGTGGCGGAAGGTGTCGAGCAGGTGCGGAAGGAGCCGCCCGGTTATGCGGTGGTCGATCTCAGGCTCGGCGACGGCAACGGCCTCGACGTCAT
>NNBT01003396.1_pt1 | contig 12313 bp, 14 predicted proteins | sample 1173831 | NCBI WGS metagenome assembly NNBT01 (sample SAMN07173936, study PRJNA388173) | plant metagenome | isolation source: symbiotic tissue sample KVJ10 | place: Norway: Troms, Kvaloya island | reverse complement strand
CAGGGTCTCCCGAAGCTCGATGTTTGGGAGTGAGATATGGGCCCTGTCCCGTTTCGCGTCTGACGGGTCGTCTTCGCATTGACGTGCCGGTTTGAATACGACGTGTCGGTGCGCGTCACCGTCGCAGCTATTCTCGTCTACTTGGTAAGATAAGCTCGGCCCCGCCAACCGAAAGGTTGGCGGGGTAATTCTTTGCGCGGGCTTCGCCGGCCAGCCATCGTGCTCACATACATTCGCGCTTGCGCGCTTCGAAGGTTCGGCATTGCCCTCCGCGCGAAGCGGGATGCCCTCGCCAACCGGCTGCGGCGTTGAGGGCCGGAGAGTTCAGCGGTCCAACCAGGCGGCGAGGCCGTCCAGCGTCTGCAGGCCATATTCGACCGCGCCGAAGCCGATGACCACCTGGCGCCGCTCGCGGCTGGGGTGGAGCTGGCGCATGGTCAGAACGGTCTTGCCGTCGGCCTGCGCATCGAAGGTCACGGTGACGCGGAAACGGTCGGGGTCGTTCGGTTCGGGCGTGCCGTAGTCGATCACGATCCGCTCGTTCGGCACGATCTCCAGAAAGCGCATGAGGTTCGGAAAACGCTGCTCGCGGCCCTCGAACACGCCGACCATGTCGAAGCGCCAGATCCCACCGGCGCGGATATCGGCCGCGTGGCTTTCGATGCGCATGCCGGCGGGACCGTACCATTGCGCCAGGGCCTCGGGATCCATCCAGGCGGCGAAGACCTTCTCGCGCGGGTGGTTCAGCAGCTTGACGAGCACGATTTCGCGATCGAGCGACCAGGTCTCGAACAGATTTGCCATGAGCTTTATTTTCTCTCCGCCTTGTCCAGATAGACTTCCAGCCGATCCAGGCGCCTGGCCCAGCTCCGGCGCTCCGTCTCCATCCAGTCCGCCGCCTCGTTGAAGCGCGTCTGCACCAGCCGGCACCAGCGGCTGCGCCCGCGTTTTTCGCTGGTAATCAGCCCGGACTCCTCAAGGACCTTGAGGTGCTGGGCGAAAGACGGCAGCGCCATGTCGAACGGCTCGGCCAGGACGCTGACCGGCACCTCGCCCTCGGCAAGCCGCGATACGACCGCGCGGCGGGTCGGGTCGCTGAGAGCGTGAAAGGCGAGATCAAGGGGAGTCGCATGGTGGGGCATGGGCGTCAGTAAAAGGGGCCCGGTGACGACGGTCAAGAACAAAAAGGTACTTGCCTTAGTATTCTGCCTCAGATACTAAGGCAAGTACCTTAGTTTGTGAAAGGACCTTCCCGTGGCAGTTCGTATCGATCTCATGATTTCACTCGACGGCTTCGCGACAACGACGGACCAGACGCCCGAGAAACCGTTCGGCGAGGACTGGCCGCGCCTGGTCGCCGCTTATGCCGCGACAAGGACATTCCGCGAGCGCGTGTTCAAGGACACCAGCGGCGAGGGCACGACGGGCGTCGACGACAAACATGCGAGGGACTACTTCGAACATATCGGCGCGGAAATCATGGGCGCCGGCATGTTCGGGCTTCACAATTTTCCCGACGATCCGAACTGGCGTGGATGGTGGGGCGAGGAGCCGCCGTTCCGGGTCCCGGTCTTCGTCCTGACTCACAAGCCGCGGCCCGCCATCGAAATGGCCGGCGGCACCGTGTTTCACTTTATCAACACGACACCGGCCGATGCGCTCCGTCAGGCGGTCGCGGTTGCCGGGGGCAAGGACGTGCGGATCGGCGGCGGCCCCAGTGTCGCGCGCGACTTCATCAAGGCAGGACTCGTCGACCGCCTGCATGTCGCCATCACGCCGATTCTGCTTGGCCGCGGCATCCGTCTCTGGGACGATCTGCGCGGCCTCGAAGCCGGTTACACGGTGAAGGCCGAGACCGCGGAGAGCGGCATCGTTCACATCATATTCCAACGTTAGAGCGCCGGGCGTTGGTTGGCATCGCCGCGGCGCTCTAACTCTTTGTTTTTTTGCGCATCGGCTTGTCCGAGAACCGCACGCACTTCTCGGGCCGATGCTCTAGCCACCAGCCCGCGACGTGGGGCGATCATCGACTGCCCAAAGATGTATTATGATTTGGGCGCCCCTCCCCCATCCGCGCCCAGCGTGACGAGAAGCTCGTCGAGCTGCTCGAACTGCTCGGCCATGCTCTCCTCCATCCCGATGGCTTCGTCGAGCGCTTCCTTCGAGGGATAGAGCTCGTGCAGGACCAGCAGCGTCTTGCCGTCCTTTTCCTCGAAGGTCACCGTGGTGATGGGGGCGGTGGCCGATTCCTCGTTGGTCCAGACGATACGCGAAGGCGGGGTCGCTTCGAGATATTTGCCGAAGAAGGCCATGGCGTCCGAGGCGTCGTGTCCGAATTCGAGGCGATACCCGCCCCCGGTTCGGACATCCATCTCGCAGGACAGCAAAGGCACGCCCATCGACTTCGGCGCCCACCAGCGCATGAACAGCTCAGGCGTGGTCCAGGCTTCGTAGACGATACGCGCCGGGGCGTCGAAGGTCCGCGTAACGACCAGCTCACGCTCGGACTTCCGTTCCGCCGTCGTAGGGTTCTTCACCCGGGCGGGCTCACTCTTTCTGCTATCGGCCATCGCGCTTCTCCTTGCGTGTCAACTCCTCGACCACTCTGTCCAGCTCGTCGAAGCGGGCGCTCCAGAGCCGGCGGTAGCCCTCGATCCACGCCGCCTCTTCCTCCAGCCGGCGCCGGCCGAGCCTGCAGGTGCGCACGCGCCCGACCTTCTCGGTGATGACGAAACCCGCCTGCTCCAGGACGCCGACATGTTTCTTCATGCCGGTGAGGGTCATGTGGAACTTATCGGCAAGCTCGGTGATCGACGCGTCGGACCGTCCGAGCTGCTCCAGGACGCCGCGCCGGGTGGCGTCCGAAAGCGCGGCGAAGGAGGTATCGAGATGCGCTGGCATATACTGAACCATATGGTTCAGTATAGAACACGGATCGGCTGCATGCAAGAGAGGCCGGGCACGCCCCCGCTCCCCCGGCGCGCGTGGGCGCCCAAAAACCTCTTGCCACACAATGTCACCCGACCTAATCTGCATCCGGTTGCATAATGCAATCAGATTTGCGCGGCCCGACCGGCGCGCAAGGATGATCGCGGAGATCCAGAGATGAACGCCTCCATCACCGTCACGCCGATCCTTGTTGCCGACCTCGTCGCCGCGGGTGAGCCGATGCCGCTTTATGTGCATGTCATCGACCATCCCGAGGCGCGCATCCTGGTCGATACCGGCATGACGGAGCTGCATCCGGCGCTGGCTGACCTCGATCCGCATCTCCATCCCTTGAACAAACGGGAATTCGACCTCGCCGGCATCGACATGGTCGTCAACACGCACCTGCATGCCGATCATTGCGGCGGCAACCACCTCTTCGCCGGCAAGCCGATCTATGTCCAGCGCCGGGAGCTCGACGACGCCTTGAGCGCGGACGACTACACCGTTCGCGAATGGGTCGAGGCGCCGGGCGTCCGGTATGTGCCGGTGGACGGCGAATTCGAGCTGCTGCCGGGGCTCCGGCTCGTCCCGGCGCCGGGCCACACGGACGGCCTGCAGGTCGTCGTCGTCGAGACCGGCGGGCGCCCGATCGTCGTGGGCGGCGACGTGGCGGTCTGGTTCGGCGAACTCGATGAGCCCTCGACCGAAGGCCAGCTCAAGGTGCGCGCGCTCGCCCCCGAGCTGGTCTGGCTCGCGCATGAGCACAAGCCATGGCGCCCTCGCAGCACATAGGAGAGAATATGGCCAAGCTCGTGTTCGGCATGAACCAGTCGCTCGACGGTTATGTCGACCATATGTCATTCGGGCCGAGCCCGACGCTGTTCCGCCACTTCATCAAGGAGGCCGAGACGCAGGCGGGCAGTGTCTATGGCCGCCACGTATATGAACTCATGCGCTATTGGGACGACGACCATCCGGAATGGGATGCGGATCGGCAGGCCTTCGCGGCGGCGTGGCGGAGGCAACCGAAATGGGTCGTCTCGCGCACGCTCACGTCGGTCGGCCCCAATGCCCGGCTCGTCGAGGGTGATCTCGCAGGCGCGATGCGCCGGCTGAAGGCCGAGCATGCGGGCGAGATCGAAGTCGCCGGCCCCGGCCTGGCGCGAAGCCTCACCGGGCTCGGCCTGATCGATGAATACCGCATCTACCTGCACCCGGTCGTGCTGGGCGGCGGCACGCCCTATTTCGCCGGGCCCCGGCCGCCACTCCGCCTCATGGCGCATGACCGGATCGATGAGGATGTGATCAGGCTGCGTTACGTTCCGGCGTGAAGCGCAAGGACGGCGATCATTTCTTCTTCAGGGTCTTGACGGTGTCGGGGACACGCGGCTCGGCCGCCACCGGGTTGGTCTCCGAGTCGACCTGCGAAACATTCAGGTAGCCCTCGGCGTCGGCATGTTTGGCGTCGCGCTCGAGCGACAGGAAGATGGTGACCCTGAGATCGTCCGCATAAGGGGCCTTGAACTTCATCGTATGCACGAAGCTGTCGTCATGCCCGGGCGGGAAGCTGACGGCCGAGGTCTGGCCGTTGACGCTGAACACGGCATAGGCGTTCACGCCCTCCAGGCACAAAGCATAGCCTTGAAAATTGAAGGGGATCTCGGCGCCCTTGTCGGCGTCCGACACCGGAATGACCATCGAATAGCTGCGCGTGACGATGGGCGTCGCCACCGGATTGCGGCCGAGGCCGATCTCGAGGCCGTTGAAGTCGATGCTGAAAGCCTGCTTGTCGTCGGTCGGCGCGTAGCTGGTATTCTGTTCGCTCGAGAAGCTCAGCGCCTTGCCGAAGCTGACGGGGTCGGCCACCGCCACACCGACCGTCGACAGCGCGACAAATCCGGATAGAAAAGTCACGCCGATCAGATGGCAGGCTGCCGCCGTGGTGAGCACGGAATGCTGAAGAGCCTTCTTCATGACCATTCTCCATCTCGTTCCAGACAATTGGGATTGCGGATGAGACCATATGGGCCGGGCAAGCCCCGCGTCTGTGGCGAATGTCACAGCTCATGCAGCACGCTCTTTGTCCTTCGGGATCGCGCGGATCGACAGCACCACGCAAAGGCCGAGCGTCGCGGCGAGCCCGCCGATGAGGAAGACGGGAGGATAGCCCCAGCGGTCGGCCAGCAAACCGACGGCCGGACCCGTGGCGCCGTAAGCCAGGTCCTGGAAGGCCGCGAAGCCGCCGACCGCAGTGCCGCGCAGATGCGCCGGCACACGCTTGACGACTTCCGATCCCATCGCCGGGAACACCATCGAGCAGCCGATGCCGGTCAGCACCGCGCCGGCGAGCGCCGCCTCGGGCCCCGGCGAAAGCCACAGCAGATACTGCCCGCAGGCTTCGACGATCAGCGAGACGATCGCGACAGGTTTGCCGCCGATGCGGTCCGGCAGATGGCCACAGAGCAGGCGCACCAGAACGAAGCCCAGGCCGAAACAGGTCAAGCCGAGCCCGGCATGCGGCCAACCCTGGCTGAGGAAATAAAGCGAGAAGAAAGCGCCGAGCCCGGCAAAGCCGACGCCCTGCAATCCCACCGCGGCGCCCGGCTTCCAGATGCGGCCGACGATCTTCCAGAAGCTTTCGCGTTTGCCGGCATGCGGGGCAACGTCCGGAATCCACTGAATGGCCATCATGCCGATCAGCGGCAACAAGGTGCAGACGACCATCAGCCCGGCGAAACCCAACCGGTCCAGCAGCATCAGGCCGAGCGGCCCGCCGGCAGCGAAAGCGCCATAGATGCCCATGCCGACGAGCGAGATGACCTGTCCCGAGCGCGCCTGCCCCATCAGGCCGATGGCCCAGGCGACCATGCCGACCATGGCCACGCTCTCGCCGAGGCCGAGCAGAAGCCGGCCGATGATGAGCACCGCGTAGCTTCCAGGCGGCGAAAGTCCGGACCAGCCGGCCAGAACGCAGATCAGTCCGGCGGCGGCGTAGAGGAGCAGGCCACGCTGCATGGCGCGCTTGCCGCCGATGCGGTCCGACCAGGCGCCGGCCCAGCCGCGGGTCAGGATCGTCGACAGGAAGGCGATGCCGACAGCCAGACCGGCCCAGCCATTGCCGAGGCCGAGCCCCTGCACGACATGGACCGGCACCGCCGGCAGCGCCATGGCGACGGTGAGGTAGGAGAGAAAAAGCGCAAGCGTCAAAGCGAGGACGCGGCGATAGGCAAGGTTCGGTCGTTCAATGTCGGACATGTTCACGCTCTCAAGGTAAATGAGTGCGTTGAATGACGTTGAACGCTTACGGCCGCATGCGGCGTTTTCAGATTGAAACGAAGGAGACGTCAGCCGAGCCGCAGCGACAGCTCGACATCATCTGCGAAGGGCACGGACAGGTAACCGCCGCCCGGCCGGCGCACCTGCTCCAGATAGTCCGGACTGTCATCGGCATTGTCGGCGACGATGAGCGCGCCGGGCCGGAGACGGCTTTCCACGAGTCCCAGGATTTCCGGATAAAGCGCCTTCGCGCCGTCGAGCAGCAGAAGATCGATCGTATCGGGAAGATCTGTCTTGAGGGTCTCGAGAGCGTCGCCTTCACGAATTTCCACGAGATCGATGACCCCGCCTTCGGTGAGATGCCGGCGGGCGCGGGCGACCTTGGACGGCTCGAACTCGCTGGTAATCAGGCGACCACCGCCGTTGTCACGCAGAGCCGCCGCCAGATGCAGCGTCGATATGCCGAAGGACGTGCCGAATTCGACGATGCTGCGGGCTCTTGTGCTGCGCGCGAGCATGTAGAGCAGGTTACCGGTCTGGCGCGACACCGGCAGCCACAGATCCTTCATCAGCCGGTAGAGACCCAGATATTCGGTCTTGCTGCGCATCAGCCGCTGGCGCTCGTCGCGGCTGAGGACGGCCATGGCCGGGCTCGCCGCGGCATCGGCTTCCTGGAACAGGCGGTCGAGGAGCGTCGCCATCGGTTTGGTGGTGAGGGTGGTCATCGGGAAATCCTTGAGAAGGGTTGCTTCGGGCTGGATTTAGAAATACGATTAATTCATCGCATTCTCTAATCGCATTCCCGGAAGCCCTGATGGCGGACCGCCCAACACCCCGGATTTCCTCACGAAAACAGCCGAAACAGGCGCGCTCGAGCGAGCTCGTTTCGGCCATTCTCGAGGCGGCTGTTCAGGTTCTGGCGGCGGAAGGGGCGCAACGTTTCACCTCGGCCAGGGTGGCCGAGAAAGCCGGCGTCAGCGTCGGGTCGCTCTATCAGTATTTCCCCAACAAGGCGGCCATCCTGTTCCGGCTGCAGAGCGACGAATGGCGGCAGACGACCGCGCAATGGGCGGAGATCCTGGGCGACGGGACGCGATCACCGTCCGACAAGCTGCGCAGCCTGATCCACGCCTTCGTGCGCTCCGAATGCGCCGAAGCAGCGCTGCGCACCGCTCTCGACGATGCGGCGCCGTTCTATCGCGACGCCCCGGAAACAAAGGAGATTCATGGCGAGGGCGACCGCATCGTCGAACGCTTCATGCGCGAGGCGCTTCCCGAGGCGTCCGATGAGGTCCGCGAACGGACCGGCGACCTGATCATCACCACGATCACGGCGGTCGGCAAGGAATTCTCGGAAACACCGCGCACCGATGCCGAAATCGATGCCTATGCCGAGGCGCTGGCCGACATGGTCTGCGCCTATCTGTTTAGGAGATAATTGCCAGCGATCATTCGCCGCTATTGCGCGCCGGCACGTAAAGCTCTACCACCCCGCATTCGTTTGCCCGGTGATGACGAGCCGGCAGCCCTATTCAACCTCATTCGCTGTTTCTACGGCCCCTTTTTCAAGGTCTGACATCCCGTGACTTTCCTGCCGACAAGCCCGCCGCTCGCCCGCGCTTTGGCCGAGCGCAACTACACCGATCCGACGCCCGTGCAGAAGGCGGTGCTGGCCGATGAGGCCGCGGGCCGCGATCTGCTCGTTTCGGCGCAGACCGGGTCGGGCAAGACGGTGGCCTATGGGCTGGCGATCGCCAAGGACCTGCTCGGCGACGCGGAACGTTTCGACGGCCATGAGGGCAAACCTCGGGCCCTGATCGTGGCGCCGACGCGCGAGCTCGCCTTGCAGGTCGAGCGCGAGCTCGCCTGGCTCTATCAGCATGCCGGCGCGCGTATCGTTTCCTGCGTCGGCGGCATGGACCCGCGCCGCGAGCAGCGCGCGCTGGGCTTCGGCGCCCATATCGTGGTCGGCACGCCGGGGCGGCTGTGCGATCATCTGCGGCGCGGCCATCTCGACGTCTCGGAACTGAAGGCCGTGGTGCTCGACGAAGCCGACGAGATGCTCGATCTCGGCTTCCGCGAGGACCTCGAAGCGATCCTCGAAACCACGCCCGACAGCCGCCGCACCGTGCTGTTCTCGGCGACGCTGCCGCGCGGCATCGTGGCGCTGGCCAAGCAATATCAGAAAGACGCCTTCCGCATCGAGGTCGCCGGCGATGAAGGCGGCCATGCCGACATCGAATACCGCGCCATCCGCATCGTCGCGCAGGATGGCGAACATGCGGTCGTCAATGTGCTCAGATATTACGAGGCGCCGGCGGCGATCGTCTTCTGCAATACGCGCAACACGGTCAGGCATCTGCAGGCGGCGCTGCTGGAGCGCGGATTTTCGGTGGCGGCGCTGTCCGGCGAGCTGACGCAGAATGAACGAACCAATGCGCTGCAGTCGCTGCGCGACGGCCGGGCCCGTGTCTGCGTCGCGACCGATGTCGCGGCGCGCGGCATCGACCTGCCGAATGTCGGCCTCGTCATTCACGCCGAGCTGCCGAATGATCCGGCGACGTTGCAGCACCGGTCCGGCCGCACCGGCCGCGCCGGGCGCAAGGGCATCAGCGTGCTGCTGGTGCCGCAGTCGCGGCGGAAGCGTGCCGAAGCGCTGCTCGCCCAGGGCGGCATCGAGGCCATCTGGGGCACGGCGCCCCAGGCGGATGACATCCGCAAGCTCGACCAGCAGCGCATGCTGGAGGGGCCGCTGTTCACCGAGGAGTCGACGGAAGACGATCAGACCTTGGCCCGCGCGATGCTCGCCGAACGGTCGGCCGAAGACATCGCCACGGCGCTGGCCCGGCTTTACCGCGCGCGACTGCCGGCGCCCGAGGACATCATCGATCCGGGTCAAGGCGGCGACCGGCGGACGGAGCGCAAGACGCACCGCGGTGACGACAGCCAGGCGGGCGCCGAACCGAGGCGGAAAAAACCGGAATTCCGCCCGAGCCTGGACGGCAGCGTCTGGTTCCGCCTGAATGTCGGGCACAATAAACACGCCGAGGCGCGCTGGCTCCTGCCGATGATCTGCCGGCGCGGCGATATCGGCAAACCGGATATCGGTGCGATCCGGATTTACGGGACACACAGCGAAGTCGAAATCACGGCTGAAGCGGCGGCGCGGTTTACGGAGAACCTGAACCGCCCCGACCGGGAAGAGGCCATCCGCATCGAGGCGCTGCCGAACGGTCCGCAAGGTGAAGCCTCCTTCGAAGCGCCGGCCGAGCACGGCAAGCCCTTCAAGCACAAAGGCAAGGACAAGCCCCGTCATAAGCCGTATCAGAAGCATCACAGCGAGGCTTCCGGCGACAGCGCTCATCCGTCCGAGAACAAGCCGGCCTTCGGCAAGAAGCCGTGGCACAAAAACAAACCCGCCGATGCCGGGATGCCGGACGGCCTGCAAGGCGATACGGCCTTCGAAAGGCCGGCCGACAATGCGGCAGGCCACGGCAAGCCCTTCAAGCACAAGGGCAAGCCAGGTCATAAGCCGTACCAGAAGCATCGTGGCAAGGCGTCCGGCGATGGCGCGCCCAATGCCGAGACCAAACCGGGCTTCGGCAAGAAGCCGTGGCATAAACACAAGCCCGCCGATGGCGGCAAGCCGCGGCGCGACGGTGCCGCGCCGTTCGCCAAAGCAAAATTCGGCAAGAAACCGAAGAAAAAGAAGCACGGGTAAGGCGAGCGGGGTTAGCTCATTTTGCGTTGGGTGGCTTCCCAACCTGTCTGATCAACCGGCGTAACGCCTCAATGGTCAGCCACGGCCGTCGATAATGAAGCATGCGGTGGCAATTGGAACAGACCATCGCAAGATCGGAGATCTTTGTCTTCGCGTCAGGCATTAGCTCACTTACGGGGATCTTGTGGTGGGCCTCAATGAAATCGGCTCCGGCATATCCATAAACGGCGGCGAAATCGAAATCGCATGCCTCACAGAACAATCGGCCAAATTTCGACTTGAATTGTGCCTTGGCTTTCTCAACGAGTTCCCGATTGCGCTCCCGGGCCTTATGTCGAACCTCGTATTCCCTCCCCTCAGGGAACTCTACATCGCCACCCTCGATGTAGTTGTCCTCGCGCGCCTTGTTCACGAAGTCGGTGGAAAGCATCACCAGTCGATCCCACTCCCCTCTGTCCAACTCTGTCGGCCTCGTGAAGTAAGCGCCAAATCTGGAGGTTAGAGATTTTGGCACGCGGACCGGCACCTGCAGATGATGTATATCGGCCAATCCTACCCGCCATCGATAATTCCGGGCCTCCTCCTCAAGGAGCCGCGCGATCTGCTTGACCGATCCTCCACGATAGCCGCCACCCAGCGAGCCAACGGCGTCCAGGCTCTTCAGCTCTGAGGCCCTGCGCTGGATGACGTTCGACGGAAAGACAGCGCCATGTTCAGAGAAGGTCGCGCTTAGATAGTAGCCGCAAAGGGCCCAACCATCACCCCTGTCGTAAGTCGCAAACATGATGTTGAATGGGCCATCTGACAGCCTTGGCTGGAAATACATATAGCCGTACACGTTCCCGTCGGCGCAAATGTCACGGGAAAAGTTCCAGTCTTCGTGCCCAAAACCCGTCGCCTCGAGATAACCGCCATCGCCGGTGAACCGCACTCGTCCTGACGTTGGTCCCGTCCACCCCATCTCATTATGAACGACCCTCTGGAACAGATATCGCATGCCTCAGCCCCCCTCCCACATGTCATTTTCGAACCAAAAGGCCTACGCTCACTCTACCCTGCATTCTCATCGTATCGTCAAGTCCGACCGACAACGGTCTGATCGCCCAAGTCACAAGCACAAGGTCCGAGATGCGGCGGGATATCGCTCCGCGCGACCGACGCCCCTTTCTGGCGTAAAACAGGCCGGGGGTTTCGGGCCGACGGAAGGAGCAGTTGCATGGGATCAGGCATGACCGGCTTCGCTGCCCTGGCTTTCCTGCTGGCCCTGCTCGCGAAACCGGCCGGCGCCCAGGACATCGCCGTCGATGTCGAGCTGGTGCTCGCGGTCGACGTCTCCTATTCCATGGACCAGAGAGAGCAGCAGGTTCAGCGCGCCGGTTATGTCGAGGCATTGCAGGATCCGCTGGTCATGAGCGCGATCCTGAGCGGGCCGCTGCGCCGTATCGCGGTGACTTATGTCGAATGGGGCGGCAGCGCGGTGCAGACTGTGCCCTGGACCGTCATCGATGGCCCTGCCAGTGCGGCGCGGTTTGCCGAGACACTCCGCCGCAAGCCGATGCGGCGCATCCCCTTCACATCGATCTCCGACACGATCGCCTTTGCGCGGCGCCTCATCGGCTCAAACGAATTTCAGGCGAAGCGCAGCGTCATCGACATATCGGGCGACGGGCCCAACAATTATGGCGCGCCGGCCCCGGTCGCGCGTGACGCGGCCCGGCGCGAGGGCATTACGATCGACGGGCTGCCGATCATGTTGGAGCGGGGCAGCAGCGCGCCGACCATTCCGGATATCGACGCCTACTACCGGCATTGCGTCGTCGGCGGCCCCGGCGCGTTTCTGTTGCGGGTCAGAAGCCTCGGTGAATTCGCCGGTACCATCCGCAACAAGCTGGTGACCGAGATCACCGGGCCCAGCCTCAGCGAGCTTTCGCGCGATCACCTGCGCCGCGTCGCCTATGAGGCGCCTTCAAGCTACAACTGCCTGATCGGCGAGGAGCTTCATGAACGGCCGCGGCGCGGCGACTGATCGGGCAGCATGTGATCCGCCAGGCTGTAGCAGTGGCTCGCCTGATAGGCATTGCGGCCGCGATTCAGCGCGGAATAGCCCAAATGGGTCAGGCCACCGCGGGTCCGCGCCTATAGTCTCGAGCCTTCGGAAGCGAAGGAGAGAGTCTTGTGGTACGATCGCTGGTTCCTTGTCTTGGCTGCGGCCCTCCCGCTGGCGGGTGCGGCTGCCCCCGCCGACGCGGCGACCACGGAGGAGATCGATAAAAAATTTGTCGAATGCCGCTCCAAGCTTGGAAAATTCTACCTGGGCGTCGAGCTGACCAAAAAGGATCAGCTCAAATGCATGAAGAGCAAGAGTGCCGCCGGCGCCCGCGACGT
>NNBT01003085.1_pt1 | contig 12377 bp, 9 predicted proteins | sample 1173831 | NCBI WGS metagenome assembly NNBT01 (sample SAMN07173936, study PRJNA388173) | plant metagenome | isolation source: symbiotic tissue sample KVJ10 | place: Norway: Troms, Kvaloya island | reverse complement strand
GTGTAGGAGGCGCCCCTAACTCTACAAACTTTTTGCAGGATGAAACAGCTAAGGCCACTCCAAGGATCAAYATTTTATAAATAGAATTTTTATATACTTTTTTCATGTTTTTTAGATTAGAATGAACAGTTAACACCAAATACTATTGTTCTTAATGGAGGTAGAACCTGTCCGATTACACCCGTTCCCAATCCCGAAGGCCCTCCCTGAACTGTGGTTTCAGTATCCAGAATGTATTTATTCTTTGCCCATGTATACAAATTCTGTCCCTGAACGAAAACACTTGCGTTAGAAACTTTTATATGCCTGAGCCATTCTTGCGGAAGGGTATAAGAGAAATTAACTGATCTCAGTTTTAAATAAGATGCATCTCCATACACTGCATCAGAAGATGTAAATAAGTTATAAGATGATGCTATTGCTGTGCCAGCCGTTGCTGAAGAACCTGGGATATTAGAATTGGTGTTAGTTGGCGTCCACCTGCCCAACCAATAATCATTTTGATTGGCAAAAGTGCCAGGCCTTGTATTTACTATTTGCGTTACACCAAAACGATGATTAAACTGAAAGAAAATACCCAGTTCAAAACCTTTGTAAGTAAATGTATTATTAAAACCTCCAAAAAATGGTGTTCCTAGATCAGCCACGTAACGATCGTTGATATTAATGATACCATTGCCATCCCTGTCTTCATACATTGCAGTTCCGTTAGCAGGGTTTACACCTAAATAATGATATAGCCTGAAAAGATTTATCGATTCACCTACTACATAACTGGATGCAGAGAACGACTTATCAAGATCAGGGAATTCAAGCAGCTTATTATCCGTGAAGGTAAAATTTACATTGGTTTTCCAGGTAAAATCCTTACTCACTATGTTTGTGCTGTTAAGCTCTAATTCTAATCCTTTATTCTGAATTAAAGCAGGTAAATTTGCCTGATAGGAGTTATATCCACTTTGTGTTGCTAAGGCATTGAATGCAATCTGATCAGAAGATCGGTTTCTGTAATAGTTTGCAGTGAATGAAATTCGATCTTTCAGGAAACCTAAATCAATAGCAAATTCTAATTTTTTAGTGGTTTCCCATTTAATGTCTTCGTTTGGTATTGTAGTAACGGTAGTTGCCGCATTTCCCAAATAAGTGGTTGTACTAGAGTATAACGGCAGGTAGATAAAGTTAGAGATTTGGTCGTTCCCGGTAGTACCAAAACTTCCCCTTAATTTACCAAAGCTTAAAAACGGGAGATTATCTTTTACAAAATCTTCCTGTGTAAATACCCATCCCGCACCAATCGCACCAAAATTTCCAAAACGGTTCGCCGGACCAAATCTTGATGAACCATCTCTTCTAAAAGTGGCATTGATCAGGTATTTTTCATTCCAGTCATAGTTTAACTTAGCAAAAACAGCATTGTATTTATATTTAACTATATTATTATAATTAACAGTAGTAGTGCCTGCTGCACCCAATGTGCCTAAAAGCGCTTCGTTGCTGTAGTTTGAGCCCAAAAGAGATAACCCATTAGAGGTATTTTGTTGAAAACTAGTACCAATTAATGCGGTTAACTTTCCCTGACCGATTGTTTTAACATAATCTAATGTCGGTTCTATGATCCAGTTCTGTGCATTGAGATTAGTAAAAACGGCAGAGCTGGTTGGGTTGTTTGCCGGATTTTGAGATGATGCAGGTGTAGTTGCAGTTTGTTCTAATCTGGTGTTTGTATAACCGAAATTTACTTTAGCTGTTAATTCAGGTGTGATTTTATATTGCAGATTTGAATTTGCAATCAAGTTGTTTGTTACACCATTATATCTTCTCAATAAGCTTGCTAACGGATTTGTAAAACCTGTAACCCAAGCCAATTTACCCGTGGCATCATAGAGTGGTAGGTTAGGGGGGAAGCTATATACCGACGAAAGATCGGAAGTTGGGATGTTGGTATTGTCATTAGAATAACTTACCGAAAATGACGCATTGAACTTTTTGTTTTGTGAACTGTGGTCAAGGTTTAATCTTGAAGAAAATCGCTTTGAAGCATTATCACCCAAGAATACGGTACTCTCTCTGCGATAGGCAGAATTAAAGAAAAAGCGGGTCTGATCATTACCTCCCGACATTGAGCCCTGGATTTCGTTTACATGCCCCCTGTTTCCGATCAGCAACTTTTGGAAATCTGTCCCGTTGTTTTGATCCCAAACCGTTAAATCGGGTGCAATAGTAGCGTTTGGTGTAACACCATCGTTCTGGAATGCTTCTTTTCTTAAAGCCAGATACTGTTGAAGATCTAGCGTAGGGATAAAGCGGTTAACTTCTGTAAAACCAGTGTTCAGGTTCAGGCCAATTTTAACTTTTCCTGATTTTCCTTTTTTAGTGGTAATTAATACTACACCATTTGCGCCTCTCGATCCATAAATAGATGTCGCATCAGCATCTTTCAAAATATCTATGCGCTCAATATCTGATGGATTAATCATTCCAAAAGGACTGATTCCCCCACTCGCACCAGATGTTCCGAAGGCATTTAAGTTATCAGTAGCAGGTGAGCCTCCGTTAAAATTGGTAAAGGGAACACCATCAATTACGTATAAAGGAATCCCACCTGAAGATAAGGAGTTTTGCCCGCGGATCTGTACCTGGATTGCTCCACCGGGTACACCATTGTTTTGCGCAATCAATACGCCCGACATTCTGCCCGATAAGGCCGCTAATGGGTTGCCTACAGGTTGTTTTTCGATTTCTTTCGCGGTAATTGAGGCTACAGAACCGGTGCTGGTTTTCCGGGTAGTGGTGCCGTAACCTATAATCTGTACTTCATTTAAACTGCCAGCTTCAGGTACTAAAGCTATTTTAAGCGCCGGGGTTTTGTCGTCAACTGGAATTTCTCTGGTTACATAACCAATGTAGCTGAAAATAATGGTGATGCCATTTACGCTGGGTACGGTAATGCCAAAATGCCCGTACTGATCAGACGCAGTGCTGAACATTTTATCGCCCTTAATCCGGATAGATACGCCCGGAAGCGGATTGCCGATCTCATCAGTTACCATCCCGGTTAAACGGATATCTTTCGCTGTTTCGGCTGCGGTTGGTAAAGACTGTTTCGAAATCAGGATTTTATTGTCTACCTGAATAAAAGTGAGTCCCGTTCCCTTTAAAATAATGTCTAAAGTTTCTTTAACGGTTCTTTCGCTAAGAGGAAGATTTACGGTTTTAAGGTTCTTGAGTTCATTGTTGCGGTATAAAAATCTGAACTGGCTGTTCTGTTCGATTTTTTTGATCGCTGATGTTATTGTTTCATCATGTACTTCTAAAGAAATTTTTACCTGTTGTGCCGATTGAGCTTTTAAATCAATTGCAAATAAACATTGTAGAGAGGCGGATAATACGATAGCAATAATTAAGCTGATACGCATAAGCTGACGAATTAAATATCGTGTGTGGGATGATGCAGTGAAGAAAACATATTTCTTCCTGCCCTCTGCCGATTGTGCAGAAAAATACATAATTTTAAATGTTTTAAATGAATCCTAGAAAATTGTTTAAACACGTTGATACAGTTAGCGCTGTATCAACAGCCTACTCCTTGTTTAGCGACAAGGAGTTTTTTTATTCATTTAAATCCGCAGCTGGTAATTTTTTTTCATGTTGTTTGGTTTAGTTGGTTAATTGATTACTTCATGTTATTCACATCCTCCGCCTTTGATGGTTATTCCGCCGGTGTTGGTTTGGTATTGTGCATTGTTATAGGAGCAGATGATTTTAAGGATCTCTTCAAGCGATTCTCCTTTTAAAAAGGTTGCCGTAAACCTGCATTTTTTTGCCAGGTCGTTACTGAAAGTAATAGGGGTGTTAAATTTTTTTGAAAGCACCTGTGCTGCCTCTTCCATTGAAATATCGTCGAAAAAAAGATCGCTTTCCTGCCATTGTACAATGTTTTTGGCAATAACTTTTGTAAGGTTCGATTTTTTGTAATCCTTATTGAAAACGAACTGCTGGTTGGGTGTTAAAATGCCGAGTGTGGCGTTACTATTTAATACACCCACTTTTCCCCGGGTTACCGTAACCTCTATGTTTTTGTCGGTATCGTAAGCTTTTATATTAAATGCAGTGCCTAATACAGTTGTTCTGAGTTTGCCTGTGTAAACGGTAAAAGTTTTTTTGTCATCATGTTTAATATCGAAATATCCCTCCCCAACTAAGGTAACGGCCCTTTTTGCCCCAAAAACTTTAGGATAAACCAATGAACTGTTATTGTTTAAAATAACGGTACTGCCATCGGGCAAGGTTATTTTTTGGTGTTCCTTATAGGTTTTGGCCGTGATCGATTCTACGGCATGTCCAATCGGATTTACAGCCACATCATTATTGGCAAATTCTACCTGTTTTTCTGACCGCTCATTCATTAAAAGTGCAGCAAGCCCGATAACGAAAATTGCGGCTGCCCAACCTAACCATCGCAGCGTTAGTTTAGGCTTTTTTACAGGCCTTACATTTGAGGAAAAAACTTTATCTAATATAGCCTCCGCCTTGTTTTTATTCATTTCAATTTCTTCACTTTTGTTCCAGAAATTATCCATGATGATATCCAGCACATCCGAATCATCCGAATTTTTTACGATATCCATAAATTCCTGTAATTCTGCCGGAGTACAGGTTTTATTAACATATTGCTGAAATAAATAGGCTGATCTATCTTGTTCCATTTTGTTTGGTTTTAAGCGTCATCAGTAGATGATCTGAACGCTTTATATAAACATGACAAGTGGAATTGGGAAAGGAGGTAGTGAAAAATGAAATTATTTTAAAAAAAATAACAAAAGAGGTGCAGCTATTACCTCATCATGGGTTGAAAGGTAGTTTTTAATCGCTTTTACTGCATCTCTTAGGTGTGTTTTTACAGTTGAAGGGGAAATATTGAGTTGATTTGCGACATCTTTTTGTTTTAATCCTTCAATATTGCATAAATTATAGACTAATTTTTGTTGCGGAGGGAGTTTTTCGATGGCGGCATCTAGTAATTTTTTGGTTTCGCGGAATTGAATTGCATTTTCTGTGCTAAGATCAATTTCTGTAGCACCTAAATTTGCAATTTGATGGCTTTTATGTGTTAATGCGATTTTTCTTAATGCGTTGAGCGTTTCATTTTTAACGGTTGTTCTCAAAAAACCGCCAAAATTATCAATGTTGATTAAAGTCTGTCTTTTGATCCAGAGTTTTATAAAAACATCCTGAACTATTTCTTCTGAGGAAGTATCGACTTGAAGGATGGCATAAGCATAACCATACACTTTATTCCTGTAGAAATTGAAAAGACTGCCGAAAGCCTGTTGATCTCCATTGGCAATTTTTGCCAGGATCAACTTTTCGTCCGCCAGTTCCTTTTGCATAGGGCTAATATATCAATTAAACTTAATTTATGTACTTAATTATACAATTTGAGACGTGTTTTTACATGTTTTTGTGAATATTTTAATATTGTTTTATACATGACAATATTAATTGAATGATTTGCAAAAAGGGCAGACCATCCGATACTGCCCTCTAGTCATCATTATCTAAAACTAAATCAAACAGCCTTCTACAACTGTTTGGTATTTTCTTCTATTTAAAAGCTGTTAATCCGCTTTCCAGGAATTTTTTGTAATTGGCAACCTCATAGTCTGCCCCCTGCGGAGCTACTATAATCGTTTCATCTTTCGGGTCGAGCAATACATAAAAGGGCTGGGAGTTGGATTGAAATTTTCTAGCCTGTAAATCGCTCCATTTTTTGCCTATTGTATTTAACTTTTTGCCTTCGGGTGTAGTTACCACATCTTCGGGTGCTAATTCAGATTTATCATCAACATATAGTTGAATAAGTATATAATCCTGATTGATCATTTTATAAACTTCCTTATCTGGCCAAACTGTTGCTTCCATTTTTCTGCAGTTTACACAGGCATGTCCGGTAAAATCGATCAGTACTGGTTTGTTGAGTTTTTTGGCCTGCTCAATGCCTTCCTGATAATCAAAATAGGCGTTTAACTTTAATGGGGCATGAAATTTATCAGCATATTTATGTGTTTGTGTGCTTTGGTTATTATTTCCCCCGGTAATGCTGGCGGTATAAAGGTCGAAATCTTGAGTGTCCTGTGGCGGAAGAAATGCAGAAACCGACTTTAAGGGCGCTCCCCACATGCCCGGAATCAGGTATATCGTGAAAGCCAGAATAACGATCGCCATAAAAAGCCTGGGTACCGGAATAAATGCCAGCGGACTATCATGAGAAAACTTTAGCTTTCCAAGTAAATAAATACCCATTAAACCGAAAATGATGATCCAGAGCGCTAAAAACAATTCACGGTCAAACCATTCCCAGTGATAAGCCAGATCTACATTGCTTAAAAATTTTAATGCAAAGGCAAGTTCCAGGAAGCCAAGTACAACCTTTACGCTGTTTAACCAGCCACCAGATTTCGGCAGTTTGTTCATTGCCGATGGAAAAAGTGCAAATAATGCAAATGGAATGGCCAGGGCAAGTGAAAAGGCAAACATGCCAACTGCCGGCCCTAACAGTGCACCTGTTGTAGCAGCCTGTACCAATAATGTTCCGATAATGGGACCTGTGCACGAAAAGGAAACCAGGGCAAGCGTTCCTGCCATGAAGAATAATCCTGCTAAACCACCTTTATCTGAGTTGGCATCCATCTTGTTTACCCATGAAGATGGTAGGGTAATTTCGAATGCACCAAGAAACGACGCGGCAAAAACAACCAGTAAAATAAAGAACAAAAAGTTGAAAATGCCATTGGTTGACAGACTGTTCAGCGCATCGGCACCAAAGATGACGGTGACTAAAAGGCCAAGAACAACATAGATCAGTATGATAAAAAATCCGTAAAGTGCTGCTCTTCTAAAGGCGCTGCCTTTTGCAGATCCTTTGGTGAAATAACTTACCGTTAAGGGCAGCATTGGGAATATGCAGGGCATTAATAGTGCGGCTAAGCCCCCAATAAATCCAGCTAAAAATATGCCCCATAGTGTTTTTTGTTCTTCCCTTTTGGTTTTCGTTAAAGCAACTTTATTTTGTTTTGTGGTTTTAACCGAAGCTACAGATTGAACTGAAGGTTCTGCTTTTTGGATGCTGCTATCGGGCGCATCCGTTTTTATTTCAGTAAATTGAAGATCGTCTGTTGAGGTACTGTTTTGTGCATATCCAATAATGGATAAGGTGCTGATCAATAAAATTGTCAGGGTGAATCTTTTAAAAAACTTCATCATTGTTTGATTATTTTACCGGAACACTAAAATCAACCTGATCAGGAGGAAGGCATTGTTTGTCATCGCAGACCATAAATTCTACACTGCCTTTCACAACCGGGTTTTTACCTTTAAGCTTAACTTTTTGTTGAAAAACAACAGCATTTTCAAAATAACTTACATCCATTTTAAATGTGCTTTCGAATTTGGTAACCGGTTTAGGCTCTATGGTTTTTCCTATTAGCGTATATGTACCTGCCGTTGGAAAAGTAAAAGTAGTTTTAACGGGGCCACCGTCTTTAACAAACTGCGAATACAAATGCCATCCCTTATCTATGGTAGCTTTAATGTAAATTGTAGCCTCAGTAGCGCTTGTTTTTTTTGCAGCATAACTCCAGGTAACCGGTTTTAGGATTTGGCTGAATGCGCTAATGCTCATAAGCATGGCTACACAGCATAACAGTGTGGTTTTTTTCATTATATGGTTTAGGTTTATTTGTTTTAGTGTAATCTGCTGAAAGCCTGGTAGTCCAGGAAATCGACATTTGGGGTGATGTAATCAGGTTTTATTGATTCCTCTTTCATCAGATCGGTACTGAGGTATTTCTTATTGCTGTCTGAAAATATGGTTACTACACAGCTATCATTGCCTAGTTTCTGTTGAAGTTTGATGGCGCCAATTACATTTGCACCGGAAGAAATTCCTACTGCAAGGCCAAGTTTGCTAGCCAGTTTTTGCGCCATTAAAATCGCATCGCCGTCGTTAACTTGTATGACTTCATCCAGCTCGTTAAGTTTGACAATTTCTGGAATAAACTCATCGGATATGCCTTGGATCCTGTGACTCCCAACTTTATAACCTGTAGTTAAAGTTGGTGATTCAGCAGGTTCTAAAGGATGGATTTTGATATCGGATTTAAGTTTTCTTAAACAATTCCCAACACCCATAATGGTGCCTCCGGTGCCTACACCCGCAACAAATGCATCCGGACTAAGGTTTTTCAAACGCAACTGTTCCCAGATTTCCTTGCCGGTAGTAAACTCATGTGCCTCAGGATTTGCTGTATTTTCAAACTGTTTGGGTAAAAACACATTTTCGTTTTGCGAGGCCATGTATTCTGCCAGCTTAATGCTGCCTATAAAACCACCTTCTTCTTTACTTACCAAAATAATTTCGGCACCAAGGCTTTTGATGATGTCCATGCGCTCTTTACTTAGCCAGTTCGGAATAATAATCTTAACCGTATGACCAAGTGCTTTACCAATTGCAGCGAAGGCAATTCCGGTATTGCCGCTGGTTGCTTCAACAATCTCATCACCAGGTTTAATTTTACCTTCAGCATAAGCTTTTTTGAGCGTATAAAGCGCCATTCTGTCTTTAATGCTTCCGGTAAGGTTATAGTGCTCACACTTCACGTAAATTTTGCCGGTTTTACCTTCAAAATTATATTTCAGTTCAAGCATTGGTGTATTGCCCACCAAAAGGGAAAGATGCTCGAATTTTCCTTGAAGTGAGGTGTTGATTTCAGTAGAAGTTAATGTTGCCATCTGGTATATCTCTAACGATTATAATTCCGGTAAAAATCAGTATTACTGTTGTTTATATCAATATGATTTGATTTTTACAGAAATTTTCTGTTTTTTAGCTTCATAAATGAATTAATTTTCAGTTTATGATCTGATTTTTAGTCGCTATTATATTTTTTTTCAATCTGAACAGTGTATGATACAAGGAGATTTAGACCACGTTGATGTAGAAATTTTAAAAATTTTGCAGCAAGATGCGTCCTTAACCAATAAGGAGATTTCAAATAAACTGCATAAATCAATCGCTACCATACACGAACGCATTAGAAGATTAAAAGAGCAGGGCTATATCAAACGTATTGTAGCCATTCTGGACCGAAAAAAAATAAACCGCGATTTAATAGCATTTTCGCACGTGCTGCTTAAAGAACATACCGCAAGTACGCTAATTGAATTTGAAACCGAGGTTTCTAAGTTTAGTGAAGTGATGGAATGCCTGCAGATGACTGGTGCGCATGATTTTATCCTTCGCATTGCCACCAAGGATATGGACGCTTACCATCAGTTTTTAAGGAATAAGTTAGCTACATTACCAAATATCACCACTGTTCAAAGTTACTTTGTACTCTCTGAGCCAAAAAGTGAAACTGCTTATCCTTTGTAGAAAAAAAATGTGCTCCCGACGAGATTCGAACTCATATCGATGGTACCGGAAACCATAATTCTATCCATTGAACTACGGGAGCAAGGCTGCAAATATAGAAAAATCAAATACATTTCATCGAAATATAAAGGCAAATTTTAACCAATAATCCAATCTTAAATTCACTTCCGCTTAAGCTGATGTTTTTTGTGTTAAAAAATGATTAAATCATTGCTTAAACGTTCTCGTATGTTGAGTTTATGCATCCATATTTTTAAATTCGGCTGTTCGGTTATCCGTTTTTAAGTGCTTAGGTTGGCTTTTTAGGAAATAAAAATGCACCTTTGCGAACCGTTAATAGAGGTTTAAGCATGTAATAAATTAAATTTGGTGTATGGCAGAAATTGTTGTGGAAGAAATTCAGGAACTACTTGAAAAAAAGGACGATAAAGCGTTAAAGCAATATCTTGATCAACTGAATATTTCGGATGTTGAAGAACTGATTGATGAACTCCCACAATATGCGGCTAAATTTATCGAAACCCTATCCCTTAACAGGGCTGTAAACGTATTCAGGATCCTGGATTTTCCTACTCAGGAGCGTATCATTAAAAAACTTTCGGGTAATAAACTCAACCAGATCATCAAAGATCTGCCGCCAGATGACCGTACCGCGCTTTTTAGTGAGTTAAAAGGCGATGTGGTAAAAAAGATGATCACCCTTTTACCGCCCGAAGAACGTAAAGAATCACTTGCACTTTTAGGTTATAAAGAAGACAGTATCGGCCGTTTAATGACTCCCGATTACATCGCCGTAAAACCCGAATGGTCTATCACAAGGGTTTTGGCGCACATCAGGCGTTATGGTAAAAACTCCGAAACCATCGATGTAGTTTACGTCATCGATAAAGACGGCGTGTTATTGGACGATATCCGTATTCGTGAGGTTTTGTTGGCCGATCCGGAAGCCATAATCGGCGAATTAACCGACAAACGTTTTATTGCACTCAAAGCCAATGATCCGCAGGAAGACGCGATCAACATCTTCAGGATGAATAACCGTGTGGCTTTACCGGTAGTGGATGAAAATAATGTCCTATTGGGTATCGTTACTGTTGATGATATTTTGTGGATTGCCAACGAAGAATATACTGAAGATATGCACAAAATTGGGGGTACCGAAGCCCTTGACGAGCCTTATCTGGATATTCCGATCCTTAAACTTGTAAAAAAACGCGCAGGCTGGCTAATTGTGCTGTTTTTGGGCGAAATGTTAACAGCAACCGCTATGCAGCATTTCGAAATTGAGCTCGAAAAAGCCGTTGTTTTATCACTTTTTATACCGTTGATCATGAGTAGTGGTGGTAATAGCGGTTCGCAGGCTTCCACATTGATTATTCAGGCCATGGCCCTGGGCGAAGTAACCATTGCCGAATGGTGGCGCGTAATGCGTCGCGAGTTGGTATCAGGTGCTTTGCTTGGCATTATTTTGGGTACCATCGGTTTTATCCGTATTGTAACCTGGCAAGAATTACATCTGTATAATTATGGCCCGCATTGGTTCTTAATTGCAGCAACCATATTTTTTACCCTGGTCGGCATTGTATTATGGGGCAGTTTAATCGGCTCGATGATGCCTATTATTTTGAAAAAACTGAAACTCGACCCTGCCACTTCATCAGCGCCATTTGTAGCAACCATGGTAGATGTAACCGGAATTGTAATCTATTTTAGTGTTGCCGTATTAATTTTAAAAGGCGTATTACTTTAAACCTAAACCATGCAAAAGAAAATTACCACACTTTTTACCGATATCGGCGGCGTTTTATTAACTAATGGCTGGGATAGGCACGCAAGAGGAGAAGCTTCTGTGCTTTTCAACCTCGATTCTGTTGACCTGGAAGAACGTCATCACCTTACTTTCGACACTTATGAAGTAGGTAAACTTACCCTTGACGAATATTTAGAACGTATTGTTTTCTTCGAAGAACGCAGCTTTAGTTATGATGATTTTAAGGAATTCATGTTCAAAAAATCACTTCCTTACCCAGAAATGATCCGGTTGATCTGCGATTTAAAAAAGAAATATAGTTTAAAAGTAGCCGTAATCAGCAATGAGGGCAGGGAATTGAACCAATACCGTATTAACACCTTCAAGCTGAATGAATTTGTTGATTTCTTTGTTTCATCGAGTTTTGTACATTTCCGCAAGCCAGATGCCGATATTTTTAAAGTAGCCATCGATATTTCGCAAAGTGATGTAGAAACCAGTTTGTATATTGATGAAAGAATGTTATTCGTACAGGTTGCCGAAGGTTTGGGGCTAAGGGGCATTCATCACAGCAATTACGAAGATACCAAAGCCCAATTAGCTGCCTATGGGTTAGAGGTTTAATTTACAATAAGGGAGTTGGCAATTTTACGGCCAGCTTTGCTTGTAAGTTGTCAACTCTGGATTAAAAAAAACTTGCTAATTAAGAAAGTATATTTACCTTTACATCGTGAAAATTACAACAGAAAAATATTGTTTGAACTCGTGTTTTCGTTGCTCAAAAAGTAACGGGTTGACTTTATTTATCTGATAAAAAATATAAAAAAATTTAAAAGCCGCTTGTTACAAATGTAATAAGCGGCTTTTTTATTGCTAGTTGTTTGGTATGCACAATGGATGTGTGCTGGTCTGCAAAACCAGTGTAGTCAGTTCGATTCTGACACCAAACTCAAAAAAGAAGAGATTGTGATTAACCAATTATCGTTTCTTATAGTTGAAGGCCCTGATAAAATATCCCTAATCAACAAATTGGTCGGTTAGTGCCATTTCCAGTTTAACTCACTAACAAATTCAATATTTAATTTGTTAGCTAAAGTTGTTAGAAAGAATCTAGTACTTTCATGATCCACTCTATCTTTGGGAACTATTACATATTGATTGGATTTTGTTCTTATATAAAAGTATTCATTTATT
>NNBT01001807.1_pt1 | contig 12400 bp, 12 predicted proteins | sample 1173831 | NCBI WGS metagenome assembly NNBT01 (sample SAMN07173936, study PRJNA388173) | plant metagenome | isolation source: symbiotic tissue sample KVJ10 | place: Norway: Troms, Kvaloya island | reverse complement strand
GCCCGGTCGGGGGCTCCGGGTTCGGCCCTGCCGGCCGCCCCGGAATGACAGGAGGGGTCGCGCGCTCATGCCGCCCGCCCGATCCGCAGAAGGCTTGCGACCGCCCGCCGGAACAGCCCGTCCAGCGCACCGGCGAACAGGATGATGACGCCGCCGATCACCACCACCATGTCGCGGGTGATGCTCGGCTTGTCGAAGGAGAGCTCCGCCCCGCCCTGGTAGAGCACGCCGAAGAGCAGCGCCGCGAGCGCCACGCCGACGGGGTGTCCGCGCCCCATCAGCGCCACCGCGATGCCGACGAAACCGTAGCCAGCGGTGAAATCGAGCAGCAGCCGGTGCTGCACGCCCATCACCTCGTTCACGGCGAGCCCGCCGGCCAGCGCGCCCGAGATCGCCATGGCGACCATGGTGATGCGCGCCGGCGAGATGCCGGCATAGGCCGCAGCCCTCGGATTGGCGCCGACGGTGCGGATCGCATAGCCCAACCGCGAGCGGAAGATCAGCGCCCAAACCGCCACCAGCGCCGCCAGCGCCAGCAGGAAGGCGCTGTTCAGCGGCGTCGCGGGCAGGGTGATGCCGAGCGGCGCCAGCAGTTGGTGCATCGGGGCCAGGACCGCATGAGCGGCGAATTCTGGCGTCTCCGGCTGCATCGAGCCGGGTTTGCCGATCACCTCGACGAGCAGATAGACGGTCAGCGTCGCCGCGAGGAAATTGAACATGATCGTGGTGATCACGACATGGCTGCCGCGCGTCGCCTGGAGCCAGCCGGGAATGAAGCCGTAGAGCGCGCCGCCCGCCGCCGCTGCCAACACCGCCAGCGGCACCAGAAGAAACCCCGGCAGCGGCGCGAGCCAGAGGCAGGCCAGCGCGGCGAAGATGCCGGCGATCGTCGCCTGGCCCTCACCACCGATGTTGAACAGCCCGGCATGGAAGGCGACCGCGACGGCGAGCCCCGTGAAGATGAAATTCGTCGTGTAGTAGAGCGTGAAGCCGATGCCTTCGGCCGAGCCGAGCGCGCCGCGCAGCAGGAGCGCGGTCGCCTCCAGCGGGCTCTCGCCGATGCCGATCACGACGAGCCCGGACACGGCGAGCGCAGCCGCGACCGAGACGAGCGGAACCACGGCCGTATCGGCCCAGCGCGGCAATTCGATGGGGGCGGCGCTCATGCGGAGAGGGTCACGTTGCCCGCAGCGTCGAGCGGGAAGAAGGGGTTGTGGGCGAGTTCCCACAGATGCCCATCCGGATCAGCGACATAGCCGGAATAGCCGCCCCAGAAGACCGCCTGAGGGGCCTTCACGGCGGTGGCACCGGCCGCGACCATCTCCGCAAACAGGGCGTCGACATCAGCTTCGCTGCGCAGGTTATGAGCGAGCGTGATGCCTGAAAAACCTGCCGGTCCATCGGCGATCATGGCATCCTTCGCCAGTTCGCCGCGAGGAAACAGCGAGAGGCCGATGCCGTTGAGCTGGAAGAAGGCGACGCCCGGCTGGCGCGGCTCGATTTCCTTCCAGCCCAGCCGGGCATAGAAGGCGCGCGACCGTTCGATGTCGCCCACACCCAGCGTCACCAGCGTCAGCCGCTGTTCCATCACGCCGCCTGCTCCGTAACGCCCGCCATCAGCAGCCCCAGATCGCGCTCGTCGGCCTCGCCCGCCAGCCTTTCGCCGGTGATGCGCCCGCCGCACATGGCGAGAATCCGGTCCGACAGCGCCATCACCTCCTCGAGCTCGACCGAGACGAGCAGGATCGCGACGCCGGAATCGCGCAGGGCGATCAGCCGGCGATGGATGGCCTCGATTGCGCCGATATCGACGCCGCGCGTCGGCTGGCCGACGAGCAGCACCTTCGGCGCCCGCTCGATCTCGCGGGCGAGCACGATCTTCTGCTGGTTGCCGCCCGAGAAGTTCGCCGTCTTCAGGCCGGGGTCTGGTGGGCGCACGTCATAGGCCGCGAAGGTCTCGCGCGCCCGCGCCGCGATCGTTGAAGGCGACAGGAAGGGACCCGGCCCAAGCGCGGCATCGTCCTGATAGCCGAGGATCGCATTCTCCGCGGCCGGGAAGGCGGTGACGAGCCCGGTCCGCAACCGGTCTTCGGGCACATGCATCAGGCCGAGCTTGCGCAGCCGCGCGGGGTTGCGGTCGGCCGAGGTCAGGACTTGCCCGTTCAGCCTGATGACACCGCGGGAGGGTTGCGCCAGGCCGGCCAGCACCTCGAGCAATTCGCTCTGGCCGTTGCCGGCAACACCGGCGATGCCGACGATCTCGCCTGCATGCAGCGTCAGGTCTATCCCTGTGAGCAACGTGACCCCGCGCGCATCGACCATGTTGAGCCCGACAGCCTCGATCACTTTCGCGCCCCTGGGGCGCGCTTGCTTCTCGACGCGCAGCAGCACGCGCCGGCCGACCATCGCCTCGGCGATCTCGGGCGGGGAGGTCTCCGCGGTCGCCAGATGCGCGACCATCTCGCCGCGCCGCATCACCGAGACCCGGTCCGTGATCGCCATGATCTCGCGCAGCTTGTGGGTGATCAGGATGACGGTCTTGCCCTGCTCCCGCAGCGCCCGCAGCAGGGCAAAGAGCTGGTCGGCCTCCGGCGGCGTCAGCACGGCGGTGGGCTCGTCGAGGATCAGGATCTGCGCGCCGCGATAGAGCGCCTTGAGGATCTCGACGCGCTGCTGCAGCCCGACCGAGAGATCGCCGACGATCGCGTCCGGGTCGATCGCCAGCCCATATGTATCCGAAAGGCGCGCCAGTTCGGCCCGCGCCCGCTTGACGCCGCCGCTGAGCCAGGCACCGTCCTCGGCCCCGAGCACGACGTTTTCGACGACGCTCAGCGTCTCCACCAGCATGAAGTGCTGGTGGACCATGCCGATGCCGAGCGCGATCGCATCCGCCGGTGTGCGGATGCGGCAGGGCTTGCCACTGAGCGCGATCTCGCCCGCATCGGCCTCGTAAAAGCCGTAGAGGATCGACATCAGCGTCGACTTGCCGGCGCCGTTCTCGCCGACGATGCCGTGGATCGAGCCGGGCGCGACCGACAGCGACACGTCGCGATTGGCCTGGACGGGTCCGAAGCGCTTGCAGATGCCGGTGAGGGCGATGGCGGGAACGGACGACGTCATGGCTCGGAAGGGTCGCGGCCAGGCGCCCGTTTAGCGGGCCTGAGTGTGATAGACGCGCGGGTTCTTTGGTTCATGAGCAGCGATAAATTCAGATGGTTACAGTTTTAAATTTTATATTATTCAGTCCATTCTGACAACAATATTGCAATAATGATGTCAGTATATACATTGCCAAATCGGCTGCGTCGTTCTGATTCTGGCGCGTGTATTCTTTTTTATGCTGCAGAAAATGCCCTTGAAGGGTCGGTATATCACGCGTCTTGCCCTGAATGATATTGGATCGAACTTGGTACATGTCTTTAATATTTTTATCAAAATCTTTTATGTCAACTTGATTTCCAAAAATGGCTATTAACTTCTGCCTCAACTGGCTGACGATGCCGCTTTCGCTCTCGGCAAGGAGAGATTCAAGGCCGGCAAAACTCCAAATCAGATCGCGTGCGCCACTAAGATCGTTATTTTCATCGAAAAGCGAAATGAAGTTACAGACTGCAACCTCAACCTCGCTACTTGGTCTGCCCACAAAGACACCCTGCAAGCCAGCATACCATTTCCAGACTTCGGCAAATGGCAGATCTCTAAATAGTCTTATAGATTTATTTTCTTCAATTTGAGATCCTCGATAGACGTTCGAATTAAAGCTCGACAATTCGAATTTTTGACCATGATAATAAAGATATCCCTTGAGTGTTCTAAGTGATCCTGGCTTTGCTATGTTTGCACAAACAACAATATTCTTTGCTAAATTATGGGAAAGTCCAAATACTGCATAGCGAAGCGCATCATCACGGGTTTCGGGGCGATTCCAAAACTCATCACATTCAGACAGAACCTTAGCGGAATCTATTTTTAGGACTTCAATATCGCATATAAGGTAAGTTATAGGATTTGCGTTAAGATAGATGCCGACTTCTATTTTACCGTGTTCGTCAGCATAGGGATTATTCTCCAGAATCGAAGCAGTGAATTTTCCACCAAAATAATCATAATCCGGAATGTTGAGCTTTATTCCCTCGTGTAGTTGCTTATTTTTCCCGCTGTTTGTACTATTGAAAACAGCGATATTTTGATCAACTGCCCAAACTAGACGGGCCATTGATGTAGTTTGATCGGTAGTACTTAATTGGCTGGATGGTTGCGTTGCCATCGCCTCACACCGCGCACTTCGAATCCGACATGTAGTCGTGAACCTTGACCGCACCCGAGATGATGTCGGCGCGGGCCTTGTCGGCGGCGGCCTTCATCTCCGGCGTGATCAGGCCCTTGTTGGCGTCGTCGAGCGCCCAGCCGACGCCGTCCTCCTTCAGGCCGAGCACCGAGATACCCGGCTTCCAGGCGCCGTCGCGGGCCGCTTTGAACGACGAATAGGCGGCGACGTCGACGCGCTTGAGCATCGAGGTCAGCACCTTGCCGGGCTGCAGGCCGTTCTGGTTGGAATCGACGCCGATGCCGAGCTTGCCGGCGTCCGCCGCGGCGCGCAGGACGCCGATCCCGGTGCCGCCGGCGGCGTGGTAGATCACGTCCGCGCCGCGGTCGATCTGCGATTTGGCGAGTTCGCCGCCCTTGACCGGGTCGTTCCAGGCGGCGGGCGTCGAGCCGGTCATGTTCTGGAAGATCTCGGCGTCCTTCTTGGCCGCCTTCACGCCCTGGACATAGCCGCAGGCGAATTTGCGGATCAGCGGGATGTCCATGCCGCCGACGAAGCCGACCTTGTTGGTCGTCGAGGCCATGCCGGCGAGCAGGCCGACGAGATAGGAGCCCTCATGCTCCTTGAACACGACCGACTGCACGTTGGGCAGATCGACCACCATGTCGATGATGGTGAACTTTAGGTCGGGGAATTCGGCCGCGACCTTCTGCAGCGCGGTCGCCTGCGAGAAGCCCACCGCGATGATCGGCGAATGGCCGTCGCGGGCGAAGCGGCGCAGCGCCTGTTCGATCTGGGCATCGTTGGTCGGCTCGAAATCACGGAACTCGACCCCGGTCTCGGTCTTGAACTTCTCCGCGCCGGCGAAGACGCCCTCATTGAAGGATTTGTCGAACTTGCCGCCCTTGTCATAGACGACGGCCGGCTTGATCGCCGTCTGAGCCATGGCCGCGACGGCCGAAAGAGCGACGCCGGCCAGCGCCAGCGCGAGCGATTTCAAACGCATGGAAGATCCCCTGTCGATGTCCGTGAGCGTTGGCCGCCCCATCTGGCGAACACGATGGCATGGCTTTTCGGCGCGGCCAAGCGGTCAGGACCCGCTGCCGCTCAAAGGATCGTCAACGCGCCGGCGGCGATTGCTCCCGGCGCGGGATCGGCTTACCCCTGCTCGGATGAGCCTGAACGACGACGAGATTGAACGCTACGCACGCCATCTGGTGCTGCCGGAGATCGGCGGTCCCGGCCAGCAGAAGCTCAAGCGCGCGCGGGTTCTCGTGGTCGGTGCCGGTGGGCTCGGCGCGCCGCTGATCCAGTATCTCGCCGCCGCCGGCGTCGGCCATATCGGCATCGTCGACGACGACACCGTCTCGCTGTCGAACCTGCAGCGCCAGACGATCTACGGCACGGACGATATCGGCGCCCACAAGGCGGTGGCGGCGGCGGCCTTCGTCAAACGGCTGAACCCGCATGTCGTGGTCGAGGAGCACGTCACGCGGATTGACCCGCATAATGCGCGCGCGCTCATCGCATTCTACGACGTCGTCGCCGAGGGCTCCGACAATTTCGCGACGCGCTATGCCGTCTCCGACGCCTGCTTCCACGAGCGCAAGCCGGTGGTCATGGCGGCGCTCGGGCGCTTCGACGGCTCTTTGACGACGATCCGGGCCCATGAAACCGGCCCCGACGGCCGCCCCAACCCGACCTGGCGCTGCCTCTTCCCGGACGTGCCGCCGCCGGGCACGGTCCCGACCTGCGCCGAGGCCGGCATCCTCGGTGCGCTGCCGGGCGTCATGGGCTCGCTGATGGCGCTGGAGGTCATCCGCGCCATCACCGGCTTCGGCGAGCCGCTGGTCGGCCGGCTGCTGCTGGTCGACGCCCTGACCATGCGCTTCGAGACCCTGCGTTATAGCTGGGACGAAACGAACGGGCTGAACGGCTCGTCGGCTGGCTAGCCACGGCAGCGGTGCCTTAACCTGTTTCTGCTACGCAGCGCCCGTCCGGGACGGGTCGCGAGGTGGCGATGCAGGCGCAGGAACCGATCGAGGCCATGCCCGCGCCGGCCATGGCGAGCCTTCGCGCGGCACTCCTGTCGCCCGTGGCGGTGCTGGTCGCCGCGATCCTTGCTTGCGCGCTGATGCTGACGCGCCCGCTCGTGCTGCCGCTCGGCGCGATGTACTGGGACCTCGTACTTTACGTCGATGCGGCCAACCGCATCGCCGCCGGGCAGGTTCCGCTGCTCGACTTCCTGACGCCGGTGGGGCCGCTGGGCTACTGGCTCTTTGCCGGGCTCGGCGATCTCTTTCCGCGGGCGCAGCCTCTGCTCGTCGCGCAATGGTCGCTGTTTGCGATCACGGCCCCGCCGATGCTGCTGATCCTGCGGGATGCGGACAGGCGCTCGCGCATCATGGCGTATGGGCTGCTGCTGCCCTATCTGATCTTCCAGATCCTGCCGATCAATGTCGAGCAGCATTCGTTCTTTCCCGGTGTCGACGGCTTCGGCATCTACAATCGCCAGATCAGCATCGTTCTTTACGTGCTGGTCGCCGCGCTTCTGGTGCTGCGGGACCGGCGCGTGCTGATGGGTGTGCTCGTCTGGTGCATGCTCGCGCTGCTCATGACCAAGATCACGGGCTTCCTTGCAGGGAGCCTTGTCGTCGCCTTCGCCTTGCTTGCGGGACGTATCGATATCCGCGCGAGCGTCGTCATGGCGGCTCTGGCCGGGCTGGCGCTCGCTACACTGGAGGCCTGGAGCGGCCTCCTCAGCGCCTATGCCGGAAGCATCCTGGCGCTGCTGGAGATCAATGCCGGCGGCATCCTGCCGCGCTTCCTCCAGGCGGGCTCGCTGCATCTCGACATCGTCGCGGCGGGATCCGCGCTCATCGTCACGCTGGCCTGGCTGGAGCGGCGCGATCTCGCCGCCCAGGCGGGACGGCTGCTGCGCGAGCGCTCGCTGCCGGCGCTGCGCGGCCTGCTGGACAGGGACATCGCCTGGCTGGCCGTCACCATGGCCGCCGGCCTGTTTCTGGAGACCCAGAACACGGGCGGCCAGGCCTTCATCTTTGTCTGGCCAGTGCTGCTCCGGATCGTAATGGGCTGGGCCGGCAGCGGGCGTCGCGGCGCTTTCGTGGTCCTCGCACTCGTGGCGGCCACCGCGATCCCCCCGGTCGAGACGGTGCTGCAGCGCGCCGGCCGGGCCGCGCTGGCTCAGACCGGCTACATCGCCCTGCCGCACAGCCATCTCGGCAGTCTCGGGCAGGTCTCGCAGCATCCCGAGGTGGTCGGCCGCGCCGGCAAGATGCAGGCGATCTACGTCGGCTCGGTCGAGACGTTTCAGGCGATCGCGCAACAGGAGATCCTGCCCAGCCAGACGCTCTATTCGGAACTCGACTTCCAGCTCGGCTGGCTGCTGGCGATCGATGCCGGCATCGGCGCGATCCTGGCCCATGAGGCGAAGACGGGCACCCGCTTCGAGACGATCATGAGCCTGAACTTCGTCAACCCGTTCCCGGCCCTGATGGGGCGCAGCAGCGTGCGCCAGATCGCCATCGGCGCCGATCCATTTCGCGCCGTGCCGGAGCCCGACGGCAAGGCGCTCGCCGCCGTCGCCGCGGCCGATCTCGTTCTGCTGCCGCGATGCCCGGTAACGGTCGCCAATGCGGCGCTGCACAGGGTCTATGCGCCGGCGCTTGCGGGCCGGCGCGAGATCGCGCTCGGCGCCTGCTGGACGGGCTTCGTCAAGGCGTGAGGCGAAGGCAGCGCCCTGCTCTCAGCCGCGATGGGCGACCTTCGCCTCGATCACGTCGAAGAGCTGCGCCGCGAGATCGGGCCCGCCGAGCTTCTTGATCGCGCGCACGCCGGTCGGCGCGGTCACGTTGATCTCGGTCAGCTTGCCGTGGATCACGTCGATGCCGACGAGCAGCAGGCCGCGCTCGCGCAGCGAAGGGCCGATCGTCTCGCAGATCTCGAGCTCCTTGGCCGAGAGGTCGGTCGGCCGCGCCGCGCCGCCGCGCACCATATTGGCGCGCAGATCGCCGACCGCCGGCACGCGGTTGACCGCGCCTGCCGCCTCGCCATTGATCAGGATGATGCGCTTGTCGCCCTCCGAGATCTCCTTGATGTAGGCCTGCACCACCCAGGGCTCGCGGAAGAGATTGGCGAAGAGGTCATAGAGCGAGCCGAAATTCGGATCGTCCTTGCTGGTCTTGAACACCGTCGCGCCGCCATGGCCGTAGAGCGGCTTCATCACGATCTCGCCGAACTCGTCGCGGAAGGCCTCGATCTCGGCCTTGTCGCGGGTGATCAGCGTCGGCGGCATCAGCTCCGGGAAGTTGGTAACGAAGATCTTCTCGGGCGCATTGCGGACATGGAAGGGGTCGTTGACCACCAGCGTCTTCGGGTGGATGCGCTCGAGCATATGTGTGGTCGAGACATAGGCCATGTCGAAGGGCGGGTCCTGCCGCAGGAGCACGACGTCGAGCGTCGACAGATCGGTGCGGACCTCGGCGCCGGCGCTGAAATGGTCACCCTCGACATCGCGCACCGTGACGGGGCGGATCGGCGCCGTGACCTTGCCGTCGCGCATCGACAGCTTGTCGGGCGTGTAGGTGAAGAGCGTGTGCCCGCGGGCCTGCGCCTCCAGCATCAGCGCAAAGCCGGTATCGCCTGCCACCCGCAGGCGCTCGATCGGGTCCATCTGGATGGCGACGGTGAGGGTCATGGCTTCCGCTCCGGTTCTGGCGCGACCTTATGTGGCTGCGCGGCCCCGTCGTGCAAGTGCGGGAAATGCGCATGGGCGCCGCGTGAGGCGGCTAGCGCCGGCAGACGCCGCTCTGCACGACCTGCGGAGCAAGATGGGCGGCGAAGGCGGCATGGCCTTCCGCGCTGAAATGCTGGCCGTCTGCGAGCCGGTATGCCCCGGCGAGCTGGCCGAGCCTGTCCAGCATGATCATGGTGATGCCGCGGGCGGTGAGTTGGCGTTGGATCTCCGCGACATTGGCGGCCGTGTCGGAGCCTTCGCCGCGCCGGCCGTCATTGCCGCCGGGCTGAAGGATGACGACACGCGTGTCCCTGGCGACGGCCTTGGGCAGCCGGGCGAGCATTCCGCGCGTGGTGTCCCCTGCCACGCCCGCATTGGCCACCTTGACCGGGCAGCCCTGCGCCCGCAGCAGCCTTTCGAGCTGGGCTGGAAAGGCCTGGCCGGGGGGCACGCCATCGGGCGTGCTGCCGCGGCCGCGGCCGATCGTGTTGCTGGCGCCCAGCGCCACGACCTCCGCCGCCTGGGCCGGCCCGGACAGGGCCGCAAGGCAAGCGGCAACGACAAAAGCCCCCGTACTGGATTTCATTTCAGCCTCCCGGGTCCGATGTGAACCTGCACGCGCCGTCCTGCGCGAACCCTCGCACGCCACAGGTCCCGCTCAAAGCGCGAGGTCGAACAGTCCCGGCACATGGCGCGGCCAGCGCCGGGGCGCGAGGAAGATCGCGTCCGCCCGCAGGTGATGGTCCATCGCCCAAGGGTTCTGCGCCAGCCATTGCCGGATGCGGATCTCGACGAGGCGCTGCTTCTGCGGCGTGATCGCGGTCATCGCCTCCTCGATCGTGGCGCGCGCCTTGACCTCGACGAAAGCGACGGTCCGCCCCCGCTTCATGATCAGGTCGATCTCTCCGCCCTTGCCGCCGAAGCGCCGGGCGAGCAGGCGGTAGCCTTTCGCGACGAGCCAGAGGATCGCCACCCATTCCGCCCGCACGCCGGTGACGCCGGAGCGTCGCGCGCGCCGGCTGCGGGTCTCCCCGGTCCGGCCTTCGCTCAAGGCTCCTCGCGGGTCAGTTCCAGGGCACGCGCATAGACCTTGCGGCGCGGCTGGCCGGTTTCGGCCGCGACCTGCGCCACCGCCTCCTTCAGCGAAACCTGGGCGAGGGCCACGCGCAGCCGCTCGGCAATGACGTCTCCGGCGGGCGCCAGCTCCTCCGCGCCGGGCGGGCCGATGATCACGACGATCTCGCCGCGCGCCTCTTCCTCACCCTCATAATGCGCAGCGAGCGCCGAGAGCGGGCCGCGCCGGACGTTCTCGTAGTATTTGGTCAGCTCGCGCGCGACCGCGCCGGGCCGCTCGCCCAGCACGGCGGCGGCGTCCGACAGCATCTCGGCGAGCCGCCGGGGCGATTCGAAGAAGACGAGCGTGCCGGGAATGGTGGCAAGCTCGGTCAGGCGCCCGCGCCGCGCTGCAGCCTTGGGCGGCAGGAAACCCTCGAAGAAGAAGCGGTCGGTCGGCAGGCCCGCCAGCACCAGCGCCGCCAGCACGGCGGAGGGGCCGGGAATACCGGTCACAGGCAGTCCCTCGGCCACGATCTCGGCCACGAGCTTGTAGCCAGGGTCGGAAACCAGAGGCGTGCCGGCATCCGAAATCAGGGCGAGCTTGCCGCCCTCGCGCAGCTTGGCCAGGATCTTGGGCCGCATCTGCTCGGCATTGTGCTCGTGATAGGGGTAGAGCGGCGTCGAGATGCCGTAATGCGCCAGCAGTGTCTTCGAGGTGCGGGTGTCCTCGGCGAGCACGGCGTCGGCCGCCGCCAGCGTCGCCAGCGCCCGAAACGAGATGTCGCGCAGATTGCCGATCGGCGTCGCGACGATGTGCAGGCCCGGCGAAAGCGGCTCGGCCTCCGCCTTGAGCCCGAAGGCGGTGTAGCTGGTTGCGCGCGGCGCGGGTGTAGGAGCGGTCGACATCGGCGCGAACCTGCCACAGCGCCGCGCGCCGCGCCACGGCTGGCAGGGCGAAGCGGCCGCTTTGACGCATGCAACACAGAGTTAACAACTTGAAAATACCATGTCGCACTGGCAGGAGAGTCCCACGGTAGGGGGACTGCACGGCCGGACGGGCCACGGGCCGGTCCGGCACAAGATCTGGAGATCGCCCGTGTTGCGTCATCGGCTTCTTGCACCGGTTCGTCGGCGAAGCGTCCCGTCAATGGTTGCGCTCGCCTGTCTGGCGCTCGCGGCCTGCAGCGGCGGGACGGGCGGGTTGCCGGGTTTCGACACGGCGACATCGCAGCCTCCGCCTGCGGAGAGCACCGGGCAGACGATCGGCACCGGCAAGGTCAAGGTCGGGCTGATCCTGCCTCTGACGGCGGAGGGGCAAGGCGCCGTCGTCGGCAATTCGCTGCGCAACGCCGCCGAGATGGCCCTGGCCGAGTTCCCCAACGCCGACCTGACGCTCTTGGTGAAAGATGATCGCGGCACGCCCGAGGGCGCGCAGGCCGCCGCGCAGGAGGCGCTGCGCGAAGGCGCCGAGCTGATCATCGGCCCGCTCTTTGCGCCCTCCGTCCAGGCTGCAGGCCAGGTCGCGCGCGGCGCCAACCGCCCGGTCATCGCCTTCTCCAGCGACACCAGCGTCGCCGGGCGCGGCATCTACCTGCTGTCCTTCCCGCCCGAAAACGACGTCAACCGCGTCATCGCCTATGCCTCGCAGCAGGGGCGCAAATCCTTCGCCGCCATGCTGCCCGACACCGCCTATGGCAAGGTCGTCGAGGCGGCGTTCCAGCAGGCCGTCGCCGGCCGCGGCGGCCGTGTTGTCGCGATCGAGCGCTTCTCTCCCGACCAGACTTCCATGAGCGCCGCGGCGCGACGGCTGGCGCCGGCGCTGGCGCAGGCCGACGCCCTGTTCGTGCCCGCCGCCGCCGACACGATGCCGGCGCTCGGCACCGCGCTGCAGCAGGCGGGCTACGACCCCACGAAGGTCAAGCCGCTCGGCACGGGCGTCTGGAACGACGCCAATGTCGCGCGCGTGCCGGCGATCCAGGGTGGCTGGTTCGCCTCGCCCGACACGGCCGGCTTCAACGCCTTCGCCGGCCGCTACCAGGCCCGCTTCAACAGCGCCCCGACGCGCACGGCGACGCTGGCCTATGACGCGGTGTCGCTCTCGGCGGCATTGGCGCGGACGCAAGGCTCGCAGCGATTTTCAGAGTCTGTGCTGACCAACGCCTCTGGCTTCGCCGGCGCCGATGGCGTTTTCCGCTTCCGCCCCGACGGTCAGATCGACCGCGGGCTGGCCGTCCTCGAGCTGCGCAATGGCCAGATCGTCACGATCAACGCCGCGCCGCGCGATCTGGGGCCGCGCACGCAGTAATCGGTCGTCATTGCGA
>NNBT01003008.1_pt1 | contig 12430 bp, 8 predicted proteins | sample 1173831 | NCBI WGS metagenome assembly NNBT01 (sample SAMN07173936, study PRJNA388173) | plant metagenome | isolation source: symbiotic tissue sample KVJ10 | place: Norway: Troms, Kvaloya island | reverse complement strand
ATCGACCGGCACATGGAGGCGCGACGAGGACGGCGCTATCACGATGCCGCCGGCGTGATCGGCGAAACGGTCGAGGCTCTTGAGTGTCGCCGAAAGATCATTGCGCCAGATATTGCGGCCGTTCACCACGCCGAGTGAGAGCGTGAGATCGGCGCGGGCATGCTTCAGCACGGCTTCCGCCTGCTCGGGCGCCGCACAGAGATCGACATGAAGGCCCGAAACCGGCAGCGAAAACGCCAGCTCGGTATTGTCGCCCAGGGCGCCGAAATAGGTGGTGAGCATCAGCTTGAGGCCCGGCACTTCGCGCACCAGAATCTCATAGGCCGACTTGAAGGCGGCCTTGGCGGCAGGCGTCAGATCGAGCACCAGCGCGGGCTCATCGATCTGCACCGACGAAGCGCCGGCGCCGGCGAGCTTGCGCAGGATCTCGACATACACCGGCAGCAGACCCGGCAACAGCGACAGTGATTCGGCGCAACCATCCTTGATCTTGGCGAGGAGGAGATAGGTCACCGGCCCGATGAGTACCGGGCGCGTATGAATACCGAGCGCCTTGGCCTCCAGGAAGTCGTCGAGAGGTTTGGTGGTAGTGAGCGCGAAGGCCTGATCGCTCGCTAGCTCCGGCACCATATAGTGGTAGTTGGTGTCGAACCATTTGGTCATTTCGAGCGCCGGCACGCCGGTCGTTTCATGCTGGTGACCATGCGCGCAGGTCCGGGCCTCGCCGCTGCCGCGCGCCATGGCGAAATAGAGATCGAGCGGAACGCCGGAGCCCGAACGCTCATAGATCTTCGGAATGGCGCCGACCAGCGCGCTCATGTCGAGCATCTGGTCATAAAACGAGAAGTCGTTGCTCGGTATGTGATCGAGGCCGCTCTTCTGCTGCTGCAGCCAGTTCGCCCGGCGCAGGTCCTTGGCGGTGGCGAGAAGTGCTTCAGCCGGGCTCTTGCCGGCCCAGTAGCTTTCGAGCGCAGTTTTCAGCTCGCGCCGGCGGCCGATACGCGGGAAGCCGAGATTGGCGGTGGTGATGGACATGAGTTCTCCTGTTCCGGAAGCGCGAGGCTCCAGATTCGTGTTGGCGATGATGATGAAGGGCGAAGACGCGTCAGGGCGGACCGCGATTGCGGCCGCATCGATCACGGATGCTGATGCTCGTCTCGAAGATCATGGCGCACCTCGCTGATGGGCGGCGGCCAATGGAAGAAGCATGCGCGGCGAACGATATCGCCACGCGCACGCGCTCCCCTGGGACACCCCGCCCTAGAACGTCTGCGTCACGGCAGGTCTCCTGGCTCGCGGGTCTAAACCTCGATCCCCCTTCCCGGCTTGGCGCCAGTGGATTCCGGATCGGGCTCGCCGCTTACAGTTGCGGGGGCAGCCGCGGCATTGATCCTTTCGGACCGCACCGCATTCCCTTTCTCGCCTCAGGCCAACGCCTGAGGACCGTGACAACACGAAGAATAACTCACGCAGAAGGGATGTCAATAAGGATATAAAGATATGTTTATATATTTCTATGCTCGGATCTTTGTAACTGCGAGGCATTTGCTATAATGGGCTCAGCCGTCTGAAGACTTGCGAGAAAATCCAATCCCATGAATGCCTTGACCGAGGGAGATCTGACCACGCTGTGCCGCCGGCACGGGCTGCGGCTGACCGGCCCGCGCCGGGTGATCATGCAGGTTCTGTCCAGCCTGACCGATCATCCCGATGTCGAGGAACTGCACCGTCGAGTGACCGCGGTCGACCCCTCGATCGCCCTCGCCACCGTCTATCGGACCGTCAATCTGCTGAAGCAGCACGGGCTGCTGGAGAAGCATGTCTTCGCCGACGGGCGCTCGCGTTATGAGACCGCAGGCGGCGAGCATCATGATCATCTGATCGACATCGACAGCGGCGACGTGATCGAGTTCACCTCGCCCGAGATCGAACGACTGCAGGAAGAGATCGCCAGCCGCCACGGCTTCCGGATTGTCAGCCACCGGCTCGAGATCTACGTCAAGAAGCTGAAGCCCAAGTCCTCGCGCCCCGATTAAGAAACCTCGCGGCTCCCCGCCACGCGGCGCGGCTCGCGCGTCCACAGGAAGGCGGCGATGAACAGAATGCTGAGCAGAAGTACGATCGTGGGCGCCGGTGCGCTGTCGATATGGAACGACAGATAAACGCCGAGCAGTGACGCCGTCACCGCGATGACCACTGCGACGATCAGCATGGTGCCGAACCGGCGCGTGAGCAGGAAGGCGATCGCCCCCGGCGCGATCAACATGGCGATCGCCAGAATGAGGCCGACGGCCTTCAGGGCGCCGACGATGGTGAGCGAGATGAGGCACAAGAGACCATAATGCAGGAGGCTCACGCGCAATCCCACCGCGCGCGCCTGGGCTGGATCGAAGGCATGCAGCAGGAGGTCGCGCCATTTGACGAAGATGGCGCCCACGGTGATCAGCGCGATGGCGGCGCTTTCGGCGATGTCGCCCCAGCCGACGCCCAGCATATCGCCGAACAATATGTGGTCGAGATGAACCTCGGGCTGGATCTTGACATAAAGCACCATGCCGAAGCCGAACATGCCGGAGAACACCACTCCCATGACGGTGTCCTGCTTGATGCGGCTGTTGTCCTTGAGATAGCCGGTCGCCAGCGCGCAGGTCATGCCGGCGGCGAAGGCGCCGAAAGCGAGTGGCAGGCCGGCAATATAGGCGAGCACGACACCTGGAAACACCGCATGGCCGATCGCATCGCCCAGAAGCGACCACCCCTTGAGCACCAGGAAACAGGAGAGGAGCGCCGTCGGTATGGCGACCAGCACCGCGATCATCAGGGCGTTGTTCATGAACTCGAACTGGAACGGATCCAGCAGGATATCGAGCCAGATCATGGACGGCTCTCCAGTGCCTGCGCCGCGCGGCGTCGCGCCGCGAGCATGCCGTGTTTGGGCGCGAAGAAGAAAGCCGTGAGGAAGACGAGCGTCTGCAGCACCACGATGATGCCGCCGGTAGCACCATCGAGGAAATAGCTCGCATAGGCGCCGACGAGGCTGGTCACCGCCCCGATTGTGACGGCGATGACGAGGAGGCGCGGGAAGCGGTCGCTGAGCAGATAGGCCGTGGCGCCCGGCGTCACTACCATGCAGATGACGAGAAAGGCGCCGACCGTCTGCAGGGCCGCGACCGTCGAGGCCGAAAGCAGCGCGAAGAACATGAGCTTGAGCAGGACCGGATTGAGGCCGATCGAGCGGGCATGGCTTTCATCGAAGAACACGACCATCAGGTCCTTCCACTTGACCAGGAGAACCGCCAGCGAGACGAAGCCGATGACGGCGAGCTGCAGCGTGTCCTCGGGCGTGATCGCCAGAATATTGCCGAGCACGATGGTCTGGATATTCACCGAGGTCGGCGACAGCGACACCATGAACAGGCCGAGGCCGAAGAAGGACGAAAAGATCAGGCCGATGATGGCGTCTTCCTTAAGACGGGTGCGCTGATTGAGAAACAGCATGGCGCCGGCCGCAAGCCCGCCGGAAAAGAAGGCTCCCAGCGAGAACGGCAATCCCAACATATATGCGCCGGCGACGCCCGGCACGATCGAATGGGAAAGCGCATCGCCGATGAGCGACCAGCCCTTGAGCATCAGATAGGCCGAAAGGAATGCGCAGACACCGCCCACCAGCGCCGAAACCCACATGGCGTTGAGCATATATTGGTAGCCGAAAGGCTCGAGCAGCATCGCCATCACGCCGTCTCGCGATCGCGCTGCGTCTCGATACGCCGGGCCGGTTTCTCGTCATGGAGGACCAAGGGCCGCTCATCGTCAGTGATGACCCGATTTCCGGCGAGCACGAAGTGACGCAGCACGCCGCCGAACGCCTTTTCCAGATTGGCCTGCGTGAAGGTCTGGGCGGTCGGGCCATGCGCCAGCACCGTGTTCTTCACCAGCACCACACGGTCGCAGAATTCCGGCACGCTGCCGAGATTGTGGGTGGAGACCAGCATGACCCTGCCCTCCTCGCGCAGGGCCTTGAGAAGCTTGATGATCGCATCCTCGGTCTTGACGTCGACGCCGGTGAAGGGCTCGTCCAGCAGGATCACCTTGCCGTCCTGAGCCAGAGCCCGTGCCAGGAAGACACGTTTCTTCTGACCACCGGACAGCTCGCCGATCTGGCGCTTGCGATAGTCGCTCATGCCGACGCGGAACAGCGCTGCCTCCACCGCCTGATGGTCGGCCGGCCGGGCGCGCCGCATCATGCCCATATGGCCGTACCGCCCCATCATCACCACATCTTCGACGAGGACGGGAAAATTCCAGTCGACTTCTTCGGCCTGCGGCACATAGGCGACGAGGTTCTTCTTCAGGGCCTGGCTGACCGGCAGACCCAGCACGGCGATGTCACCGCGCGCCAGGCCGACGAAACCCATGATCGCCTTGAACAACGTCGACTTGCCCGAGCCGTTCACGCCGACCAGAGCGGTGATCGTTCCCGTGGGGATGGCGAAGCTCGCATCGCGCAAGGCGGTGTGGCCATTGCGATAGGTGACCGTCGCGTCCTTGACGCGCAATCCTGTCCCTGGGTCCGCCAGACTCATTGCGACAGGCCTTCGGTCAGTCCTTTTTCGATCGTGTCGGAGGTCACGCGCAGGAGATCGACATAGGTCGGCACCGGCCCGTCAGCCGCGCTCAGCGAGTCGACATAAAGCACGCCGCCATAATGGGCGCCGGTCTCGCGCGCCACTTGCCGGGCCGGCTTATCGGACACCGTGCTTTCCGAGAACACCGTCGGAATGTGGTTCGCCCTGACCGCATCGATCACCTTGCGCACCTGCTGCGGCGTGCCCTGCTGGTCGGCATTGATGGGCCACAGATAGAGCTCCTTCATGCCGAAATCGCGGGCGGGATAGCTGAAGGCGCCTTCGCTGGACACCAGCCAGCGTTTGTCGGCTGGAATGGCGTCGAGCTTCTGCTGGATCGGCGCGATGGCGGCCTCGATCTTCTTCTTATAGGCCTCGGCATTGGCCTTGTAGATCTCGGCATTCTGCGGATCGTGTTTCACGAAGGCGTCGCGGATATTGTCGACATAGATGAGCGCACTCTTCGGCGACATCCAGGCATGCGGATTGGGCTTGCCGGTATAAGGTCCTTCGGCGATGCCCATCGGCTCGACACCGGTGGAGACGACCACACCCGGCACGTCTTTCAGGTTCTGGAAGAACTTCTCGAACCACAGCTCGAGATTGAGGCCATTCCACAGGATGAGCTGGGCGCCCTGCGCGCGGCGGATATCGCCCGGCGTCGGCGCGTAGTTGTGGATCTCGGCGCCGGGCTTGGTGATCGATTCGACGATCGCCGCATCGCCCGCCACGTTCCGCGCCATGTCGGCAATCACCGTGAAGGTGGTGACGGCCTTGAATTTTTCGGCGGCGCCGGCACCGGTCGTGAACATGCCGAGCATGGCGGCCACCGCCAGCATGGCAAGATTTCGGCGCCTGACGAAGTAGCTCATGGATCTTCCCTTCCTTACAGTTGCGAACGAGTCGCAAGAAATATTGACACGGCGCCTATGCACTTGCAACTCATTTGCAATAATCTGCGCTACTTCTCGGCCAGAGGCACAAATTCAACACAAGATATTGACGGACCCTACCCACCTCCAACAATATGCAGTCATCACTGGTCTCCAGGAGTGATTCTGGAGCTAAGAGGGAACCCGGTGCGAACCCGGGACTGCCCCCGCAACTGTTAGCGGCGAGTTGCTTGCAATAATCGGTCACTGATGCATGTGCATTGGGAAGGCCAGCAAGCGACGTCGACCCGCGAGTCAGGAGACCTGCCCGTGATATCTTGATCGTCCTCGGGCGGGGTGCTCCGAAGGATCGCTTGCGCCCCGGTCGTTCGACGTGCCGGATTTCTGCGTCTGCGCTCCCTTGGCCCTGGCCCCCAACTTCTAGGGGTTAGCCAATGTCTCTCACTCAAATCACCGATCGTCCGGAAGGCCGCGTCCTTCCTTTGCCGTCACGATCCAAGGAAGTAGCCGGCATGCCGGCCTTCCGCATCATCCGCCGCAACGCGTCGGTCTCGACTTTCGACCCGGCCAAGATCGCCATCGCGATGACCAAGGCCTTTCTCGCCGTCGAGGGATCGAGCGCCGCCGCCTCGCGCCGCGTCCATGAAATCGTCCGTGAGCTGACCGATCAGGTGACGGCGGCCCTGACGCGACGCAGCGATTCCAAGCGCGCCATGCCGATCGAGGAGATCCAGGACCAGGTCGAGCTGGCGCTGATGCGCGGTGGCCACCACAAAGTCGCCCGCGCCTATGTACTTTATCGTGAGGAACGGGCGCGGCTGCGCGAGCAGGAGAAGCCGGCAAGCCCGGCCGCCCCCGCGATCCAGGTCAAGTCGCCGCAGGGCGGCAGCCGGCCGCTCGACGAAAACCGGCTTGCGAAGCTGATCGCCGCCGCCTGCGCCGGCCTTGCCGGCGTCGAAGCCGCGGCCATTCTCGCCGAGACGAAGCGCAATCTCTATGACGGCATGAGCGAAGATGAGCTGGCGCTCGCCCAGATCATGGCGGCGCGCACCCTCATCGAGACCGAACCCAATTACGCCCATGCCAGCGCCCGTCTGCTCCTCAACAAGCTGCGCGCCGAGGCCCTGAGCTTCCTCAACAAGCGCTCCGATACGGTCGACCAGAGCCAGATGGCCGAGCGTTATCCCGCCTACTTCGCCGATTATGTCGAGCACGGAATCGAAGCCGGCCTTCTCGACCCGGAGCTCAGGCGTTTCGATCTCGCCCGTCTCGGCAAGGCGCTCAAGCCCGAGGCCGATCTCAACTTCCAGTATCTCGGCCTGCAGACACTCTATGACCGCTATTTCCTGCATGATGGCGGCGTGCGTTTCGAGCTGCCGCAGGCTTTCTTCATGCGCGTCGCCATGGGCATCGCCATCCGCGAGGTCGACCGCGAGGCGCGCGCCATCGAGTTCTACGAAGTGCTCTCCGCCTTCGACGTCATGTCCTCCACACCGACCCTCTTCAATGCCGGTACCTTGCGGCCGCAGCTCTCCTCCTGCTTCCTCACCACCGTTGCCGACGATCTCGACGGCATCTTCAAGTCGGTGAAGGATAACGCGCTGCTCGCCAAATATTCGGGCGGCCTCGGTAATGACTGGACCCGTGTGAGGGGCCTCGGCGCCCATATCAGGGGCACCAACGGCAAGTCGCAGGGCGTCGTCCCCTTCCTGAAAGTGGCCAATGACACGGCGATCGCCGTCAATCAGGGCGGCAAGCGCAAAGGTGCCGTCTGCGCCTATCTCGAAACCTGGCATGTCGACATCGAGGAGTTCCTCGATCTGCGTAAGAACACCGGCGACGACCGCCGCCGCACCCATGACATGAACACCGCCAACTGGGTGCCGGATCTGTTCATGCAACGTGTCGAGGCCGACGGCCCCTGGACGCTCTTCTCGCCTGACGAGGTGCCCGACCTGCATGACCTGACCGGCGCCGCCTTCAAGACGGCCTATGAAGCCTATGAGGCCGCTGCGGCGGCCGGCCGCATCAAGGTCTTCAAGGAAGTCCGCGCCGTCGATCTGTGGCGCCGCATGCTCACCATGCTGTTCGAGACCGGCCATCCCTGGATCACCTTCAAGGATCCGTGCAACCTGCGCTCGCCGCAGCAGCATACGGGCGTCATCCACTCGTCCAATCTGTGCACCGAGATCACGCTCAACACCTCCGACAAGGAGGTGGCGGTCTGCAATCTCGCCTCGATCAATCTCGCCAATCACGTGACCGCCGACGGCATCGACCACGAGCATCTCGCCCGCAGCGTCACCGTGGCGCTGCGCATGCTCGACAATGTGATCGACGTGAATTTCTACACCATCCCCGAGGCGCGTTTCTCCAATCTCCGCCACCGCCCGGTGGGGCTTGGCCTCATGGGCTTCCAGGACGCGCTCTATCGCCAGCGCATTCCTTACGCCTCCGAGGCGGCTATCCGCTTCGCCGATGAAAGCATGGAGGCGATCTCCTATGCCGCGATCGGCGCCTCGAGCGATCTCGCCGCCGAGCGTGGCCGCTACCCAACCTATGAAGGCTCATTGTGGAGCCAGGGCATCCTGCCGCTCGATTCGATCGAGATCCTGAGCCGCTCGCGCGGCAAGCTCGATCTCGACCGCACCTCGCGCCTCGACTGGGCGTCGCTACGCGAGCGTGTCCTGCAGCAGGGCATGCGCAATTCCAATGTCATGGCGATCGCGCCGACCGCGACCATCTCCAATATCTGCGGTGTCAGCCAGTCGATCGAGCCCGCCTACCAGAATCTCTATGTCAAATCGAACATGTCGGGCGACTTCACCATCGTGAATGCCGATCTGGTGCATGACCTGAAAGAGCGCGGCCTGTGGGATGAGGTGATGATCAGTGACCTCAAATATTTCGACGGCAGCCTCGGCGGCATCGACCGGGTGCCGGACGACCTCAAGGCGCTCTATGCCACCGCTTTCGAGATCGACACGAGCTTCCTCATCGAGGCGGCGGCACGCCGGCAAAAATGGATCGACCAGGCACAGTCGCTCAATCTCTACATTGCCAACCCCTCCGGCAAGAAGCTCGACGCGCTTTACCGGCTCGCCTGGAACCGCGGCCTCAAGACCACCTACTACCTGCGCGCCCTGAGCGCCACCCATGTCGAGAAGTCGACGCTGAAAGGAACCGACGGCAAGCTCAATGCCGTTTCCGTCGGCGCCACGCCCGAGCCGATCGAGCTCGCCGTGCCGTTGCTCTGCCCGATCGACGATCCCACTTGTGAAGCCTGCCAATAATTCCGGAGTACAAGACCATGAACACGCTCGACTGGTCGGAACCGACCGCCGCCGATCTCGGCCGCCGCCTTCATCCCGCTTTCGACAAGACGCCCAAATCCGATGCCGCGGATGCGACCGGGCTCGGCACCATTAACCGCTCGGGCGGCCGCGTGCGCGTCGACGACAAGGCGATGATCAATTGCCGCGCCGACGTCAACCAGCTGCTGCCGCTCAAATACCGCTGGGCCTGGGAGAAATATCTCTCCGGCTGCAACAATCACTGGATGCCGACCGAGGTGTCGATGCAGGCCGACATCGCTCTGTGGAAGTCGAAAGACGGCCTGACCGAGGACGAGCGCCGGGCGGTCAAGCGCAATCTCGGCTTTTTCGCCGCGTCGGAATCGCTGGTGGCGAACAACATCGTGCTCGCCATCTACCGCCACCTTACCAATCCCGAATGCCGGCAATATCTGCTGCGCCAGGCCTTCGAGGAGGCGGTGCACACGCACACGTTCCAATATATCGTCGAGAGCCTGGGACTAGACGAAGGCGAGCTCTTCAACATGTATCGCGAGGTTCCCTCGATCACCGACAAGGCGGCCTGGGCCTTGAAGCACACGCAGAGTCTCGACGATCCCGGCTTCTCCACCGGCACACCCGACAAGGACCGCGCCTTCCTGCGCGATCTCATCGCCTTCTATGTCGTCTTCGAGGGCATGTGGTTCTATACCGGCTTCGCCCAGATTCTCTCGCTCGGGCGGCGCAACAAGATGGTCGGCATCGCCGAGCAGTACCAATACATACTGCGTGACGAATCGATCCATCTGAATTTCGGCATCGACGTCATCAACCAGATCCGTGTCGAGAACCCGCATCTGTGGAGCGCCGCTTTCCAGGACGAGATCCGCCAGATGCTGCGCGAGGCGGCCGAGCTCGAAAGCGCCTATGCCAAAGACACGATGCCGCGCGGCTTCCTCGGTCTCAATGCGGCTTTGTGCGAGAGATATATGCATTTCATCGCCAACCGCCGCTGCGCCCAACTGGGCCTGGCGCCGGTCTTCGCCGAGACGGAGAACCCCTTCCCCTGGATGTCGGAAGCCATGGATCTCAAGAAGGAGAAGAACTTCTTCGAGACAAGGGTGATCGAATACCAGAACGGCGGCGCGCTTGCCTGGGACTGAGGCTCCGTGTCTCGGCTCCGCGGCGGAATGTCGGTTTTGAGACCGACCCGCCGCCACCCATGTGCTTGAATGTCTTTGTTCAAGGTGCCGGCCCGAGCGATCGGGCCGGATAATTGGGAAGCCGGTGTGAAACCGGCACTGCCCCCGCAACGGTAAGGCAGCGCAACCCGCGGCAATGGCCACTGGATGATCCATCCGGGAAGGCGCCGCGGCGATCCGCAAGGATCCGCTGCCAAGTCCGGAAACCAGCCAGGAACATGACTCCGATGGACTGCGGTGGGCGGTCAGGCGGCGAATGTCGCGTATTCAGCGGCTGCCTCCTCTCCTCCATCCGTTTTCATCGGTCGATGCAACTCAAGCAGCGGGTCGATGCGATGATGAACAAACGAACGGATATGCTGTCGAAGCTCGAAGGCCGGCAGCCGGAGATGAGCCTGCCCCGGGAATTTTATGTCGATCCGGACTATTTCCAGGTCGACCTCGACGAGATCTGGTACCGCGAATGGCTGTTCGCCGGCCATGAATGTGAGGTGGCGAAGCCCGGCAGTTATTTTACGCTAGAGGTCGGCGCCTATTCGATCATCGTGACCCGAGCCCGCGACGGCCGAATCCGCGCTTTGCACAACAGCTGCCGCCATCGCGGCTCGCGCGTCTGCACCGTGGTCAAGGGCACCGCCGCCCGTCTCGTCTGTCCCTATCATCAATGGACCTATGAGCTCGACGGCCGCCTGATGTTCGCGCGTGATATGGGGCCAGGCTTCAAGACCGAGCAATATGGCCTCAAGCCCGTCCACTGCGAGGCGGTCGGCGGCTATGTCTTCATCTGCCTTGCCAACGAGGCACCCGACTTCGAGACCTTCCGGGCTGCCGCCCTGCCCTATTTGGCGCCGCATCATCTGGGCCGCACCAAAGTCGCCTGCGAAACGACCATCATCGAGAAAGGCAACTGGAAGCTGGTGTGGGAGAACAACCGCGAATGCTACCATTGCTCCGCCAATCATCCCGAGCTCTGCCGCACCTTTCCCGAGCGGCCGACGCTCACCGGCGTCGCTGGCGCCGACAACGATCCCGAGATCCAGGAACATTGGCGGCGTTGCGAGGCGGACGGCTTGCCCAGCCGCTTCCGGATCAGCAACGACGGCCAGTACCGCACCATGCGGGTGCCGTTGTTGCGCGACACGACGAGTTTCACTTTGACCGGCAAGCCGGCGGTCAGGCGTCCGCTCGGCGGCATCGCCACGGAGCGCATCGGCTCGATGCTGCTCTATCACTATCCGACGACCTGGAACCATCTGCTCGGCGATCATGCGACGACCTTCCGGGTGCTGCCGCTCGGTCCGAAGGAGACTCAGGTCACCACCAAATGGCTGGTCCATGAGGAGGCGGTCGAAGGTGTCGATTACGACGTCACCGAGCTGACTCATGTCTGGAACCAGACCAATGATCAGGACCGCCGCATCGTCGAGGAGAACCAGCGTGGCATCAACTCACCGGCCTATGAGCCTGGGCCTTATGCGCCCGACCATGAAAGCGGCGTCGTCCAGTTCGTCGACTGGTATTGCAATGCGCTCATGCCGCGCCTGAAGGGCGGTGGCGTCCGGCTGAGCCGCGTGGCGTGAGATGGCGATGGACATGTCGCCCAAGAACGACCGGACGCAGCTCCTGATCTGCCTGTCGGCCATCACGGAAGCGCCGGGGGTGAAGACCTTCACCTTCGAGACCGAGGATCGCAGTGGGTTCCGCTTTGCGCCGGGCCAGTTCATGACTTTCGAGCTGCCCGAGGCCGGACCGGATGTGCTGCGCAGCTACACACTGTCCTCCCCGCCATCGCGTCCCTTCACCATATCGGTCACCGTGAAGGCGCAAGCCGAGAGTGTCGGCAGCCGCTGGCTCCTCGACCATCTGAAGCCGGGCATGCGGCTCAGGGCGCATGGCCCATCGGGAGTCTTCACGCTTCAGCATCATCCGGCCGCGAAATACCTGTTCATCTCGGCCGGTTCGGGCATCACGCCGATGATGTCGATGACGCGCTGGCTCTATGATCAGGGCCGCGCCGCCGACGTCGCCTTCATCCACGCGGCGCGTTCTCCAGCCGACATCATCTTCCGGGACGAGGTCGAATGGATGTCCGGCCGCATGCAGCCTTTCCGCCTGGCCTGGATCGTCGAGGACCCATCCTCGCGCTTCTGGCCCGGATTCCGCGGACGGATGTCGGCCGGCCTTCTGCCGGAAATGGCGCCCGATTTCCGCGACCGTGAAATCTTCTGCTGCGGTCCCGAGCCGTTCATGGCCGCGATCCGCGCCATTCTTACCGATGCCGGTTTCGACATGCGGCACTATCACGAGGAGAGTTTTCACCCGACGGCTCTCGAACTCCCGATCACTTCGGCTAGCGAGACGCCGCGGCTGATCTTCGCAGAATCCGGCGTCGCGCATGACTGCCGGCCCGGCGAGAC
>NNBT01000049.1_pt1 | contig 12458 bp, 10 predicted proteins | sample 1173831 | NCBI WGS metagenome assembly NNBT01 (sample SAMN07173936, study PRJNA388173) | plant metagenome | isolation source: symbiotic tissue sample KVJ10 | place: Norway: Troms, Kvaloya island | reverse complement strand
TTCTGAAAGTATTTTTGCTAAGTATAAACATCAGTAATACTCTAGAAGGCTTTTTTGCTCTCCGTGTTCCCACTTTCTCACGTAAGTGTGTCCTGTTCATCGCTGGCTGAATACCGTAAAATTAGTGATTTTTGATCGAGTAGAATCGATCGCATTTCACAAAACTTAGGTTGGCAGTGCAATTTGAGAATGATATAGTCTGAAGCGTTAAAATTCAAATGAGTTTGCTTATGGGTGTTTCTGTACTCTACAGCGCAATTCCTCCTGGCAGTACTCTGTACGCACGCCTTCAAAGTCAAAAGGCACTCAGCATCCTTGTAGCTTATCTTTTCCCCTATGGTTGCGGCATTTTCCGCTTTTTTGAGATTGAGCCTGAAGAGATTGACGAAATCCTGGAAGATTTTATCGAAACACACCAAGAGATTTTTGGATCTGAACTAGAAGCAGATCGGGTAATCGCACAATTGCGGTCTGAGTTAAGGCTTACTCGTCAAGCCTATCCAGGGATTGAAGATAGAAGAGCATCACTAGAAAAATCATCTGCTGAGATCAAGGAACGTTTGTCGCAGGAGCTATCGAGAATAAAGATTGCGAATGCCGATGAGATTGTTGACAAGCTCATGTTTGGAGATCAAACCCTTGCTCCAACTCTGTTATCAACAGAGGAGTCATTGGGACTTATATCCCGTGAGCTAGTCAGTGAAGGAGCCAGCATTTTTCGACAGATCGATCCTGAAACACTGTTTACAAGAAATGAATGGTGTTTTGAAGACTTCGAGCGGTGGAGAAATCTGTATCTTTTAGCAGCCGAGAAAAATGAGGAGATATTGGTTGCAGTTGCTTGAGGCGACAGCAATCTAACAAGTGAGATCGCCTCCAATAACTATAGATAATTTCTATACTCATAATAAAAGAAAGCGCAAAGACGTTCAGAAAAATTCTGTGTCTTTGCGCTAATCGAAATTTGAGCGGTGAAAGCCACTGCTCAAACTTCTCTCTGTATGAGATTTTTAACTTAAATTCTCTATGATGCTACCTGAGCAGCAGTCCGAGTCCGCCGTCTTCTGCCATCAGCAACTTTTACAGGTGGCTCATCAGGGATTTGCATCAACAAAGTTACAGATGGCTGACATTGCAATTCCCGACGGATGGAACGTTGCAATTCTCGTTCTAAAGTTCCTTGCAATCCACCCCAGTCTATATCTGCTGCTTCACCTTGCTCAGGAGCAAATTCTGTCCAGCGCACAGTGAGGATTTCTTCAATGCGTTGTTTTACCCAGGTTTGTAACAGCGATCGCTCTACACTTGTTACTACACCCCGCAGGTGAGTTTCTGGTTTTGCCAACAGTTTACCATTCCAATCAATGGCAGCTGCGATCGTGATAATGCCTTCTGAAGCCATGCGTTGCCGTTCTTGCAGCACTTTGGCGCTTACCATACCCGAACTAGTAGTATCTACCAATTCAATACCAGATGGCACTTTACCAGCGACGCGAATAGCATCTTCAGTCAGTTCGACAATATCACCATTCTGAATAATGATCATGTTTTCTGCGGGAATGCCCATACTCTGAGCCGTTTCTGCGTGCTTCACTAACATCCGATGTTCGCCGTGGAATGGCACAAAGAATTTGGGTCGAGTTAAGGCAATCATCAGTTTTTGTTCTTCCTGACAGCCGTGACCGGAGACGTGAATTCCTTTATCCCGTCCATAGACCACTTTCGCACCTTGAATCATCAATTTATCAATGGTGTTGACTACTGCGATCGTATTTCCGGGAATTGGGTTAGCAGAGAATACTACCGTATCTCCTTCGCGGATTTTAATGTGAGGATGTTCTTTGTTAGCAATGCGGGTCATTGCTGCCATCAATTCACCCTGAGAACCTGTAGTTAAAACCAGTACTCTCTCATCGGGTAGATTGCGGACGGCGTGCAATGGTTGCAGCAGATTATCTTCACACTTGATGTAACCTAAATTGCGGGCATGAGCAATCAAGTTCAGCATGGAACGCCCGACAACCGTCACTACACGGTTCTGCTTCTTGGCGATATCCAAAATCATGTTGATGCGATGCACGCTAGAAGCAAACGTAGTGACAAATAATCGCCCAGTAGCTTGACTAAATACTCTCTCAAGATTGGGATAAACTGAACGTTCCGAAGGTGTAAACCCTGGTATTTCAGCGTTAGTAGAATCACTTAGTAAACAAAGAACGCCTTTTTCACCATGTTCTGCTAGGCGTTGCAAATCAAACTTTTCACCATCTACTGGGGTATGGTCGATTTTAAAATCCCCTGTGTGAATAACTACACCCAGGGGAGTATGAATGGCAACAGTGAAACTATCAGCGATGGAGTGGGTGTTACGGATATATTCAACTAAAAAGTTTTTACCAATCCGCACCACATCACGTGGTAAAACTGTTCTAATTTCTGTGCGATCGCGGACTCCTGCTTCTTCTAATTTACCCTCTAGCATTGCCATTGCTAGTCTGGGCCCATAAATCACCGGGATATCAAATTGCTTGAGATGAAAAGCAATCCCGCCGATATGGTCTTCATGACCGTGAGTAACGATCATCCCTTTAATTTTGTGGCGATTTTCCCGTAGATAGGTCGTATCTGGTAAAACAATATTTACCCCATGCATCGCCTCTGTGGGAAAAGCCAATCCTGCATCTAACAGGATAATTTCATCGTCATACTCAAAAAGACAGGTATTTTTACCAATTTCATGCAAACCGCCCAAAGGAATAATTTTCAAGGCGGAATTATTAGCTTCGTTTTTAGCCATTTTCTCCTTAGATTGTTACTTGTGGTTAATTAAGTTGATAGTTAACGAACTTGTATTTAAGACAACATCATCTGTCTCTTAAGCCAGTCCCAAAGCAATCAAGTTTTAATTGAAGATTTCAATTTTTTATTCAATAAAATCAACTCTAAGACTCAAGAATTCATAGTATATCTATCAGTCCTAGCACAGGTTTTTAAATTGCAACTTATGAACAATTATGATCGTTGTTTATATGTATCTTTGACAAGGAGGAGATTACCAGCATTTAAATAAGTTGGTGGTTAAATTAAACTAAGTTCTTTCAGAACCGCTTCTAACTTTTGACTGACTTCTAAATCAGCTTCACATAGCGGCGGACGAGTTGAACCAACCTCCCAACCTTGAAATTGCAGTGCTTTTTTCACTGGAATGGGATTTGAAGTGAGAAATAGAGCTTTAAACAACGGGAACAGTCGGAGATGAATGTCGCTTGCTACCTCAACTTTTCCCGCACTAAAAGCTTGAATCATCTGCTGTAGTTGGTTTCCTACCAGATGAGAAGCCACACTTACCACACCCTTTGCCCCGATCGCTAACAAGGGCAAAGTCATGTAATCATCACCAGAATAGATGTGGAATTCTTTTGGTGTCAAGCGACGAATTTCGCTTGCTTGATCTATATTACCAGTGGATTCTTTAATCCCGACAATATTGCTAACCTCAGCTAACCGGGCAACTGTTTCTGGCTGAAGGTTTTGTCCGGTACGACCGGGGACATTATATAACAACAACGGTAAGTCGGGACAGGCTTGTGCTATTGCCTTAAAGTGCGCTTCCAATCCCGCTTGTGGCGGTTTGTTGTAATAAGGAACAACTTGTAAGGAACCATGTACTCCTATTTTAGACGCTTTTTGGGTGGCTGCGATCGCTTCTTTGGTGGAATTCGATCCACAACCCGCGATTACCTTGGCTTTTCCAGCCACGGACTGCAATACCTCGACAAACAACTGGTATTCTTCATCCCAACTTAGCGTCGGGGATTCTCCGGTTGTGCCGCACATCACCAATGTATCTGTACCGTTGTTAGCTAGATGCGCCGCCAGTTCTGCCGCTACATCATAGTTGACACTACCATCTGCTTTAAATGGCGTAATCATAGCGGTTAAAACATTGCCAAAATCTCCCACCCTTTTTTCACTCCTGATTACCCATATTTTTATATCTTGGTGGTTCTCTATTGTAATAACCTATCTGCAAATTGCTTTCAAGTGTCATTAGTCATTTGTTATTTGTCCTTTGTCCTTTGTCACTTTACCAATGACCAATGACCAATGACTAATGACTAATAGCTAATGGTTTGAGTAGATTCTTCTCTATTAATAACTCGGCGATTTGTACTGCATTTAATGCTGCGCCTTTGCGAATTTGGTCACCACACAACCATAATTCCAGGCCACAGCGATGAGAAATATCCTGGCGAATTCTTCCCACTAAAACTTCATCTCGACCGGTTGCTTCAATTGGCATCGGAAAATGATTTGTTCCCCAATCTTCTACCAATTTTACTCCAGGGGAGGAATTTAAAATTTCTCTGGCTTCCTTCGCACTAAAGGGAGTCTCAAATTCTAAATTAATGGCTTCTGAGTGGGCGCGGAGTACGGGAACCCGTATACAGGTTGCAGTGATTCTGATTTGCTGCGTACCAAATATTTTTCGGGTTTCGTTGACCATTTTCATTTCTTCCTCACAATAACCCAAATCGTTTAATGGGGAGTTATGCGGGAATAAATTAAATGCCAATGGGTAAGGCAATATTTCGGCAATCGCTGGCTGTCCTTGTAGTATAGCGCTTGTTTGGGTTTTGACTTCTGCCATTGCCCTAGCCCCTGCACCACTAGCAGATTGGTAGGTTGCAGCGACGATACGTTGTACTGGTTTAACTTTATGCAATGGCCAAACTGCCACAGCCATCAAAATCGTTGTGCAGTTGGGGTTAGCAATAATGCCTTGGTGATGCGCTGCGGCTTGGGGATTCACCTCTGGAACTACTAAGGGAACTTCCGGGTTCATCCGAAAGGCGCTGGAGTTGTCAATTACCACTGCGCCCTTTTCCACGGCAACTGCTGCCCAAGTTTTGGATGTGGAACCACCTGCACTAGCTAGTACTATATCGACATTTTCAAAGGCGCGATCGCTCACTGCCTCTATTGGTATATTTTCACCTTTAAACCGCAGCGATCGCCCAACACTCCGCTCTGATGCCAATAACTTCAAGTCAGCAACCGGAAAATTACGACTTTCTAATAATTCCAGCAACTCTGTGCCAACTGCACCAGTCGCTCCCAAAATAGCTAAACGATAGGATTTCGACAAACTTGCTTCCTCCTTTATACTTATCTGCAATTTCTTGGAACAATTGACAATTTAGTTATATTTAAATAGCGATCGCAGTCTGGAAATACATTTTTAATAGGTATTATATTTTTCTCTAATTTAGTCTATCTTTAGATATTTAATACATTTATTTTTTTGCTTATTTAATTAAGTTAAATGATATTGCATTTTTAAATAACAGTATATTTATTTTTTTCATCTATTCTAACTATAAATATATATTATACAACAATCCGCCATTTTTATAATAAATGGAGATATCTGCACTTAGGGGTTTAACAAGCATCCTACCTGTAAATAAACAAATGTATTGGCTACAAGCTTGCTTGCCAAGATGATGAATATACTATGATCTAAATCCATAAAGCCAGCACGAGGTCAAACTGAGCGATGTGGTTAAGTAACAGATGCACTCTCGTACCACACACAACTTAATAATAGCTAGATAATAGCTAGACTAAATACTATAACTTTAACCTGAGGTACTAACCACTATTTGAGAACCAGGATATCACGGCATTAGCCCACTGGATAATTAATTACCAAGTTTTAGAGTGAGTCGGGGGTGAAGAAGAGGATAGGTTACAGGGTACACTTTACAGATTTATTCCCTATCAACTGTCACCTCCCCTTAATCCAAATGCCCCATTAACTAAATTGTTATGAAGGTAAAATGTCAAGTCCTTGATAATTGGCAGTAAACTGGATGTTTGCCCCAGGACAAACATCCATCCTTGGATGTCACAAGACCTTTTGGCAAACTCCCATTACCCCTAAGAGACATCAAGCCATAAACGCAAACAATTATTTTATTGCGTTTTGTGTGTACTCGGAGTATAAAATACCAGAAAACTAGAGACGAAGCATGAAAGTCACCCAGGAAAAACTTCCCGCCAGCCAAATTGGTCTGGAAATAGAGATTACGCCGGAAATTACCAAGCAAACTTACGAACAGGTCATTAAAAACTTAGCGAGTACTGCCAATATTCCTGGGTTTCGTAAAGGCAAGGTGCCTCGGCCGATATTACTACAACGGCTGGGTACAACTCGAATCAAAGCAGCGGCGCTGGAAGAACTAATTCAAGATGGTATTGAGCAAGCAGTCAAACAAGAAGCCATTCCAGCAATTGGTCAGCCGCAATTGCGCTCCTCTTTTGAGGATTTGATTAATAATTATGAACCTGGAAAACCCCTGACGATTTCCGCTGCTGTCGATGTAGAACCAGAAGTGAATTTAGTTCAGTACACTGATTTGCAAGCTAAGGCTGAAGAAGTCAAGTACGATCCAGAGCGAGTGGAGAACACTCTGGATAAGGAACGTCAAGAATTGGCGACATTGATTCCTGTGGAAGGACGTGCAGCCCAAATCGGCGATATTGCCGTAGTCGATTTTAAAGGTTCCTTCGCCAGAGTTGAGGGCGAGGACGAAACAGCTGAACTAGAACCGATTCCCGGAGCCGAAGCAACTGATTTTCAAGTTGAATTGCAGGAAGATAAGTTTATTCCAGGCTTTATTTCGGGAATAGTCGGGATGAATCCTGAAGAAACCAAAGAAATTGCGGCGCAGTTCCCAGATCCTTATGCTAATGAAGAATTAGCTGGAAAAGCGGCAACTTTCACCGTGACGCTCAAAGAGTTAAAAGAAAAGGAGCTACCAGAAGTAAATGACGATTTCGCCCAGGAAGTCAGCGATTTTGAAACCTTAGAGGAGTTACGCGCTTCTTTGGTAGAGCAATATCAAAAAGAGGCGGACGACAAAACAAAAACCAATAAGCAGGAAGCCTTGTTAACGGAACTGCTCAAGCACGTAGAAGTTGACTTACCAGCAACTTTGATTGAGCAAGAAGTGGATGCGATGCTCACGCAAACAGCAATCCGGCTGTCTCAGCAGGGATTGGATGTGAGAAAGCTGTTTACTCAAGATATTATTCCGCAATTGCGGGAGCGATCGCGTACTGAAGCAATTGAACGCATCAAACGCTCCTTATCCTTGCGGGAAATCGGGAAACGCGAATCTATCGAGGTAACACCGGAAGAAATCGCAGCCAGAGTCACAGAACTTTTAGAGCAGTACCCGGAAGAACAGGACGTTGATGAAGATAAACTGCGCTCAATCGTGGAAAACGAACTGTTAACCGAAAAAATCATCGATTGGCTCTTAGAACACTCATCAGTTGAACTTGTACCCGAAGGTTCATTGAGTCCTGCGGAGGAAACAGAAGACGCAGAATCAGATGCTGATGCACCTCAGACAGAGGAAGAAAACAGCGAAGCTTCTACAGAAGTTACAGAAGGATAATAAAAAATCCCACAACCATGAGTTCACCAGTTCTGAGTTAAAGTACTGGTGAAATGGGTAAGGTAAGGGAGATGAGGAAGTAGGGAGAGAAATAACCAATTCCCAATGCCCGATTCTCAATGCCCAATGCCCTATAACTCAGGGATGAAGTCAAAATAATTAAAGAATTAATGAATTTTCGGCAAATAGTGACACCTGTTATCACTTGAGCTTGATACTGTGTTACACGAGAGGAAATTATATGAGGCATAATGGTTAACACGTAGCTTATAAAAATTCCATTCGTTGAAAAGGCAGCATCTGCTGCTGAAACATTTGTCCTAAATAATTGTCAAAGAAAGCTTGTATGCTTGAATCGCAGTCGGGAAATTCCCCAATCAGCAACTTAAGTCGAATAAACATTAACTCCCAGTTAAGCAGCCCTAGCAACATCGTGCCGATGGTGATAGAGCAATCTGGTATGGGAGAAAGAGCTTTCGACATCTACTCCCGCCTGCTGCGAGAGCGGATTATCTTTTTAGGAACGCCAATAGATGATGCCGTAGCCAACTCAATTGTGGCTCAATTGTTATTCCTAGACGCCGAAGACTCAGAAAAAGACATCCAATTGTATGTTAATTCTCCTGGCGGCTCCGTCTACGCAGGGATGGCAATCTATGATACAATACAGCAAATTCGCCCTGATGTTGTTACCATCTGTTTTGGATTAGCCGCGAGCATGGGGGCATTTTTGTTGACAGCAGGAGCTGCCGGTAAGCGAATGTCTCTGCCCGACTCCCGGATTATGATTCACCAACCACTTGGTGGCGCTCAAGGTCAAGCCATTGACATTGAAATTCAAGCCAGAGAAATTCTTTACGTTAAGGCTAAGTTGAATCAGCTCATGTCTCACCATACTGGTCAACCCTTAGAAAGAATTGAAGCAGATACTGAGCGCGACTTTTTTATGTCGGCAGAAGAGGCAAAAAATTACGGTTTGATTGATCAGGTCATTTCCAGGCAAAATCTTCCCGTAGCAGGGGAAAACGTCACCATTCTGAAATAAGAGGCTGGTATGTCTAAGTACGACTCCCATTTAAAATGTTCATTTTGTGGCAAGTCTCAAGAGCAGGTGCGTAAATTAATCGCAGGGCCGGGAGTCTACATCTGCGATGAATGCGTTGACTTGTGTAATGAAATACTAGACGAGGAGTTACTCGATACTAATGGTGCGGCAGCACAACCAGCACCAAGAGCAGAGCCACCTGAAAAACGGCGTACTCACTCTGCTAGTATTTCGTTTAATCAAATACCCAAGCCAAGAGAGATTAAAAAGTATCTAGACGAACACGTCATTGGTCAAGATGAAGCCAAGAAAGTTCTGTCAGTAGCTGTTTACAATCACTACAAGCGACTGGCAGTCATTCAGTCTAAAGCCAGTGGCAAACCTGGGTCAGATGATGCCATAGAACTGCAAAAGTCCAACATCTTGTTAATTGGGCCAACTGGTTGCGGCAAAACTCTCTTAGCCCAAACCTTAGCGAAAATCTTGGATGTACCCTTTGCTGTAGCCGATGCGACGACGCTGACGGAAGCAGGGTATGTGGGAGAAGATGTGGAAAATATCTTGCTGCGACTGTTGCAGGTGGCAGATTTGGATATAGAAGAAGCGCAACGGGGGATTATTTACATTGACGAAATTGACAAAATTGCTCGTAAGAGCGAGAACACGTCAATTACCCGCGATGTTTCTGGCGAAGGCGTGCAGCAAGCCTTGCTGAAAATGTTAGAGGGAACGATCGCCAATGTACCACCCCAAGGAGGACGCAAGCATCCTTATCAAGACTGCATCCAGATTGATACAAGTAATATTTTGTTCGTCTGTGGTGGTGCCTTCGTGGGCTTAGACAAGATTGTAGACCAGAGAGTTGGCAAAAAAGCAATCGGCTTTGTGCAACCGGGAGAAGGGCAATCGAAGGAGAAACGAGCAGCAGACACTCTTCGCCATCTAGAACCGGATGATTTAGTAAAATTTGGCCTGATTCCAGAATTTATTGGGCGGATGCCAATGGTAGCAGTTGTAGATCCGCTAGATGAAGAAGCGTTGATGGCGATTCTTACTCAACCACGCAGCGCCCTAGTGAAGCAGTACCAAAAGCTGCTGAAGATGGATAATGTCCAGCTAGATTTTAAAGCAGATGCTTTACGAGCGATCGCTCAAGAAGCTTACCGCCGTAAAACTGGTGCTAGAGCATTACGTGGGATTGTCGAAGAATTGATGTTGGATGTAATGTATGAGTTACCATCCCGTAAGGATGTGACACGCTGTACAGTTACAAGGGAGATGGTCGAGAAGCGATCGACTGCTGAACTGATAATACATCCGTCTTCACTACCGAAGCCAGAATCAGCTTAATGAGTCATTAGTTATTGGTCATTAGTCATTGGTCAAAAAATAAGGAATAATAACCATATACCAGGGACTAATGACAACTGACAAAGGACAAATGACTAATGCCTTATATTAATGTTCGTGGCGTTGAGCATTACTACGAATGGGTGAAAAAACCATCCGGTTCTTTGGTAAAACCAGTGATGGTTTTTATGCATGGTTGGGCTGGTTCGGCTAGATATTGGCAAAATACTGCTGATGCTTTATCAGAGCAATTTGATTGTTTACTCTACGATATGCGGGGATTTGGCCGTTCTGGTGGAAAGCCAACCATAGCCGAAGCAAGTGAAGCTGTTACTGAATCTGAGTCCCCACAGGAAGAATCAGAGGCAATTAAAGAGCTAACCTATGAGTTAGAGGAATACGCTGATGATTTGGCAGCTTTGTTAGATGGGTTGCATCTTCAGCGTGTTTATATCAATGCTCACTCGATGGGCGCGTCTGTTGCTACTTTATTTTTTAACCGCTATCCCGAACGAGTAGAACGAGGAATTTTAACTTGTAGCGGCATTTTTGAGTACGACGAAAAATCTTTTAGTGCCTTTCATAAGTTTGGTGGCTATGTAGTGAAATTCCGTCCCAAATGGTTAAGCAAAATTCCATTTGTTGACCGGATGTTTATGGCCAGATTTTTATATAGTTCCATACCACATTCTGAGCGGCAAGCTTTTTTGGAAGATTTTCTGGAAGCAGATTACGATGCGGCTTTAGGAACAATTTTTACTTCAGTCAGTAAGGCTCAATCTGAAGTGATGCCGCAAGAGTTTGCCAAGCTGACAGTGCCGACTCTGCTTGTGGCAGGGGAGTATGACAAGATTATTCCAGCCGAGATGGGTCGTCAAGCAGCGGCACTGAATGAAAAAGTGGAATTTGTGATGATTCGTAACACAGCGCATTTCCCAATGTTGGAAGATGCCCCAACTTATCTGCAACGGGTACAAGAATTTTTGCAAATTAACACGCCAAAACCACAAGTGGGGTAACTGCTGGCGATTTTTAGACAGTTAACTGTACCTGTGTGATACCTTGACGCATTTTATATTGTCGCCTTAACCAAGACTTTTTAATTATTTTACGGAGTAAGGGAGCAAGTTGAATCAACAGCGATCGCAGCAGTGCATTTTTTCGCAGTAGTTCGCCTTGTTTAGCTTCCTCTAACTGGAGTTGCTGGGCGCGGATAATTTCTGGCTGACGTTCTGCTTGGATGTGCGATAGTGCCATGTCAATATCCTGGTGTCCAGCTTCTTTTTGCAACAGTGGCACAAGATGATTAGCAGCGACAATCACATCACGGAATGCGAGATTAATTCCTTGGGCACGGACGGGAGACATTGGGTGTGCAGCATCACCTAAAAGCAGTACCCCTGGTACGTGCCATTGTGGACAATAACCAACCACAACAGAGAGCCGAATGGGAGATTCGATAGTGCCTGCATGATTGCGGAAATGCTCTGCTAGCCATGAGGGTGATAAGGAGGCAAAAATCTCTGCCCAGTTGGCTTGTTTGGAGTCAGTATTTTCGGTTGCCGACATCACCCAAGCCAGATGTAGTTTTCCTGATTCTGCTCCGTGAAAGATGGTAAATACGCGATCGCCATTTACAATAGTACGAAACACATTATCGGCTGCAAACTCAGGACTGGCGGCAAGTTTAAACCAAAGAATATCAATATTTTTGGGCTGGCGTACCAATTCCAATCCTATCCGTTGTCGTACAAGAGAATTTCGACCATCTGCCCCAATCACTAAGTCAGCAGCAAATTCTCTGCCATCGCTCAGTACTACACCTGCTACACGTTGGTTACTCCACAATAAATCCTTGACAGGAACACCTTGGATAAATTCAAACCCATCATTCGTTTGAGCTTCCGAAATCAGTGCTTTGAGTAGCGGTGGTTGTGAAACTAGTGTACAGGGTTGGCTTGCTCCCATTGGTTCATCAACTCGAAACAACTGCTTGTCCCCGATAATGAATTCCCACGCGTCGAGTTGCCGATGGGGAATATGTTCTAATAATGCCGATAGACGCATTTGCTCTAGAGCATCTAAGCCACTGGGCATTAATCCTTCGCCGCGAAATACACGATGAAAGTCTTTTGCTGCTTCAATTAACGTTACAGCAATACCACGTTTTACAAGAAGCAGGGCAAGGGTTACACCTGTTGGGCCTGCGCCCACAATCACAATTTGCACTACTTTATCCCTTCTGTATCAGTTGCTCTTAAAGATATTGGTCGAATTATCTTGAGATTAATAGGACTGGTACGAGTTGGAGAATAACGAACCGCAGAGGCGCAGAGGGCACAGAGAATGAGAGTTTGAGAAATATTTTGCGTAAGTTTTAATTAACTTAAACCCAGTTCTCGTTTTAGCAAGTTAATCGAGTTAGCGCCGATATAATTCTCAACCTTAATCAGCTTTGGCGGACGAATAATATCTTCATCAGAGGCTTGCACGGCTGCTTGTACTGCCGCAAAGCTGGCTTGATCGCTTATGATTACCTCAGCACGTTTAACCATTGCCTGAAGTTTGTAAGCATCTTTTGGTTGCGAAGTCAT
>NNBT01003109.1_pt1 | contig 12462 bp, 9 predicted proteins | sample 1173831 | NCBI WGS metagenome assembly NNBT01 (sample SAMN07173936, study PRJNA388173) | plant metagenome | isolation source: symbiotic tissue sample KVJ10 | place: Norway: Troms, Kvaloya island | reverse complement strand
GGACTGATCTCACTCCTCGCCTGCGCCTATGAGGGACGGACGCTCGTTCAGACGCCTTTCATGCGCGGGAAGCTCCAGCTGGCAACCGGTGCGCCGGCGCTCGCTTTCAAGCTGGGATGTCCCATCCTGCCGGTCTTCACGCGGCCATCTCCGGCAGCGCCGCATTTCACCGTGAGCATCGGCAAGCCCCTGACGATGAGCGGCACGGACCGCCATGCAGCCATATTGGAAGCGGCCGGAGACTTCGTCTCACGGCTTGGGCCGCATGTCGAGGCGAACCCTGAACTGTGGCGCGGCTGGTCGTCGCTGAGCGAATGAAACCGGCGCCGGCCGGCTCAGCCGCCGGTCACGCTCATATGGCGCGACAGAGCCGGCTTGTTGTGCCGGCGGTCGATGATGAAGTCGTGGCCCTTGGGCTTGCGTGAGATCGCTTCGTCGATCGCCGCATTGAGGAGTTGATCGTCGTCGGAGCTGCGCAACGGATCGCGCAGGTCGGCGGCGTCCTCCTGGCCGAGGCACATGAACAGCGTGCCGGTGCAGGTGAGGCGAACCCGGTTGCAGCTCTCACAGAAATTATGGGTGAGGGGCGTGATGAACCCGAGCCGTCCGCCGGTCTCCTTGACCTCGACATAACGTGCGGGGCCGCCGGTCTTGTAGGGGATGTCGGCGAAGGTGAACTGGTCCATCAGCTGGGCGCGCAGCACCGAGAGGGGCAGATATTGCTCGGTGCGGTCGCCATCGATGTCACCGAGCGGCATGGTTTCGATCAGGGTGAGATCCATGCCTTCGCCATGCGCCCAGCGGATCATCTCCGGGATCTCGTCGTCATTGACGCCCTTGAGCGCCACCGCGTTGATCTTGATGGCGAGGCCGGCCTTCTGCGCCGCCGCTATACCGTCCTTGACCTTGCCGAGATCGCCCCAGCGGGTGATGGCGCGGAACTTCTGCGCGTCCAGCGTGTCGACCGAGACGTTGATGCGGCGGACGCCGTGGTCCACGAGCTCCGTGGCATAGCGGGCGAGCTGGCTGCCATTGGTGGTGAGCGTCAGCTCCTCGAGCGCGCCCGCTTTCACATGCCGGCCCAGATTCTCGATCAGCGACATGACATTGCGGCGCACCAGGGGTTCGCCGCCGGTGAGCCTGATCTTGCGCACGCCGCGCCCGATGAAGGCCGCGCAGACGCGCTCGAGCTCCTCGAGCGTCAGTAGGTCCTTCTTGGGCAGGAACGTCATGTCCTCCGCCATGCAATAGACACAGCGGAAGTCGCAGCGGTCGGTCACCGACACGCGCAGATAGGTCACATGCCGGCCAAAGGGGTCAACCAAGGCCGGCCCGGAGACGACAGGGCGCGTGACGGGCGTATTCATGCCCCAGATGTCGGGCTTTAGAGGCCGCGCGTCAAGTCCGCCCCAGGTCACACCCGCCATGAGCCCCAAGCCGGTCAACGACGGGTTTTGTCAGCAGCGGGAGGGGTGAGCGCTTTGCATCTTTACCCGGCCGCAAAGCTGGCCATAAGATTACGTGGCTGGTGGCATTGGCCGCGAATCGAGGTTCTGATGCCCGTACGTCGTCTGCTGGCACTATTGTGCCTGCTGCTTGGCCTTACCTGGGTGGCCGGCCCCGGCCGCACCCCCCTTTACGCCCAGCAGTCCGAGGTCGACCTGGCCCTCATTCTCGCCATCGACTGCTCCTTCAGTGTCGATGCGAACGAGTTCCGCCTGCAGATGCAGGGGCTCGGCGAGGCCTTCCGGCGGCCCGAGGTCAAGGAAGCGATCACCAAGGGACCGAACGGGCGCATCGCCGTCCTCGCCATGCAATGGTCGGACGAGGCCAATCAGATGGTGATCATCCCCTGGATGATCATCGCCAATGACAAGGACGCCGACCGGCTGGGCGCCTCGCTCGTCGAAATCCCGCGCCGCCTGGCCGAGGGCGGCACCTCCATCTCGATGGCGCTCGAATATGCCGCGGCTCTGTTCCCGCAGTCGCCGCCGAGCCTGCGCCAGGTGATCGACGTCTCTTCCGACGGGCGCAACAATATCGGCCCGCCGGTCGCCTTGTCGCGCAACAAGGTGGTCAAGATGGGCATCACCATCAATGCCCTGACCATTCTCAATGAGTGGCCGACGCTCGACAAATATTTTGAGGAGAATGTCGTTGGCGGGCAGGGCAATTTCGTCATCCCGGCCGATGACTATGCGGCCTACGCCGAAGCGATCTATAAGAAGCTCCTGCGCGAAATCACCGGACCCGGAATCTCCTGATGCGTTTTGTCTCCGCCGAAGACGTCCACCGCCTGTGTGCCTGGACGAAGCTCTGCGATGCCTTGGCGGAAGCCCATAAGGGTCCGGAACCCAAGGTCGACCGTTCCGAGATCCATGCGGAGCGGGCCGGCCACCGCGAGACTTATTTCAACCTGCCGGCCTGGCAGCCGGGTGTCGCCATGGGCACCAAAGTGGTGACGGTGTTTCCGGGGAATCGTGATCTGCCGGCGGTTCAGGCGCTTTATCCCTTGTTCGACGGGGCGACCGGCGCGCCGCTCGCGGTGCTGGACGGGACCGCGCTGACCTATCGCAAGACGGCGGCCGATTCCGCCCTCGGCGCGCGCCTCTTGTCCAGCCCGGACGCCCGTATCCTGCTGATGGTCGGCGCCGGCAGCCTAGCACCCTATCTCATCGACGCGCATCGCGCCGTGCGCCCCGGCATCGAAAGGGTCTATGTCTGGAACCGCGACCGCGCCAAGGCCGAGACCCTGGCGCAGCAGGTGAAGGGGCGGGTCGCCGATGATCTGGAGGAGGTCGCCGGCCGGGCCGACATCATCAGCTGCGCCACGTCCGCCACCCGGCCGATCATCAAAGGCGCGTGGCTCAAAGCCGGCGCGCATCTCGATCTCGTCGGCGGTTTTACCCCCGAAATGCGCGAATGCGACGACGAGGCGGTGCGCCGCGCCCGGCTCTTCGTCGACAGCCGCTGGTTCGCCATCGAGCAGCCTGGTGATTTGGGCGATCCCTTGCGCCGCGGCGTGATTACGCGCGAAGATATCGAAGCCGATCTTTTCGAGCTTTGCCGCGATGGATATGACGTCAAGCGCCAACCGGATGACATCACGCTGTTCAAGAACGGCGGCGGCGCGCATCTCGATCTGTTCACGGCGATGTTCATCTGGCGCAATCTGAGCTGAGAGGAAAATCATGGACGTGAAGGTCTTCAGCGATCCCCGCAAGCCGGCCTATCTGAATTTTGATGCCGGCAGCAAGCCGCTGAAGGACCCGATCGCGCCTGAGACCTTGGACCGCGTCAGGGCCTATCGCCACGGCCGCCTCAAGCAGAAGCTCATCCAGCACGATTGCGCGGCGATCCTGGTCTATGACCCTCTCAACATCCGCTATGCGACGGACTGCTCGGACATGCAGATCTGGACGATGCACAACCCGTCGCGCTACGCGCTGATTTTCGCCGACGGTCCCACCATCTGCTTCGAATATGCGCAAGCCCTGCATCTGGCCGAAGGCCTGCCGATGGTGGATGAGGTCCGGCCTTGCACCAGCTGGTTCTATTTCGCCAGCGGCCCCAAGCTCACCGAAAGCGCCGGCAAATGGGCCGACGAAATCGCCGATCTGATGCGCCGGCATGGCGGCGGCAACAAACGCCTCGCCGTCGACAAGATCGAGCCCCTGGGCGTCGATCTCCTGCGCGCGCGCGGCTTCACGCTGGTCGAGGGGCAGGAGCTCACCGAGACCGCGCGTATGATCAAGTCCGCCGACGAGCTGGAGCTGATGAGCTGGACGATCAAGGTCTGCGAAGCCGGCATGTGGCGCATGCGCGAGAATTCGCTGCCCGGCAAGTCCGAGAACGAGGTCTGGGCCGAGCTTCATTACGAGAACATCCGCAATGGCGGCGAATGGATCGAGACGCGGCTGCTGGCGATCGGCGAGCGCACTTATCCGTGGTTCAAAGAGTGCTCCCCGCATGTCGGCAAGGCAGGCGATATGCTCTCCTTCGACACCGATCTGATCGGGCCGTACGGCTATTGCGCCGATCTCTCACGCTCCTGGACGGTCGGTTTGGTCAAGCCCAAGCCAATGCAGAAGGAGCTCTATGCCTATGCGCTCGAGCAAATCATGCACAACTGGTCGATCATCAGGCCCGGCATGAGCTTCCATGAGTTCAACGACAAGTCATTGCGCATTCCGCAGGAGTATCAGGAGAACCGCTATGGTGTGGCGCTGCACGGTGTCGGCCTGTGCGATGAGTATCCATCTGTCCCCACCCATGTCGATATGGACAAGGGCAAGGGATATGAGGGTGTCTTCGAGCCCGGCATGTGCCTGTGCGTCGAAAGCTGCACCGGCTCTGAGCGTGCCGGCGAGACCGTGAAGCTCGAGATCCAAGTCGTCGTCACCGAGACCGGCACCGAGCGGCTGGACAATTTCCCGTTCGAGGATTGGGCGTAGGGTCTCTCTTTTGTGAAAAGGTGAAGCGCTTTGACGCTTGATCGCCCCGGAATGCCTATCTAGAGGCATGGGCATGCAAAGCTTCTCTCTCGCGCCGGTTCCTGAAATCGCCTTCGGCGCCGGCCGGTTGGCCGAGTTGCCGGGCCGCGTCACCGGCCTTGCCGGCAAGGGGGCGGCCGTCATGATCGTCGCCGATCCGGCGATGACCGCGTCGGGCGTGGCGCCGAGGCTCGTCGGCCTTCTGGCGGAGGCCGGCCATGCCGCCAGCCTCTATGACGGCTTCAAGGGAGAACCCAAATACAGCGACATCGACCGCGCCGCCGCCACGGCGCGCGAGGTCGGCGCCAAAGCGGTGATCGGGCTGGGCGGCGGCACGGCGCTCGACACGGCGAAGCTCGTTGCCGCCTGCGCGGTTTCCGGCCGCGCGGTCGAGGCCTATCAGTTCTGCGAGACGGTACTGCCCGCCGATCCCCTGCCGCTCATCGCGGTGCCGACCACCGCCGGCACCGGTGCCGAAGTGACGCGGACGTGCATCTTCACCAACAAGCAAGGCCAAAAGGTCTGGGCCTGGGGGGCGGAACTCAAGCCGATATTGGCGCTGCTCGATCCCGAGCTGACCGTGGGCGTGCCGGCCGCCGTCACGGCGGCCACCGGTCTCGACGCGCTGGTCCATGCCATCGAGGCCTGCACCAACCGTAACCGCCATGCCGCCAATGACCTTTATTGTCACCAGGCGATCACGCTGATCTCGGGCGCGCTGGAGCGGGCGGTGACGGCGCCGGGCGATCTCGAGGCCAGGGGCGCCTTGTTGCTCGGCAGCTGTTATGCCGGTATCGGCATCGACAATTGTGGCACCGCGCTGGCGCACAACATCTCGCACGCCATGGCCGAGCTCGCCCCGGTTCCGCATGGACGGGCGACGGGACTCGCCATGCTGGCCACGATCGACTGGGTCAAGGACGGCAATCCGCAGGCTTTCGCCGCGGTGGCGCGGTCCATGGGCAAAAGCGGAAATGTGGCGGCCGCCTTCGAGGATCTGGTGCGGCGCTCGCGCATCAAGGTCGATTTCACGGGCGATGGGCTCGATCTCGCGAGGCCCGAACTCCTGGCCGAGCGCATGGCGTCCGTCGCCCATGCGCCCATGCGGCGCAATACGGTGCGTGATGTGAGCGACGCCGACCTCTTGCTGCTGGCGAAGAATGTATACGCCCTCCTGTGACGGGCGCCGGGCAGGCGCCGTTAACCGCCCGGCACGAATGGCGTTTCGGAATCGACGCAGAATGGACAGAGTGCCGATCCGATCCGGGTGGGCTTGGATCGTGGTCTCCCGGGATCGCTTCGGCCTTGGGTGATGAATGGGTGTGGAGTCTGGGAACTGTGACGCGACGGGGCGGCTACCGCACTGCCCGATCGGCGTTGCTGGGGGCGGGTAGTTGAACGACAACATTTACGGTCCCGCCATCTGGGTCATCGACACCATCCGCACGTCGCTCAAGGGCGAGGGAGCGGCCGAGGTCAAGGCGCGCCTCGCCGTCCAGGATCTGTCGCCGGCGGCCACTATCGATCCAGGCTCGCGCCGGCTTCCCGCCACGCGCCATTTTGCCGAATGCGTCGCGACGTCCATGTTCCTTGCTCCCGAGGTCGCCGCTGCCCTCGCCGGGATCGACGAGTTCCTGCATTGGAAGCAGAATGCGAACTACTCCGACGCCGTGATGGGCGAAGGGTACATGGACAACTACGCCTATGCCGAGATCGTCGGCCCTGACGGATTTTTCCCCGGCGAGGATTTCCTGATGGGGCTCCTGCTTCTGGGGCCGCATCGGCACTATCGCGATCATTGGCATAAGGCGCCGGAGCTCTACTGGCTCCTGACCGGTCCGAGCGACTGGCGCATGGATGCCGGCGCCTTCATCAGCCGCGCCCCCGGCGAGACGCTCTGGCATCCGCCGCGTATGAGCCATGCAACCCGCACCGGTGCCAGCCCCTTGCTCGCCGTCTGGGCGTGGACGCGCGATGTCGGCGCGCCCGCCTGCTTGGTGGAGGGCGCATGAGCGCGGGGCTGATCCCAGTTCTGCGTCTGGCGGCCATCGCCGCGATATCGATCTATCTGCTCGCCGCTCTCTTCATGTATGCGAGCCAGCGGAGCTATCAGTATTTTCCATCGCATCGCGGCTTGTCCGCCGCCGCCCTGGGGCTCGAGGGCGTGGCGGATCTGAGGCTGGTGACCGAAGATGCCCAGACCTTGCAGGTCTGGTACGCGCCGCCAAGGCGGGGAAGGCCGGTCATCCTCTATCTGCACGGCAATGGCGGCGAGATCTCCGATCGAAGCGAACGCTTCGCCGCCTATCAGAGCGGAGATTTTGGTGTGCTCTTCGTGTCCTATCGCGGTTATGGCGCGAGCACCGGAAAGCCCTCCGAGGCGGGGCTGGTGAAGGATGCCCGCGCCGCCTATGACTGGCTCATCGCGCAAGGGGTGAAGTCCGAGACGATCATGCTGGTGGGCGAGTCGCTGGGCAGCGGCGTCGCCGTGCAGCTCGCCGCCGAGCGTCGGGTCGGCGCGGTGGCGCTCGAGGCGCCTTATTATTCGGCGGCCGATATCGCCGCGTCGCACTATTGGTGGCTGCCGGTGCACTGGCTCATGAAGGACCGGTTCGACTCCTTCGCCTATATCGGCAGGGTCCATACGCCGCTGCTTGTCATCCATGGCGATCAGGATCATGTCATTCCCATCGCCGAGGGCCGGAAGCTCTTTGCCGCCGCCAATGAGCCCAAGCAGATGGTCGTCATCCCGGGCGGCACCCATGGCACGATCTTCTCGCCCGACACCTGGGCGCTCGAAATGCGCTTCTTCGATCAGAGTCTGGCGGATTGAAAAAGAAAGCCCGCGAGTGGGACTCGCGGGCTCTCCGTCGCGTTCGGGGGTTTCTTATGCCGGCTTGACGGCCAGCGTCTCGCCGAAGATGTAAAGCGTCGGGTGAATCTGGAAGCCCTGCACCCGCTTGTCATAGGCGGCATAGACCGAGCGCCAGAGCGGCTGGGTGATCGGCCCGTCCTCGAGCATGATCGCTTCCAGCTCGCCCAGGATCTCACGCCGCTTGTCGACGTCGAGCGTGCCTTCGGCCTTGCCGAGCAGTTCGTCGAACTGCTTGTTCGTGTAGCGCGACTCGTTCCACGGCACGCCGGTGCGATAGGCGAGCGCCAGCACCATGAAGCCGAGCGGGCGGTGCGTCCATTCGGTGAAGCCGAACGGCACCTCCGTCCACACTTCCCAGAACTTCGCCGAGGGCAGGACATTGATCTTGGCTCGGATGCCGCCGGCCTTCCACTGTTCCGCCATCGCCTCGACCGCCGCCTGTTCCCAGGACGGATCGGGCTTGCAGAAGATCTCGATGTCGATGCCGTCCGGATGGCCGGCTTCGGCGAGGAGCTTCTTCGCCTCTTCCGGCTTGTAGCCGAGCGCCTCGATCTTCTTGTAGTCGGGATGCACCGAGCACACATGATGGTGCTCCGCCGCCTGGCCGACGCCCTTATGCGCGATCTGCAGGCACTTCTCCGGATCGGTGGCGAGGCGGATCGCCTTGCGCACTTTCGGATCGTCGAAGGGTTTCTGCGTCATCTGCATGCGGGCGACCGCGGTCTGCGCCGTCACCACCTGGTGGATGTCGACATGCGCCATGCCCTTGTAGAGGTCGAACTGCTCGATATTGCCCTGATAGATGCCGTCGACCTGCTTGGAGGCGAGGGCACCCGCCACCGCCGTCGGATTGTCGCCGAGGTCGATGAAGTGCAATTCGTCGAGATAGCCCGGCGCATCGGGACGGCGCTTGAACACCGCCTTGCGCGAGACTTCCAGCTCGACCAGCTCGAAGGATTCGGTGCCGTTGGAGCCGACGGCGAAGGCGCCGTTCTCCGCCGGATCGAGCATCAGGAAGGGATAGTGGAAAAGATGCTCAGGCACCGCGACCTGGGCCTGCGCGAGATTGAGGACAAGAGTCTTCGGGTCCTTGATCTCGATTGCATTGGCATCCCACAATTCGGTGGTCATCACCGCATTGCCCTTGTCGTCCTTCGTGCCGGTGTCGACGTCCTTCAGCATGTAGCCCTTCATCAGGCCGACAACCGAGGAACCGACCTTCGGGTCGAGGCAGTGCTTGATGTTCCACGCCGCATGTTCGGCGGTGAAATCTTCGCCCTTATGCCACTTGGCGTCCTTCTTGATGTGGAGCGTCCAGGTCTTGAGGTCTTCCGAGGCTTCCCATTTCTCGCACAGATGCGGGCGGGTCACGTTGTCGATGCCGGTGCGGGTGAGATAGCCGCAGACCTGACGCACGACGTTCGAGTCATAGACCCACGAGAAAGTGTGCGGATTCTCGACCTTCGGAATACGCTGGGCGATCTTGAGGACGCCGCCCTTCGGCAGCTCCTGGGCCATGGCCGGCGGCGCCAGCGGCTGGCCGGTGATCTTGCCGGCCCACATATAGGCGGCACCCGACGACATGCCGAGCAGGCTCGCATAGCGAACGAATTCACGGCGGTCGATTTTCTTGTCGGAAAGCTGCTGCTTGAGCTTCGGAATCCAAATATGTTCTTTGTCTGACATTTGTCCTCTTCCTCCCTCCCATTGCGGGGGTTCTTGCAAAAGATGAACTTGGCGTCCCGTTGGATCGGACGTCGATTATGTGAGCCGTTTGCGCCCTTGAGAAGCCTATCACCGCTATTCGAATTCGCAAATGGTGAATGGAATTTACGCCTCTGACCAGAGGGCGGTTGCACATTTCCGTCTACTGAGCACCTGGCGGCGGCATGAAACCGCAATATTCCCGTTCCAGGAGCTCGGCAAAACGCAAGGAAGTCAGATCGCCATATTGCCGGGTGATGATCTGGATCCCGGCCGGGAGGCCTTGCGGCGTCAGCCCCATCGGGGCGACGGTCGAAGGCAGGTGGAAGCCGCCCGAATAGCCGGCCCAGAACAGCTGGTCGGTCGTCGGAACCCGCCGGCCGTTCACCGCGACCGTCCGCTCATGGCGCTCGCCCTTCTGGTCATGTGGGAAAGCGGCGGAGGCTGCCGCCGGGCAGAGGAGCACGTCCCAGTCGGCGAAGAACCGGTCCCAGAGCAGGCGCATCTGATGACGCCGCTCATTGGCCATGAGCCAGGAGCGGTGCGGCAGCACATAGGCGCGGGTCATCTGGGCGAAATAGCTGGCATCGTCGGTGGCGAAGCTGTCGGCCAGCGCCCGGTTGGCGGCGAAGTCGCGGTCGCTTTGCCGCCGGCTCGTCGCCGAGCGCAGGAGCTGGATATAGACGTCCATCGCCTCGCGGGTCGAGAAATCGGGCCGCGCCGTCAGCGACAGGCGTTTCGCCTTCTTCGCCAGAAATTGGGCCAGTTTTCCAACCAGGTCCTGCACCGGCTGGTCGACCTCGCTCACCGGATCGCTCAGCATCACGGCCACGCGGAAGTCCTTGAAGGATTTTTGCGGCGCGCCCGGCAGCCTGAGCTGGAGGGCCTGTGCCTCGACACCGTCGGGACCCGCCAGAAGCTTGAGCATGGCGGTGAGGTCACGGGCGCTGCGCGCCATGGGGCCGGCCACGGAAATGTCGCTCGGCGTCACGATGCCGGGCAGGAACTGGCCGCGCATCGGCACGATGCCATAGGTCGGTTTGTGGCCATAGACACCGCAATAATGCGCCGGGTTGCGGATCGAGGCGCCGATATCGGAGCCGATCTCGAGCGCGCTCATGCCGGTGGCGAGCGCCACCGCCGACCCGCCGGAGGAGCCGCCCGGCGAGCGTGTCTCGTCCCAGGGATTGTTCGTCGTCCCGTAAATGGCGTTGAAGCTCTGCCAGTCGGCGAGCATCAGAGGCACGTTGGTCTTGCCGAAGATGACAGCGCCTTGATCGGTGAGGCGGGTGAGGGCGACCGCATCGGACTTGGCGACATTGCCGGCAAAGCGTGGATCGCCCCAGGTCGTCGGCGTGCCGGTCCAGTCGAAGCTCTCCTTGATCGTCATCGGCACGCCGTCGAACATGCCTTTCGGCTTGCCCGCCTTGAGGCGCCGGTCGGCAGCGGCTGCGGCCTTGCGGGCCCGCCCGATGTCGCTGACGATCACCGCATTGAGTGATTTATTGTGCTTCTCGACCTGGCTCCAGGCGAGATCGAGAAGCTCGCGGGCGCTGATCTTGCCGGCGCGGAGCAGGCGCGCCTGGTCGAGGGCGGATCTGAGATGCAGGGGGAGGGACATTGCCTAGTCCGAAATATTGCTTTCTTCGATTTCGGGACGGCCGACTTTGATCACCGGCTCCATGGCGCGCAGCACGTCATCGGGCAGGTGGCACATGATCACATGGCCGTTGCCCATGTCTTTGGAGGGCGGCATCTCCGTCTCGCAGATGGCGCCGATCTTGCGCGGGCAGCGCGTCTGGAACGGACAGCCTGGCGGCGGGTTCATCGGCGAAGGCAGTTCGCCCTTGAGCACGATATGTTTCTTGATGATCGAGGTGTCGGCGATCGGCACGGCGGACAGCAGCGCTTCCGTATAGGGATGATAGGGAGGCGAGAAGATCTCGTCCGTCGTTCCTTGCTCCACGATGCGGCCGAGATACATCACCACGATGCGGTCGGCGAGATAGCGCACCACCGACAGGTCGTGGCTGATGAAGACGAGTGTCGTGCGTTTCTTGCGCTGGATGTCGGTGAGGAGACCGGTCACCGCGGCCTGCACCGAAACGTCGAGCGCCGAGACGGGCTCGTCGGCGATGACCACCGCCGCCTCGCCGCCGAAGGCGCGGGCGATGCCGATGCGTTGCTTCTGGCCACCGGATAGCTGGCGCGGCTTGCGCTCGGCGAATTCGCGCGGCAGCTTGACGAGGTCGAGCAGCTCATAGGTCTTGCGCTCGGCGTCATCACGGTTCTTGGCCACACCGAATTTGCGCAGGACGCGGGCGATCTGCGAGCCTACCGAATGGCTCGGATTGAGGGTTTCGAACGGATTCTGGAAGACGATCTGCAGGCTCGATATTAGCCCGGGCGGGCGTTTCCGCACCGGGAGATTGCCGACCTCCTGGCCGTTCACCAGCACCTCGCCACCGCTCGACTCCTCGAGGCCCATCAGCACCTTGGCAAAAGTGCTCTTGCCGCAGCCCGATTCGCCGACGATGGCCACGGTTTCGCCTTCGCGCGCCTCGAAGTCGATCTTCTCATTGGCCTTCACGAAGCGCGATTTGGTGCCGGAGATCATCGCGGCGATCGAATTGTCGCGGATCTCGTAGTACTTCTTCATGTTCCTGATCTGCAGCACCGGCGGGCCGGGCTCGATCGGCTCGGCTTCAAGACCCTTGGGCCGATAACGCTTCCAGTCGATCTCATTATAGCGCACGCAGCGCGCCTCATGGCCGGGATCGTCCGCGATGTCGAGCATCGCCACCGGCTTGTCGCACCGCCCGGCCTCGAAGAAATCGCAGCGCGGCCCGAAGGTGCAGCCCTTTGGCCGGTCGCGCGGCAGCGGCAATTGCCCGCGGATGGGAACAAGGGGACGTGAGAAGCGGTCGGCGCCCGGCAGCGGGATCGAGGAGAACAGACCGCGCGTATAGGGATGGCGCATATGGTCGAAGACCTGCTTCACCTCGCCGACCTCGACCGCCTGGCCCGAATACATGACGCAGATGCGGTTGCAGGTCTCGAGGATGAGGCCGAGATTGTGCGAGATATAGATCATCGACGTCCCGAAGCGTTTCGAGATGTCCTTGATGAGCTCGACCACGCCCGCTTCCACCGTCACGTCGAGCGCGGTGGTGGGTTCATCCAGGAGCAGAAGTTTCGGGTTGGACAGCAGCGCCATGGCGATGACGACGCGCTGCTGCTGGCCGCCTGACAGCTGATGCGGATAGGAATTCATGATGCGGTTCGGATCGGGCAGGCGTACCGCGTCGAGCACTTCGACGGCGCGCTTGTAGGCGGCATCTTCGCWGATGCCTTCATGGATCACCAGCACCTCGGTGAGCTGGGTGCGGA
>NNBT01004498.1_pt1 | contig 12465 bp, 8 predicted proteins | sample 1173831 | NCBI WGS metagenome assembly NNBT01 (sample SAMN07173936, study PRJNA388173) | plant metagenome | isolation source: symbiotic tissue sample KVJ10 | place: Norway: Troms, Kvaloya island | reverse complement strand
TGCCGGTATCGGCGATGATGAGGACGTCGGAGTCGGTCGGCGCCACCGCCCGCAGGCGGTAGCGAGATCGATGATCGCCTGGGTCCGGCCGGGCAGACGCGCTTCGATATCGTCGCGCTTGCCGGCGACGGCGCGCAGGCGCCGGTTCTCCAGCACCAGCCGGCGTCGGTCGATGGCGCGCGCGGCGACATCGGCCAGCGCCTGTGCATTKAAGGGCTTCTCGATGAAATCATAGGCGCCCTCGCGCATCGCCTTGACCGCGAGTTGCACGTCGCCATGGCCGGTGGCGAGGATGACCGGGATGTCGGGGTCGATGTCACGCACCCGGCTCATCAAGGTCATGCCGTCCATGCCGGGCATGCGGATGTCGGTGATGAGCACGCCGTTGAAGCCTTGCGTGATGAGATCGAGCGCCGCCTCGGCGGTACCTAAGTCACGCACCGGGAAACCGGCGAGATCGAGCGACTGGGCGGTCGACCGGCGCAGTTCCTCCTCGTCATCGACCAGCAGCACGACGGCAGGCTTCATTCCGCCGCCTCGCGCCGCGGCGTTGCCGCATCGAGGGTAATCGTGAACAGAGCACCGCCCTCAACTTGATTCACAACCGCAAGGTCTCCACCGAAATCTTTGATAATGTTATATGAAATTGAAAGGCCAAGGCCCAGCCCCTTGCCCACGCCCTTGGTAGTGAAGAAGGGATCGAAGATGCGGGGTGCGATCGCGTCGGGAATGCCTGGACCGTTGTCGGCCACGCTGATGGTGATCTTGTCGCCCCTCCGCCGCGCCCTAAGCGTGATGCGCCTGTCCGCCTGGCCTTCGATCGCATCGGCCGCGTTGGAGATGAGATTGACCAGCACTTGCTGCAGCCGGATCAGGCCGGCCTGGACGAAGAGGGGCTCGGCTCCCAGATCGACCGTGACCTCGGTCTGCGCCGCCTTGAGCCGCCAGGCCACAATCTCGAGCGTGTCCCTCACCACATCGGCGAGCCCCACCGGTCCCAATTGCTCATTAGGCTTGCGTGCGAAATTGCGCAGATGCCGGCTGATCGAGGCCATGCGGTCGGCGAGGCTCGATATACGCGAGACATTGTCGCGCGCCTCTTCCGTCCGGTTGCGCTCGATCAGGATCGCGGCATTGTCGGCATAGGTCTTCACCGCGGTGAGCGGCTGGTTGAGCTCATGCGACAACGCCGCTGACATCTGGCCCAGCGCGGCAAGCTTGCCGGCCTGGATCAGGTCCGATTGGGTCTGGCGCAGTTGCTGCTCGGTAGCGCGCCGTTCGGCGACCTCGGACTCGAGCTGCCGGTTGACCAGTGCCAGGTCGGCGGTGCGCAAGGCCACGCGCTCTTCGAGCTCGGCCTGGGCGCTGCGCTGCAATTCGAGCCGTTCGCGCAGCCGGGCGCGCCGCTGCAGCAGGATGGCGGCGGCGAGCACCGCGAGGCCGAGCAGCAGCAGGGCGGCGATGACGCTCGTCATCGCCTGGGCATAGACGGGCGCCGTATCGAGCAGCACGCTCACTGTCCAGCCGGCTTCCGGCATCGGCTCGGCGAGCACCAGATATTCGCGGGCATTGCCGGTCATGGCGATGGTCATCAACGGATGCCCGGCAGTGGCGCTTGTCCGGGCGATCGGCAATTCGCGCAAGGTGGCATTGGCATAGCGGCGCGACGCTTCGGTCCGCGCCAGCCGGTCGGCGGTCAGCGGTTTGAGGCTCGAATAGAGCCAGTCCGGCTGATCGGTCATGAAGATGATGCCTTCCGGGTCGGAGACCAGGATCTCGTAATCGTCGCCCTTCCAGGAGGCTTCGATGGCGTCGATATCGACCTTGAAGACGACGACGCCCTTGATTTCGTCCCTGATGGTGACGGGCGCCGAAAAGTAATAGCCCCGCTTGAGCGAGGTGGTGCCGAGCGCGAAGAAGCGGCCTTCGCGGCCCTGGATCGCGTCCTGGTAATAGGGTCGATAGCTGAAATTTTCGCCGACGAAGCTTACCGGCCCGTCATAGTTGCTGGCGGCGATGGTTTCGCCGCCCGGCTTGATGACATAGATGTCGGACGAGGCGAGGAGGCCGTTGATCTCTTTCAGATAGGCATCCGCTTTGGCGCGCAGCGCCGGATTGTCGGGATCGGCGAGGAGCGCCTGGATGTCGTAGTGGTCGGCGATCAAGGCGGGGAGCGACTGATAGCGGCTCATCTGGCCGCGCAGCACGGCGACCGCGAGCCGCAAGGTCGTCTGGCCGCGCGAGGCCGCCTGGTCGAGATAGGTCTTGGTCGCGAGCGCGTTGCCATAATAGGCGATCGCCGCCGCCGCCAGGACGAGCAGCAACGCGGCCCAGATGACAGGGCGTGCCAAGAACCGCTGCGTCACGTCAGTTCAAGGCGCATGGCGCCTTCCTCCCATGGCCTGTCCTACACGGCCCCCCGGACCTAAGCAATCTTGCGGGTGAGGGCGGCTCGGCTATGGTGGCGCCGCCGCCTCGACCATGGATTGTGATATGACCGACACCAGCCCGGCGCGCCGGCAAGCCATACCCGCGGGGATCTGGGTTCTAGGCTTCGTCTCGATGCTGATGGACATCTCTTCTGAGATGATCCACGCGCTGCTGCCGATCTATCTGGTGACCGTGCTCGGCACCTCGGCGTTGACCGTCGGTGTGATCGAGGGCATTGCCGAGGCAACGGCCTCGATCACCAAGATATTCTCAGGCGCCTTGAGTGACTGGCTCGGCAAGCGCAAGGCGCTGGCCGCTTTGGGGTATGGGCTCGCGGCGCTGACCAAGCCGATTTTTCCCTTGGCACCTTCGGTCGGCTGGCTCGTCGCCGCGCGCTTCATCGACCGCATCGGCAAGGGGATCCGCGGCGCCCCGCGCGATGCACTCGTCGCCGATCTCGCGCCGCCCAGCCTGCGCGGCGCCGCTTTCGGTCTGCGCCAGTCGCTCGATACGCTGGGCGCCTTCATCGGTCCGCTCCTCGCCATCGCCGTGATGGGGCTGACCGCCAATGACTTCCAGGCGGCGTTCTGGATCGCGGTCATCCCTGCTTTCCTGTCCGCCGGTCTCATCATCGTCGCGGTCAAGGAGCCGGAGCGGCCGAAGGACCTGCGTAAGGTCCGCATGCCTTTGCACCGCGACGAATTGCGCCGCCTCGGCGCCAGCTATTGGTGGGTGGTCGTCATCGCGGCGGTCTTTACTCTGGCGCGCTTCAGCGAAGCCTTCCTGGTGCTGCGCGCCCAGTCGCTCGATCTGCCGCTGGTCTTCATCCCGATTGTCCTCGTCATCATGAGCCTCGCCTATTCGCTTTCGGCCTATCCGGTCGGCATGCTCGCCGACCGGATGGACAAGATCACGTTGCTGATCGTTGGGCTGCTGCTGCTCCTGGCCGCCGATATCGTGCTGGCCACTGCGCAGGGCATGATCGGGCTCGCCATCGGCGTCGTGCTGTGGGGCCTGCATATGGGCTTCACGCAGGGTCTGCTGGCGACGCTGATCGCCGGGACGGCGCCGCCCGAATTGCGCGGTACCGCCTTCGGCATGTTCAACCTGGTCACGGGGGTGGCGCTACTTTTCGCCAGCATTCTCGCCGGTGCGCTGTGGGATTGGGCGGGGCCGCAAGGGACTTTCCTCGCCGGCGCCGGCTTCACGCTTTTGACTTTGGTTGGTCTTATTGCCGTTCGTGGACGTCTGACACGAATATAACATTGTTATTTCAAGTGGTTGAAAGAAGTATGTGAGATTCCGCTTCGAGCCATTCGCGCAGCAATCTTTACAATGGGCGCGCGTGGCTTAAAGGAGCGCTTCCATCTATCGCGAGGAGACGAGACTCATGGCCAAGATCAAGATCGGTGTTATCGGTGCTTCGGGCTATACCGGTTCCGATCTGGTTCGCCTCGCCGCCTGTCATCCGGGCATGGAGATCGCGGTGCTCACCGCCAATTCGCATGCCGGCAAGGCGATGGCCGAGGTCTTCCCGCATCTTGCCCATCTCAAGCTGCCCACCCTCATCAAGAACGAGGAAGCCGACTGGTCGAAGGTCGAGGCGGTCTTCTGCGGCCTGCCGCATGCGACGAGCCAGGCCGTCATCCGCGAGCTGCCGAAGCATCTCAAGGTCATCGACATGTCGGCCGACTTCCGGCTGCGTGACGCCGCCGTCTACGAGAAATGGTACGGCGGCCCGCATCAGGCGCTCGATCTGCAGAAGGACGCGGTCTACGGCCTCACCGAGCATTATCGCGACGATATCAAGAAGGCGCGGCTCGTCGCCTGTCCGGGTTGCTACCCGACCGCCGTGCTCATCATGCTCTTGCCGCTGGTCAAGGCTGGTCTCATCGATGCATCGGATCTCATCATCGACGCCAAATCCGGCGTCTCGGGCGCCGGGCGCTCGCTCAAGCAGAATGTGCTGTTCTGCGAGGCGGGCGAGGGGCTGTCGCCCTATGGCGTGGCGAGCCATAGGCATTCGCCCGAGATCGAGCAGGAAATCTCGCGCGCTGCCGGCAATCAAGTGATCGTCAATTTCACCCCGCATCTCATTCCGATGAGCCGCGGCGAGCTCTGCACCAGCTATGCGAAGCTCAAAGGCGGCGCCACGGCGGCGGATTGCGTCGCGGCCCTGGAAAAGCATTACAAGGACGAGCCTTTCGTCTTCATGGCGCCGAAAGGCGTCATGCCGTCGACCCAGTATGTGCGCGGCTCGAACAATGTGATGCTCGGCGTCTATGCCGACCGCGTGCCCGGCCGCGTCATCCTGATCTCGACACTGGACAATCTGGTGAAAGGCTCTGCCGGCCAGGCCATTCAGAATTTCAATCTGATGTTCGGTCTGCCGGAAAACCAGGGCCTCGAGCAGGTCGCGCTGTTTCCGTAAGAGGCGACACCGGTGTCGCTCGCTCCGTCAGCCCCGCCTTTTCTTGGCGTCACCCGGTCCGTCACCGGACGCCTGTGGCGTCCGCGTGCGTTCCAGAGCCGCGACGCGCAGGCCATCTCCGAGAAGAACGATTTGCCGGAGCTCCTGGGCCGCGTCCTCGCCGCGCGCTCGGTCGGCCTCGAGGACGTCGAGAACTATCTCAATCCGACGATCCGACGCCTGATGCCGCAGCCTCAGGCTTTGATCGACATGGAGAAGGGCGCCAACCGCCTGGCAGACGCCATCATGGCCGGCGAGCGCATCGGCACCATCAGCGACTACGATGTCGATGGCGTCTCCTCGGCGGCGCTCGTGACACGCTTCCTGGCGAGCGTCGGTGCCGGCAACATCGTTCATATTCCCGACCGCATCACCGAAGGTTATGGCCCGAGCGAGGCGGCGGTCAGGTCGCTCAAGGAGCAGGGCACGCAACTGCTGCTGACCCTCGATTGCGGCGTACTCTCGCATGATCCCCTCGCCAAGGCCAAGGCGCTCGGCATGGATGTGGTCATCGTCGATCACCATCAGGCCGGCGTGACGCTGCCCGACGCAACGGCGGTCATCAATCCGAACCGCCAGGACGACATATCGGGCTTCGGTTATCTCTGCGCCTGCGGGGTCGCCATGATCCTGGTGAGCGTCGTCAACCGCATCCTGCGTCAGCGCGGCTGGTATGGGCCGGCGCGCCCTGAGCCCAACATGCTGCAATGGCTCGAGCTGGTGGCGCTGGCGACGGTTTGTGATGTCGTGCCGCTCACCGGCCTCAACCGCGCCTATGTCACGCAAGGCCTGCGCATCATGGTGCGCCGCGAGAATCCGGGCCTCGCCGCTTTGTCCGACGTCGCCCGCCTCAAGCGCCGGCCCGACGCCTATGCCTTGGCCTTCCTGCTGGGGCCGCGCCTCAATGCGGCCGGCCGCATCGGCCATGCCAATCTCGCTTTCGAGCTCTTGACGAGTCAGGACCGCGGGCGCTGCGCCATCATCGCCGGCGAGTTGGAGCGCTTGAACCGCGAGCGCCAGGCGATTGAGCTCAGCGTGCTGGACCAGGCGCTGCGCGAGGCCGACGCCTCGCTGGGCGCCGAGCGGACGAGCCCGGCCATCGTCGTTGCGGGCGAGGGCTGGCATCCGGGCGTCCTCGGCCTTGCCGCGGCGCGGCTCAAGGAACGTTTCAACCGGCCGAGCATCGTGCTCGGCTTCGAGAAGGAAGGCCTGAAGGCCAGCGGCTCCGGCCGCTCGATCGCCGGCGTCGATCTCGGCAAGGCGGTGCGCGCCGCGCTCGATGCCGGCATCCTCGTCAAGGGCGGCGGCCATGCCATGGCGGCGGGGCTTACAATAGAGCGATCGCGTCTCGGCGATTTTCGCGCCTTTCTCGAAACCCATCTCGCTTATGCCCTGCAGCTCGCCGATCAGCGCTTTCTTGATGTCGACGGCGCTTTGACGGCCTCGGGCGCAACACTTGATCTCATCGAATTGCTCGAGCAGGCGGGGCCCTATGGTGCCGGCAATCCGTCGCCGGTCTTTGTGCTGCCGGCGCATCGCGTCGTTTATGCCGACAGCGCCGGCAGCGACCATGTCCGCCTGACGCTCGCTTCGTCCGATGGAACCCGCATCAAGGCCATCGCCTTCCGTGCGCTCAACACCGATCTGGGCGAATTGCTTTTGACCGAGCGCCAGCACCCGCTCCATGTCGCCGGGCGCCTGGTGGTCGACGATTGGGGACGCGAGCGCGTGCCCTCGCTCCATGTCGAGGACGTGGCCCGTATAGCCGCCTGATTTCTTTGATTTCAAAGATGAATTTCTCGCCTTGCGCTTCGGCGCGAAGCCCCTTATAGAGCCGCCATCTCGCGCGCCCTTCGTCTATCGGTTAGGACGACAGCCTTTCACGTTGTAAAGACGGGTTCGATTCCCGTAGGGCGCGCCACTCTCTTCCCCCATCTGCACAGCTACATGCCGCTCGGCTCACCCGGGCTATTTGTCATTTGACGTGGCTCATGAACTACGGCTAGAACATATCAAGAACTTAGCACTTGGTAAGTTTGTGAGTAAGCCATGTGTGGACGCGTCAGGGACCCCAATGTCGAGGAAGTGAGCGAGATCAAGCTCAAGCAGCTGCGCGGCCGCTTTTGGCGCGAGGCCTTGGGTGGCGACCGGACGCCCGGAAAAATCGCGCCGGTCATCCTCTGCGAAAATGGCGAGCGGATCGCCGAGGAGATGCGCTGGGGCCTGATCCCGGCCTGGTCCGAATCCGATCTGCTCGATTATTCGACCTACAATGCGCGGTGCGAGCGGATCAGCGAGACGGCAACCTATCGCGGCGCCTGGCGCAAGGGGCGGAGATGCCTGATCCCGGCCGAAGGTTTCTATGAGAGGAAGCATTTCTTCTTCCTGCGCGAGGCAAGGCTCATGATGCTCGCCGGCCTGTGGGACGAATGGAAGAGTCCGATCGGCGGCGTGCTGAGGAGCTACACGATCATTACGACCCGGCCGAACGAGCTGGTGGGCCGGGTTCACGACCGCATGCCGGTGATCATCGGGAGCAGTGACTGGGCGAAATGGCTGGGCGAGGAGCCGGCGACGGAGGATCAGCTGAAAGCGCTGCTCAAACCATATCCGGCCGAGCTCATGGACGTCTCGCCATCTTTTGGCGCAAAACTGAAACAAAACACGGCAAAGGAAAACGGTCAGCTGCAACTATTTTAGGACACCGAGATCATTCGGGGTGATCCGCCGCGGGATCGAACATCCAGGGCGGCATCGGCTGGCCGTTACCGTCACGGTAGGATGCGCAGTCGTCCATGTAACATGCCGCCAGCCAGGTGGCGGTCTGCTCGATCAACACGGCAGACTTGCCCATCCGCGACATCACGTGATGGCACGCCTCCTGCCATGACAATCCGGACAGATGCAGCAACCGGATCTCGGCGATGATAGGGGTATCGGTCATGATCGTCGCTCCGCGGCGTCGTGAACTCGCGCCAGCATATCACGTGCCGATTCAGCCGGTCCAGTATCGCCCGCGGATTGTCGCCGTCACGTCAGCTTTCCACGCTATGCCTTGTGATTGACAAAACACGCCGCTCCGCGTTCCTTCTTGCGGGAGTTGGTTGTGATTTGGGAGACTCCGCATGACACAGGACGCCGTTCGCACTTTCACCCTCCCGCGCGACGGCGATCTCGGCTTGCGGCAGATATCCAATAAGACCGGCCTCACCGTCAGCATGCTTCCTAATGGTTGCCTCTTCGCCATCGAGCATGTGAGCGAGCGCGGTCGCATCATGCTGAACCTGGTGCCGGGCTCGCCCATTGCCGGCGGTATCGGCCGCCTCCTGCTGCGGATCGGCGGCGGGACCGGCCGGACCATCGAAATCGTCGGCCCTGGGGCCAGATGCCGGGTCGGCGCCGCCGATGACCGGTTCGTGTGGGAGGGCGAGACGGCGGGCGTGCGCCATCGCGCCACGCTCTGGCTTGCCCCCAAAAGCAATATCTGGCTGTGGCAGATCGAGATCGGGAACAGCGGCAAGAGCGACCTCGTCTGCGACGCCTTCCTGGTCCAGGATACCGGACTGGGTGATCGCGGCTTCATCTCCAACAACGAAGCCTATGTCTCACAATATATTGATCACCATGTCGAGCCGGCGCCCGATCTCGGGCCGGTGGTGATGAGCCGGCAGAATCTCGCCCAGCAAAACGGACGATTCCCCTGGATCCTGCAAGGCTGTCTCGACGGCGCCAGGGGCTACGCCACCGATGCGCTCCAGATCTTCGGTCCGCTCTATCGCGACAGAGGCAGTCTCGATTTTCCGGAAGGACTGCCAAGCCGCAGGCTGCAGCATGAGGCCGCTTGTGTCGCGCTCCAGTCGCACGAGGCCACGATCGCGGCGGGCGGCACCGCCAAGTGGACTTTCTTCGGTCTCTATGAGCCCGATCATGCCGAGGCGTCCGGCAAGGCCGATCTGGCGAAGCTCGATCACGTGCGCCATGCCCAGGCGAGCTTCAAGCCGGCGACGGTCGTCGTCGCGGAGCCCGTGCGCGGCCTGGTACAGGATGCAACGCCTGTCACCGCTGATCGGATGAGCGCCGGTGAGATCGCGGCGCGTTGTGACCAGCGCCGGCATGAGGAGCATCAGGGGGGCGAGTTTCTGTCCTTCTTCGTGCCCGACGGCATCCATAACCGCCATGTCGTCCTCGCCGCCAAGGAGCATCTCGTCCCGCGCCGGCACGGCACGCTCTTGCGCAGCGGGCAGGGCATGCTGCTCGACGAGACGACGCTCTGCGCCACCGGCTGGATGCACGGCATTTTCGGCGCTCAGCTCACGATCGGCAACACGTCTTTCCACAAGCTCTTCTCGATCTCGCGTGATCCCTACAACATCACCCGTGCCAGCGGCCTGCGCATCCTGGTCGATCTGGGCGAGGGGTGGCGCCTGCTTGCGGTGCCATCGGTTTTCGAGATCGGCCTGAGCGATTGCCGCTGGATCTACCGGCTGGGCTCCCGCACCATCACTGTTCACGCGGTGGCCGCGGGGGACGATCCGGCAATGCAGTGGCGCGTCAGCGTCGAAGGCCAGGCCTGCCGCTTCCTGGTCTTCGGCCATCTCGTCCTGGGTGAACGTGAACTCGCCCATGCCGGGCGGGTCGAAATCGACACTGAGAACAAGCGTTTCAGCTTCAGGCCCGACCCGCAATTCCTATGGGGCCAGCGTTACCCCGAAAGCGTCTATCACCTGGTGACGAGCACGCCCGTGGCGGTCGAGGCCGTAGGTGGCGATGAGCTGCTTTACAGCGATGGAAAGGCCCGTGACGGCGCTTATATCGCGCTCAGGACGCGCGCCACGAAGGAGCTGCGTTTCGCCGTCACCGGCTCGCTGACCGATGCCACGGCGGCGAAGCGCATGGCGGATAAATTTGCCTCGGGCCCCGACGAGGAAAGCCTGCTCGTCCCGGCCCGGCGATATTGGCAGCATGTCACGCGCGGTCTTCGCATCGAAAGCGACGATCCCGATGCCGTGAGCCTCGACACCACTTTCCCATGGATCGCCCACAATGCGATGATCCACCTGACCGTGCCACACGGGCTCGAACAATATACCGGGGCGGCCTGGGGCACGCGCGACGTCTGCCAGGGGCCGGTCGAATTCCTGCTGTCGCTCGACCATGACCAGCCGGTGAAGGAAATCCTCAAGCTCGTTTTCGCCCAGCAATATGAGAAACGGGGCGACTGGCCGCAATGGTTCATGCTCGAGCCCTATTCGAACATCCAGGACAAGCACGCCCATGGCGACGTCATCGTCTGGCCGTTGAAGGCGCTTTGTGACTATCTCGAATGGACCAATGACCTGGCCTTTCTCGACGAGCCGGTCGCCTGGCGTGACGAGGACACGTTCGCTCGCACCGCACGCAAGGATCCGGTCGCCCGCCATATCACCAAGCTCATCGCCACGGTCCGCGAGCGCTTCATTCCGGGAACGAGCCTCATCCGCTATGGCGAGGGGGACTGGAACGACTCCCTTCAGCCCGCCGACCCGAAGCTGCGCGACTGGATGGTGAGCAGCTGGACGGTGGCACTGCTGTTCCAGCAGCTCAGGCGTTATGCCGAAGTGCTGCGCCGGGCCGGGCGCGGCGACGAGGCGGAGAAACTGCAGGCCCTGTCGGAGGAGATCCGTACCGACTTCAATCGCCATCTCGTGGTCGATGGAACCGTCGCGGGTTACGCGATCTTCGAGCCGGGCCACGACAAGCCGGAGATCTTGATCCATCCGAGCGACAAGCGGACGGGCCTTAGCTATTCGCTACTGCCGATGAAGCGCGCCATTATCGCCGGACTCTTCACGCCCGAGCAGACCGCGCATCATCTCGAAATCATCCGTAAGCATCTGCTGTTTCCCGATGGCGCGCGGCTGATGGACCGGCCGGTGACTTATCGCGGCGGACCTGAGCGAATTTTTCGCCGCGCCGAGTCGGCGGCGAATTTCGGCCGCGAGATCGGCCTCATGTATACACATGCGCATCTGCGTTATGGCGAGGCGATGGCCGTGCTGGGCGAGGCGGATGCGTTGTGGGACGCGCTTCTCAAGGTCAATCCCGTCGCTGTAACCGAACGTCTGGGCACCGCGTCGCTGCGCCAGCGCAACACATATTTCAGCAGCAGCGATGCGGCTTTCCCGGACCGCTATGCGGCGAGTGCGGAATGGAGCCGGGTCAAGGCCGGCGAAATCGCCGTCGATGGCGGGTGGCGCATCTATTCGAGCGGACCCGGCCTCTACACCAATGTGCTGGTGCGCCTGGCGTTCGGCCGTCGGCGTCATTTCGGCACAGAAGTATCCTCACCACTCCTGCCGAAACGACTCAGGGGCGCGAAACTCACACTGTCCCCGGGAACCGGCAGCTGACCGAATGCTGTCAAAAATGTACGCTCAAAAAAGTACAGGACTCTTCTCCGGGACCCACGAAGAAAAGTCTTGTTTCAGTCCTGAAGCAACAGACGGATAACCGTAAGCCGGCCTATTTTCCTTGCTTTGATCCCCGGTCAAAGAAAGCCTTTGCGTCGGGCGGGGAAATGGACTAGAAGCCAGCCCGCTCAGCCCCGAGAGGGCGTGCCAAAAAATACACAAAATCGAATGTGAAATCGGACCAGCGATTGCGATCTAGCGGCGTGTGTCGGCGCGCCGTTCCGGGAGGATTGGGGTGCATAATCGATTTGTTCTGGGCTTGACGCTCGGAGCGGCCTTTGGCGGTCTTGCGGGCAGCTTCATCTTGACGCCGCCGATCGGTATCCTGATCGGCGCCATCATCGGCGTTTCCTGCGGCATGATCCTGCATGTCCTGATGACGTGACCCCGGACTGGTGATCTCACGGATTCCGCCCTGCTACTGGCCTTTACCCTGTCAAATGTCGTCCAAAGGTGACCATGTGCCGGCGTGATGCCGGGTGGGGCGTTTACAAGCCGGGCCGGCCCGCATATGAGCGAACCTCCATCATTTATGCAGGCGAGGGCGTCCCGGTGTTCAGCGATCTCAAGAACAAGCGCATTGTCATCACCGGCGGCGTGACCGGCATCGGTGGGGCGGCGACCCTCGCTTTGGCCCAAATGGGCGCCAGGCTTTTTGCGCAGTATCTTGCAGGCGAGACGGAGGCCGCCGCTATCGCCAAGCAGGGGATCGAAACCTTCAAGCTCGATCTCGTCGAGCGCAAGGCGCCATGGCGGCTCATCGAGGAGGCGCAAAAGCGCCTGGGCGGCATCGACGTGCTGATCAATAATGCCGGCGGCATGGTCGAACGCCGGCTCATCGCCGACTTCGACGATGCGCTTTACGACCGGGTTCTCGAACTGAATGTGCGCCAGCTGGTCGATTGCTGCCGCGCCGCGATCCCGCTGTTCGAGGCGCAACGCTCCGGCAACATCATCAATGTCTCATCGATCGCGGCGCGCTCGGGTGGGGCCGCCGGGTCCGGCGTCTATGCCGGCACCAAGGGTTTCGTGTCGGCGATCACCAAATCCATGGCGAAGGAGCTTGCGCCGAGTAATATCCGTGTGAACGCCGTGTCGCCCGGCACCATCCACACG
>NNBT01000004.1_pt1 | contig 12471 bp, 9 predicted proteins | sample 1173831 | NCBI WGS metagenome assembly NNBT01 (sample SAMN07173936, study PRJNA388173) | plant metagenome | isolation source: symbiotic tissue sample KVJ10 | place: Norway: Troms, Kvaloya island | reverse complement strand
CCCCAATAATATGCAGGGTGGTGAAAAATGGATCGAGTTGACGGAAACAACCTTCCGCCATCCCCCGCTCTAAAATCTTGATGAGATAGCTAAAATTTTCTTGCCAATTCCCCTCTTTAAAATACTTTCCCTGATTTTGGTTTGCTTCTTGGAACCAAAGCATTCCTCTATGCGGGTGAGCAGCTTCATAAGCGATCGCTTCTTTGACAAGCAGTTTCAAGGCTTCCTCTGGTAGGAACCGATCCAGATTTAGCTGCTCAAACCCTTCGTGCATTTCCACCGCCGGACGTTGCAGAACCGCTTGATATAGCCCTTCCTTGCTCTGGAAGTAGTAGTAAATCATCGCTGTGGTGACACCTGCACCTCTAGCGATCGCTCCTGTCCGCGCCCCTTGAAGTCCATTTCTGGCAAACTCCGCTTCCGCCGCATCGAGAATCTGCTTTTTCGTCGCTTCTGCATCGCGCACCTGACGCGGCTTTTTAGATGAGAATTTTGACTGCGTTGAACGACCCACATTGCTCCATCATCATAACGAAAATATATTAACTAAAAACTTGGTTAGTAGTTGACATAGAAGATGAAATTTATTAAGTTAATATTAACTAACTAAAAAATTAGTTAGCTATATAACTTGTCCATGCAGTAGCCGAAGTTAGCCGAGCAAATGCTCGGTAGAATTAGTTCGTCCATTGCAGACAAGACTTTAGTTATCCGAATTTACATTCAAAAGAGTAGACCTCTTGCATAAATCAAAAATAAGAAAGAACCCCACCCCGCCAAAGCTACGCTTTGTCTCCCCTCCCCTTGGGAGACTACCGTGTACACACAAGTTGGAAATAATTGACAAATCCGGGTTTTACCCCACCCTAACCCTCCCCTTGTAAACTACGGTGTATACACAAGTCTTTGAGAGTTGCCTCCCAGCGTTTAGATCCCCCCTAACCCCCCTTAAAAAAGGGGGAACCAGAGTCAAAGTCCCCCAATTTATCGGGGGATTTAGGGGGATCTTCAACGATTTTGGTTTTTATACAAAGATGTGTGTACACCGTAGCGCAAGCGGGGAGGGGTTGGGGGTGGGGTGTTAGGGACTTTTGCAAGAGGTCTAGTGATGTAGAACAGGCGATACCAGCTTCTCTACAACTTTGAAGTTTCAATATTGCGTTACCTTTTGCTAACGCATCTAGCAACTTTTCAAAAAATTATCAAGATTATGGAGGAAAAATGGAACCAATTTTACCTGGTGCGCCTTGGTTAATCGCGCACAAATCTATATTGGGAGTGAATAAACCTAATAAAATTACATTAAATGGACAAGATTATGTAATTTGGCAAAACCAAAAAGGTGAAGTGTTTGCCATTGATAACATTTGTCCGCACATGCAAGCGCCCTTATCAGGCGGCTGGGTTTGTCAAGAAAGAGATACTATTACTTGCCCTTTTCATGCACTAGAATTTGATGGGCAAGGCAGACTACAGCAAGGAGATAAAAAAGACACTCAGCCAATTACTAAAGTATTAGAGCTAATTATTAGCAATGATTGCATCTGGACTTATGCCGGATTTGAGCCAAGATTACCTATCCCAGATTTGCATCAAAAAATTGTCGATGAATACGAGTTCATTGGAGTAACTGGGGTTAAAAGTATTCAGGGTGAGTTTTTGACTAACCTAATGGTTAACTATGACTATAATCACCAAAATGGTACTCATAAAGAACTATTTAAAATTAAAACTTGTAATGTCAGTGCTTTTGAAGAAAAAGGATATTATGCCACAGTTAGACAAGAACTGATTAGAGCCAACAACACATTAGGAGAAATTATCAAAAATCCTGTTTTGGGAATCTTTCCTAAAACACTTTCTAACACACTAGAATATGCATTTCCTTCAACTACAGCTTTTTTTGCTAAAACGCCGATTGGTGATATTGCTCAAATTCATATTCTCTACCCGGAAACAGAAAAAATTACCAAAACTTTTATTTTGATGTATGCCAAAGTCGTCAATCCTTTGATGAAATTTCTGTTTAAAAATTCAGTTTTACAAGCAGCAGCCACAGTCATTGAACAGGATACAGGTGCAGTCGAAAGTTTATATCCTCGACAAAAACCAAAAATTAGATTGCCAAATGAAGAAATTATGTTCTACGCAGAAAAACTCTACCACAATTGGTAATTTTGATTTGCAAAGCCTAACTGCCCTTTACAATTAAACTGTAGCTAATTACTGCTGGAGGTACTCAAATATGCGTCAGCTGAAATCAGCCGAGTAAATGCCTGGTAGTTATGGCTTGCCCATCTTGGGGGAGACTTTAGAAATATTTCGGGATTTAGAACTGTATCTATAGCGAAGATTCCAGCAGCATGGTTCAGTTTTTAAGACGAGCGTCATGGGATACAAACGTGCTTATCTAATTGGCCCTGATGCTAATCGGCTGGTGCTGGTAGAACAAGCTGAAAATATGTCGTCGCGGATCGGTTGGTATTTCTTAGAATCAACATTTGGCAACAATGTTTTATTACAAGATGGGGAAGAACATCGCCTAACTCGTCGTTTGATGTATCCAGCATTTCACGGAAAAGCGATCGCTACATACTTCGACACCATTCAAAATATTGTGCAAGACTTCCTCAAAGATTGGGGAGAGCGAGGAACGATTTCCTTAAATTCTAGTTTCCGCCAGCTTACCCTAATGGTTGCGACTCGCCTGTTTTTGGGAAGTCAGAACAAGAGCGAAGTTGAGCAAACCAGTCAGTGATTTACACAACTGATAGATAGCAGTATGGCGATATTGAAATGGAATGTCCCTTTTACTTTATATGGTCGCGGTCAAAATGCTAGGGGTAAGTTAGTGGCTTTCTTGCGTGAAGTAATCGCCCAACGTATCGAGCAGGGTAACTTAGAAGAATCAAAAGATGTTTTGGGATTGCTGCTAGCCGCTCTTGATGAAGACGGCAATAAATTGAGCGAAGCACAGATAATCAATGAGGCACTATTATTACTATTTGCTGGACACGAGACGACAGCCTCCTTGCTGACTTGGGTAATCTTTGAATTAGGTAATCATCCAGAGTGGCGAGAGCGACTGCGCCAAGAACAATTAGCAGTTGTGGGAAATAATCCCCTTAACCTGTCCCATCTCAAACAACTTCCACAGTTAACCAACGTCCTAAAAGAAGCAGAAAGGCTCTATCCGCCAGTGTATGCCTATAATCGTGGTGTCCTCAAGGATATTGAGTATGGAGGTTATCGTATCCCAGCAGGTTGGTTTGTGACTATTTCGCCGATGCTGACTCACCGTCTAAAGTTAAAGATACTCTAGAAGCATATATTGAGCCTTTGCTGATCACAGCATCCCTTGAATAGTCAAACATAAATCTTTGATGAAACAAATCGATTTTCCGCATCTAGCATGAAGTCATAGGTATTTAGAAAATCAGACTGCCACTTTTCAGGCTTTTGGCAAATTGCGAGTGGAAATCCTGCTAAATCAAACCATTGAATATCATCCCCAATTTCTACTGGTACTACTCTCCAATTTTTACTTGGAGCCTTACTGAAATCTTTCAGCAAATTGACGTTAATTTGATTAGCAGGTTTGGGAGTTGGTAAATGTCGTTCAACACTGGAAAATGATTGTTCTACCCAGTTTTTTATATTAACTGCATTAAGATATTCATTTGGTTCCGATTCTCTTTCGCTAATGTAGTGATAGTAAGTTTGCGCTAGTTCTTCAGCTTGTTTACGAGTTGTTACATCTTCTACTTTAGCAAGTAAGTATGAGGCTACCGGGTCTAAAGTTCCCCATACAATAAGTTCTTTCATCCAGAAAACAATCCAAGGTAGCCCAGTTTGTGACCAGTTATCGAGGGATGATTCAACTAACTCGCCACCAAAAGCTTCATCTATTGCTAGTGCAATAACACTTCCTAAACCCCAATTAAATCGATATCCAAAATTTTGGCTAATGTATGAATGCCATTTTGAAATTTGAGTCGGTTTTGGTTGTTTAGTTGCTTTAGTGGGGTCAAGCCACCAGCGCAATATTTCATTCCAAGAAATATTTATTGATGAGTCACTCAGTCTAAATTTGGACAGACTGCTTAAATTACTAACTATATTTTGAATATAATTAAAGCGTTCTTCTACTGTCCAAATAGCATAATCTCCACCCACTGCTAATTGTTCTTTAAGCCTAGGATAGAGAGTTAAAATTGCAAAGAATCTTTATTACCATCAAATTGAACTGCATGGGCTTCATCAAGTACAATAAGCGATACTCTACGGATAAATAGAGACCCTAAAAATTTCATCAAAGCTTCTGCTTTTTCATAAGTGCAAATTAAAACTGTTGGCTGTTCTGATGTCAGCCATACATCTGTTGGCCCCCAGTCAGTACCTCCATATAAACCTGTAACTATTACATTGTTATTAGTGGAACGCTTTAAAACACGAGATAAATTTGATTCAACTTCTGTGGCAAGCGCTCTACTTGGCACTAAGTAAATTACTAAAGGAGCCGAACTACTAAAATTGTTAGAATTTGTTGTTTCCAAGAACAAGCTTTGCAGAATTGCAATTTCAGCTATCGTTGTTTTTCCTGAACCTGTAGGGGTACAAAGAGCAAACGATTCTGCTGTTGCTAGTCGTTCGATTCCACAAATTTGAGAACGCCATGCTAAAGCTTTACACTTTTGATAACTTTGACGTAAATAACGTTCTAAGAAATTTCTACCATTTGGAGTAATCATCTGAGAAAGTAATTCTAGATGATGTCGTAGAGAAGTTTGTATATATACAGACGTAACTTCAGCACACAATTTTCCTAGAAGCCAAGAATAAGTATCATGTCCATGAAGAAGCACCTTAGCAATATCAGAAAGCTTTTCAATAGCTCTTTCTAATCTTGGTTCATTTCCCCAGCGCATTTTTGCACATAAAATTCCTAAAGAACTAGCAGTTTCTTTAACAATCAACTTGTTAAATCTGTCAGCACCTGTATCAGCGTCATCCCAAAGAAGACTTGTTTCAGTTTGGAAATTTGATGATGTTACAGTTGCCCAATATTCTGTCAGTCGTTGCAATAAACTAGGAAAATCAGCTTTTAGCAAAGAACGTAAAATTTCTGACTCTACTCCCTCACTTATATCTTCATTGAGTAAACCCGCAGCCCTAGCAGGATAACCAGCAAGTTCATATACAGCTGCTGCAAGTAAACGAATTGGTAAAATATCCGGGTTTAGTTGGGGATGAGATAGCCATTCAAATAACTCACCAGCCTGTAGCATTCCATTACGCCAGTTAGTATCTCCAGTTTCTCGCTGGATAAATGCAGCCTCAATAAGGTGCATAGCATCATTTAATCTTTCACCTGCTTCATCTTCTCGCCACCCAGTTAATCCCTTTCCTCCTGCGCGAAGTCTGGTATGTTGGCTATAAAGTTTTGCAATTGCTGGTGTTAGTCTGTTACCTGCCAGACTATTTTGTAGTTCTTTCGCTAAAGCAATGACTTCGTTACTTGGTTGAGTCATCTCATTTTGCAGAACTTCACCCTCTACTATGACATTAGAGTTTGCTTTTGCAACATCTGAATCATCTGGTTGTTGAACTATTTGGGTAGGAATATCTATTGAAAGTGTAAAAACTTTCTGCTGGATATAGACAGTTGTAACAATATTTTCAACTTCATTAAGATGAATTTCAACTGCTTCGAGTCTTCTTTCTGTTGTATATTTTTCGTGTACTTTATTAGGAGATATCCAAGTTAGCTTTTTGACAGGATGCTGACCACATATATAACTAATTAAATAACAACTCTCGTAATTTTTATCAATTTTATTTAGCTTTATCTTTAGCTGTAAAGCTTGTAGAGCGTTTTTCCAGTTAAAAGATAAATCATCATTATAATCTTGCAAAATATCAATAAGTTGTGGAATATCAACTGGATATCCACTTGATTTATTTGCTTTTATATGTGCTTCAGATATCATGTTTGTGTCATGATTGGCTGTGCATTTTGCTTCGCAAATTAAAGAAGCAATAATTACTCCTTCACTATTACGCCGAAAGGCAAGACAATCATCACCTGTACGTCCAGGTTGTGGCTTTGCAGTTTCTCCAGTTTGCTTTAGAAATTCTAAATGCTGAAACGCAACTGGGTGGAATCGAAAGAGAAAAGCGGGAACTTCCCAATTATCTTGCCCAAAAGGAGCAAAATTTTCAGCAATAATTCCTGCAAATATCTCCCCAAAATAACCTTTGAGTGTCTGAATATGAAGACGCTCAGGATAGCCATAGCTTGGATCGCTTTCTGAAAAATCCCCAAATGGAAAAAGAGAATTTCCTGCTAATTTACGAAGGCGATATCGAGCATCTTCATGGGCTTTTTGAACGATTAATATTAATTCATTGAGAATTATATCTCGTTGGCTTTTATCTTCTTTGAGCAGACGATGTATGTACCGCTTATCTTCAGATTCACTAACTGAATTAGATAACCACTTTGATATTCCGTTAAATCTAGTGATTTTTTGTCTTTCTTTCATTTAATATACTCTCTAATATTAATCAGATTTACAATATAAGCCTTGAAGTAAAATAATTTAAAACTCTATGTAAAATTTAATACTAGAATATTAGTAACATAGCAAAATGATGCCATAAGCATTCAACAAGAGCTATAACGCTTACTCTGTTTTACTTTTGGGCAAGGGTAGGTTCGGAAATTTAGACTAAATGTGCTAAATAAATACAACAATAAGAGAGTATGATTGAATACAGCGTCCTGTTATTAAAAGCTGAGAGAAAAAACATCAACTCTCATCTGCTCTTATCAGACAGATAACAGTGAAACAATTTCTACATGATTGGAAATAGCTTTCTAGTAAGCATGGTAATTGTTAAATGGTTAACATACTAGGTTAACCCAGTGCTACGCTACAGTTAGAAAGCTTGAGAGGCAATTATGACTGCCCTGATTCTGAACCTCAGCCCCACCATTGAATTAACAGATGAACAGTTCTTCCAACTGTGTCAGAATAATCGAGATTTGCGGCTTGAGCGCACGGCAGAGGGAGAATTAATTATTATGCCACCTACTGGATGGGAAAGCGGAAATCGAAATTCAAAACTAACAGCCCGGTTAGAGTTTTGGGCTGACGCTGATGGCACAGGTTTGGCTTTTGATTCTTCAACAGGTTTCAAGCTTCCTAATGGTGCAAATCGTTCTCCAGATGCATCGTGGGTGAGTCGGGAGCGATTAGAAGCCCTGAATCCAGACCCTGCAAGATTCCTACCACTCGCTCCAGATTTTGCGGTAGAATTACGCTCTGCTTCAGACAGCTTAAAGACTGTGCAACAAAAAATGCAGGAGTATATTGACAGCGGTGTACATTTAGGCTGGCTGATTGATCCGCAGAATCAACAGGTGGAAATTTATCGCCCAGGACAGGAAGTTGAGGTTTTGCGATCGCCTACTAGCTTATCAGGAGAAGATGTATTACCAGGATTTGTGCTGAATTTAGCACAGATTTTGAGTTAGGCGATCGCTCAATTCCCCTCATTTCATAATTTGACGAAATTGCAACTATTTTTTGATAAAAATTTACGGGTAAAAACCAAAAATTAATATTGACTTAGTATTAAAAATACCGACTGCAATAACCCGATAACAAAACCTAAAACACCACCTAAAGTCACAATCGCCTGCAATTCATTTTTGACAATTCCCTCAATTGCAGCTTCTAAATCAGCCGGTGAAGTTGATTTTACACGGTCAACTATCACTTCATCTATCGATAAAATTGGAATTACCTGCGCCACAATTGCTTCTAAATCTTTTTCCAAATACTTCTCTAAAATTAGAGCCAACTCTTGACTCATGACTTCTAAAGAAGTACTGACAACTGGTGAAGTACTAAGACGATTCAGCAGCACGACAGCAATATTTTCCCAATCAACAGAATCAGTTAATCCTTGTAAAAAATCGCTGCCACTATTTTGCAGGTAATGGCGGACACTTTCGCGGGTGGTTTTTCGGAGTTGACGAACCGTACCCATTGGCAAGTTTTGTAATGATAAATTTTGCAGTAATTTCCGAATGCGATCGCGGATCTGCAAATCTTGAGTCAATTCCTGCAAGCGACTATTAGCAGCCTCCTTTTCATCCAAACAAAAAGTTCTTAGGCGTGTCAGAGTATTACGTAAGCCAAACAAATTTGCTACTACCCAATAAGTCCCACTGGTTTTTTCGCGGAAGCCTTCATCGATAATTTGAATGGTGCGATCGGTCAAAAAATCAACTATTGTTTGGCGGAGCAGATCCGGCGGTAAAACTATTTGCAACAACCAATCGGCAAGCCGCGTAGCTTGTTCTTCGCTCAGTTGAAATTCCAGCAATATCTGGTCAAAAATTTGATTGATCTGCGCTTCCAAAAAATCTTCGCGCCGCGCTAAAACCTTGAGCAATCGTGGCAAAGATTCCCCTAATAAATCCCGCAAAATTCCAGCTACAATTTTGGCGCTTTTCTCGTTTTTATCTGTTTTTATTTGTTCAATTGCTAACCGCAACAACCAGAGAATTGCTGATTGCACGCGTTCTGTTTGCAATAAACGCCGTGCCAGATTTTGCAATTCTTGTGGTGTCAACAGTGACCCCATGATTGTATTAGAAATGTTCTTAGCCAGACGTTCTTGATTGCGGGGGATCAATCCAGGGGTGAAGGGTACTCTTCGTCCAGCGATATAAATTGCTCGGTAAGGACGGAACAACATTTTTATGGCTATATCATTTGTGAAATAGCCAATAATTCCACCCAGTACCGGGGGAGACACATAAAGCCAAAGATGAGACCAGTCCAAGGGAAGAATTTAAAAAGTTAGGAGGTTAGAGCTTAGAGTTAGGAGTTAGGAGTTAGAAGTTAGGAGTTAGGAATGATAAATTTTAAATGAGAATTTATCACTACTCATAATTCATAACTTTTAACTAATAACTCCTAACTTACTAAGCACTAGCACTCCCATCATACCGTTCGCAATGGGGTAGTGTGTGGCAACTGCAAAACCAACTTGATGAGCTAACTCTATTTGCTCTTTGCCAATGGGAAAGCGATCTAAGCTGGGACTGATGTAAGCATATTCTTCTTTTAAGCCTAAATAACTGGCAACTGGCACTACAAAACTGTCCAGATACAACTGCTGAAAGGCGCGTAGCTGAGGATTGCTCGGTCGATGAAAGTCTAAAATTGCGGCTTTAGCTCCCGGCTTCAAAACCCGGTGTAGCTCTTGGAGACTGCGGGGAATATCTTTAACATTTCTTAAACCATAGCCCATTGTTGCGGCATCAAATTGGTTGTCGTCAAAGGGTAAATTGAGGACATCAGCTTCTACCCAGGTGATAGGAGGTTGGGGGTACTGTCTTTGGGAGCGTTCTTTAGCGTTTTCTAGCAGGTTTTGGGAAAAATCCACTCCATACACCTGTCCTGTTGCTCCGATACGCCGTGCCAAACGTAAAGCTAAATCACCACTACCGCAACATAAATCTAATGCAGTATCTCCCGGTTTAGCTGCACTCCATTTTACTGCCATTTCCTTCCAGATTCGATGCTGTCCCAGACTCAACCAATCGTTTAATTGGTCATAAACTGGAGCAATACGGTTAAAAATGGACTGAATTTCGTTAGTCATTGGTCAATAAGTCATTGGTCATTAGTCATTTGTCATTTGCCAAGAATAAAGGACAAATGACTAATGACAACTACACAATACCTTAATGAGAGTGACTACTAGTCAGAGCGATCGCCACTAGTTGTGCTGATAAATTAATTAGCACCAATTCATCTTCTCGCAAGGTGCAAGGTTGTTTCCACTGGAGCGACAATACACCCAAAAGTTGATTGCGGTAGCTAATTGGGATCACTAAATGTGCTTGCACACCCGTATTTTGGTAGTGAATCGCATCAACTAATTTAGTGTCTTTAAGTACATTTAAGGAAACTTGCATTTGTCCTGTAGCGATCGCTTCCTTGGTTAGTGGATCTTGAGATAGCCAATTTTCTATTGTACCTGTATCGCTGTAAGTTCCTTGAGTTGCAACCAGAGTATTTCCATCTGTAAGTTGTAAAATACAGCCGTCTGCCCCAAAAGTTTCACTCACAGCCCTAGCAATGGGAGCGAGGGTTTCTTCTAAGCTAGAAGCGGCTTGAGTTACCTGTACCAAAACACTCAGCAGCGCCATTTGAGCATGAGCGCGGCGTAATTCTTCTGTACGTTGCTTGAGTAAGTCGTAGGTTTCGGCTGCTCTTTGCACCACTGCCTTCAGTTCCCCTGGGTCCCAAGGCTTGGTGATATATTTGTAAACTTGTCCGGCATTAATTGCTTCTACCAAGTCTTCTATATCAGTAAATCCAGTGAGAATTATTCTTACTGTATCGGGAAACTGAGGTACAGTCTTACTGAGAAACTCAGTCCCTTTCATTTCTGGCATCCGTTGATCGGAGATAATCACCGCTACCTCCCCTTCTGTTGCCAAAACTTGTAGAGCGTTCACCCCACTATCAGCTTTCAGAACATTAAAGTCGCGTCGAAATGTGCGATAAAGTAAATCGAGATTATCTGGCTCATCGTCAACTACCAGTATTTTCAGCTTTTTTGGTCGTTCGAGAGTCATAACTTGAGATTGGACTTTATCAATTTCGAGATTGGGTTTATCCATAAGATTTTCCTTTAAATATTTACTCTCTTGTTATATTCCATACCAAGTTTAGTTGAGAATAGCCGAATATCGCCAAGGGTTTATACGGAGTTATTTTGCATATTTGAGAACGCTAATAGTGAGCGCTACACAGGAAATTTGCCTGCCCAAATATCAGAATTAAAAAATGTTGCGCGATAAAAACCAACTAAATTAGCGAAACTATGGCAGTTTTGATCGTGGATGAGGTGTAGGTCTGGGTATAGATTAGAATAATACTTGCTCATGAGGTATTAATTAACCTCTCAAGTTGAAGCTCGCACTCCGATTATGACTGATTTACCACCCAACACTCAGAATCCCGAAGATAATCCTACAAACGATGTAGCACAAGAGTTACTGCGAAGACTGAGGCAAAAACAAGGCAACTGGGTGGAATGGGGAGCCGCGATCGCCTCGTTGCTAAAAACCGGTTTCAACCCCCAAGAAATTTTTGAGGCGACTGGATTTGAGCCGATTCAACAAAACCAGGTGGTTGTTGGTTCTCAAGTTTACAATTCTTTGGAAAAATTTGGAGTATCAGCAGAAACGCGATCGCACTATACTACACGCGGCAGCGATGTTTTATACGAGCTACGTTTACTTACTCAAGAAGAACGCGCCGCTGCCGCCGAACTGATCTTCGTCCACAATGTTGATGCTGATGAGGCACGGGATATAGCCAAAGCCCTGAAAGAGTTCTCTTATTACCGCACTTTACCAGAAGGGTTTTCTGCCCATCCTGGGGATGCTGTTGCTCACCAAGTTTGGAAACTGGCACGCCAAAATGCAGATTTACAACAGCGATCGCGCCTAATTGCCAAAGGTTTGCGTTTTGCTCACACGCCAGGTGCAAGGCAAAAAATCGAACAACTACTGACTGATTTTACTACCGTTCCCCAGCGTCCAGCGCCAATTTTACCGTTTTACCGCCTGGAATTTGAAGAACAGTTACCCCGAATCTTGCCTGTAGTCGGCGAGTTGCCATTATCACGCCAAGACTTGCAAGCTGTGCCCATACTGACAGAAATTGAACCATTTCGCCTGGTTAAGTTTTCTGGAGAGCAAGCTTGGGTACCCTTACCAGGTTGGCAAGTGCTATTGGCGGCAGAAGATCCAGTAGTGATTTTAGCGAATAGCGATCGCTTCCCCATCCAAACCCAAAGCCAAACAGGGCCAGTCGTAGTTGTGATAGATCGTGCCCAACGAGAATGGGATGCCTCCAGCTATTTTGTCGTTGAAAATGGTGGTGAATTAGATTTTCAATGGTTTGAAACTGAGCCAGAAATTCCTCTATTAGGACAAGTTATTATCATTGTGCGTCCTAAGAAAATTCTGGATGAAGAATTAACTAAGGATTCATGGCAGATTGACGAATAAATTCAATTTTAGACGAGCTAACTGTGTAACACTCTCACGCCAGAAGGTGTGGGAGTGTTGAAAATTAGACATCTCCAAAATAGTAACATTCTGTGGTAAAAGAACATCAAATAGCTTTTTTGACACAGAAACATGAGCGACATACTGAATCATATTGAACAAAATCCTAAAAAAACAAAGCGGTTAATTGGTCTGGAGTATGAACAGTTACAGCAATTAATTCAAAATGCGGAGCGATTACATCATGAGAAACAAGAGTTATTAGAATCCAAAAAAGTTAGAATTATTGCTGGTGGTGGAGGTCGTAAACCAAAACTATCGCTGAAAGAACAAATAATTTTAACGTTGGTTTATCTCAGGCA
>NNBT01002231.1_pt1 | contig 12498 bp, 10 predicted proteins | sample 1173831 | NCBI WGS metagenome assembly NNBT01 (sample SAMN07173936, study PRJNA388173) | plant metagenome | isolation source: symbiotic tissue sample KVJ10 | place: Norway: Troms, Kvaloya island | reverse complement strand
TGAGTATTCAGAGTTAATCTCCTATCTCATATCTAGTGTCTCAAATCTAATTTCTCCTATCTATTTTCTCAAACTAGTTTAATTCAACGTCTTTTAACAAGTTAGCAACTAAAGCTTCCTGTTTGGTTTTATCATCTAACTGAGTACGTAAAACACGTTCTGCAATCTCCAATGATAATGAAGAAACCTGGTCTTTTACTTCTGCTAAAGCTGCTTTCTTTTGGTTTTCGATCTCGATTTTAGCTTTCTCGATCAATTTAGCACCTTCAACCTGAGCTTGTTTTTTAGCTTCGTTTAAGATACCATCTTTTAAGGTTTTAGCTTCCTTCAAAATCTCATCACGTTCAGCACGCGCCTGTTGCATTAAATCCTGATTCTGGCTGGTTAAACGCGCCATTTCCTGTTTGGCTAATTCAGCTTTGTTAAGGGCCTCATCAATGCTTTGCTCACGTTCGTGAATTGCACCTAAAATAGGTTTCCATGCAAATTTTCTAAGTAAGATCAATAAGCAGATGAATGCTAACGACGTCCAAAAAACCAATCCTATGCTTGGGGTTACTAATTCCATTTTTATCTAATTTTTAAAAACAATCTTTTTAATAGGGCTGGGTAAATAACCAATCGTTACATACCCAACCTAATTTCTTCAGTGATTATTAACCGTTTAAGCCTAATAATGCAACTACTACACCGAATAAAGCAGCACCCTCGATAAGGGCAGCAGCGATAATCATTGCAGTCTGAATTTTTGATGCAGCTTCTGGTTGACGAGCAATACCTTCCATTGCTTTACCACCTACTTGACCGATACCGATACCTGCACCGATTACTGCTAAACCGGCACCAATTGCCGCGATTGAACCTACCATAACTAATTTAATTTATATTAATTTGTAAAAATAGTTTTCTGTTAATGATGCTCTTCTACTGCCATACCAATAAACAAGGCAGTAAGTAATGTAAAAATAAAGGCCTGTAAAAATGCAACCAGCAATTCTAATACATCCATAAACAATACGAATGCAACTGAAACCGGAGCAATAGCCAATGTTTCGAAAATAAAGATTAAGGAGATTAAACTTAATACGATAATGTGACCAGCTGTAATGTTTGCAAACAAACGTACCATTAAAGCGAATGGCTTAGAGATGATACCAATCAATTCCACAGGAATCATAATTGGATATAACCAAAAAGGCACATCTGGTCTGAAAATGTGTTTCCAATAATATTTGTTCCCGTTGATATTAACGATAATTAAAGTACCTAAAGCCATTACAAAAGTTAATGCAATATTACCGGTTACGTTAGCACCACCTGGAAAAATTGGAATTAAACCAAATAAGTTATTGAATAAAATAAAGAAAAACGTTGTCAACAAATAAGGCATAAACTTCGCGTATTTGTGACCAATATTTGGTTTAGCAATATCGTCTCTTACAAAAACGATTACAGGCTCTATAAAAGACTGTAAACCTTTTGGTGCTTTACCAACACGTTTTTTATAAGATCCAGCTACCGAAATGAATACGATTAAGATTACCAAAATCGCCACAAACATTGCCGCAACGTTTTTAGTAATAGAAAAATCTAAAATTGATTTACTTGCTTCTTCATCGATTTTTCCGTCAGCACCAACCACTTTAATATGATCTTCCTCTAAACGGTAGTTATTGTATTTACCGTTATAATCGTGCTCTCCATGATGAAAATTACCAGAAGAAAAAACTTCTAAACCATTAGCCGTATATAAAATTACAGGAAGAGGTAATGAAGTATGTCCCCAAAGGTGCCACATGTGCGAATCAGCAATGTGTTCCATGATTACTTTCGTAGGCTCGAATTTTTCTTTACCATGTTTAACTTCAGCTCCGTGTTCACCAGAAACCGCATGAGCAGATTCGGCAACAGCACTATCAACAGGTACAACAGCGCTATCAACTTGAGCGAAAGTATCAATTTTGATAGATAAAAACGCGATTAAAAGCGTAAAAACAATAGTTAGCCTTTTAACTTTAGACACAAAAACTCGGTTACAATCCATTTATTGGCAGTTTTTTACTTTAAATTTTGGTGGCGCAAGTTACGTAACAAACAGTATATTTCAAAGGCCGTAAACAATAAATATAAAGAAAAAAAATTAAGCAGAAATACAAGCCCAATTCCCTTTGCTTTTATACTGTAAATCAGCACAAAAGCCATACAAAAAATCATCTTCACTGCAATTGATCCCATAATAGCCATAATACCCACTTCAGGATCGCGTTTTACACCGATATCAACCAACATATAAGCGATGTAAGTGATACCGGCCAAAAAGCCAAACATCAACCAAAAATTGTTTACAAATAGCGGTTTATCGGGAAATAATAAAGGTAAAACGGCAACAACGCCTATTAATAAGCCTACGAAGATGAAATAGATACTGGTAAATTTGGCTAGAGTCAATGGAATAATTTCTTAGCAGATAAAAACTTTTGCAAAGATAAGGTTTTTAGTATCAAGTAAGTAGTGAGAAAAGAATTATTGTTAGATTGGTGAAGTGTTTAAACTGGTTAATCGGTTAACTGAGGTAAATTGTTCTATTACTGGATTGTTAAATTGCTTCATTGTTGGGCTCATCTCGTTCAACAATCTAACAATACAGCCATTTAGCAATTATTTAGTTGCTTGTCTAATGGCCTGATATAACGCAATCCCCACTCCTGCCAAGGCAAAAGCCGCCGTGATCAAATTGGTTTTGCTATTTCTGTGCTCATCAATTTTGTAACCTATAAAAGTAAGCAGGCCTATTGTAGCGATCATTTGGAAACCAATGGCAGAATATTTAGCGGCTGCATTTACCTTTTTCTTTGTATCTTCTTCTTTTGGATTTTCCATTTTTTATGCAATAATTAAATTAACTTTGGGATATTTAAAATTTGTTGCCAAATAAAATATTTTTCTATATATATTGTTTACTGTATATCAACTTAAAGAGATTTAACATCATTGAAAAAAAACGCAAACAAAAACTTAAATCCCTTCATCCTCCTTTTTAGCGCGCTCCTTATTTATGGCTGTGTTGCAAATAAAGATACCGCAGTAGACCGTAGGTTTCAAAACTTAACGGCCAGGTATAACTATATCTATAACTCAAATGTTTTACTTACTGAGTACAATGAGAACTTATTGCAAAGTTATGCAGATAATTACGAAAAAACCCTGCCTGTTTACCTCGATCCGGAGCCACAGGTAAATCTGGTACTCACACCAGGCGTTGCAAACAAACAGCTTGATGATGTGATTACCAAAGGTCAAACCATTATCAACGATAAAAGTTTCAGCAACTATATTGATGATGCCTACATGCTTTTGGGCAAGGCAAACTATTTAAAAGGAAATTATTTTATCGCGTCAGAATATTTCGATTATACGGCAAAAACCTATAATAGCGACCTGAAAACGTTTATTATGGCGATGAACTGGAAAGCACGCAGCCAGATGCAACTGAATAATATGGTGCTAGCCGATAAAATTATCGATACCATGCTGCGCGCTTCCGATCAGTTAAAAAAAGACCTGGCCGAACCCCTGGCCACAGCAGCACAGATGCGTATTTATCAGAAACGCAATAAAGAAGCCATTTTATTTTTAGAATCGGCCATTGCGTTACCTTCAGAAAAACAGTTGCGTATTCGCTGGCGTTTTATATTGGCCCAGTTACAGGAAAAAGAAAAAAATATCCAGGATGCCTATGCCAATTTCACTAAAGTTGAAAAAAGCAACGCCCCATTCGAAATGTATTTCCATGCCAATTTAAACCGGATTAAATTAAAAGCATTGCTTAGCGGGGTAAAATTGAATAAAGAAGACCAGTTGCTGGCTTTGTTAAAAGACGATAAAAACTTCGATTATATCGATCAGATTTATTATCAGGTTGGAGAGCTTTTCTCCGAAGAAGGAAATTTTGTTAAAGCTGAAGAAAATTACCATAAATCGGTAGCAACAAGTACACGTAACCAAACGCAAAAAGCATTATCTTATCTAAGAATTGCAGATTTAAACTTTAAAGAGTTTAATAATTACATCAAAGCAAAGCTGTATTACGATAGTACGGTAATGATTTTACCTAAAAACTTTCCTGATTACGACAATATTGTTAAAAAGGCCGATAACCTTCAATATTTGACGGATAGGTATACCATTATTAGCAAAGAAGATACCGCACAGGCCATTGCAAAACTTCCTGCAGACCAACGTGAGGCAAAGGTAAAGGCTTACTTAACACCAAAAGTGGAGGTGGTAAATACTGGTGCTGTAATTAACAATCAGTTTTTAAACGATCCGGATTTTCCGAATAAGAGTTTAAATCCTTCCAATACTGCCGGAAGCACTTTTTATTTCAATAATAATGCAGCGATAAGCAATGGCTTTGGTGACTTTAAAAAACGTTGGGGCAACAGGCAGCTGGAAGATAACTGGCGACAAAGTGTACGTTCATCTGCACAGGAAACCAGCCAGGTTTTAGCCGGAGGGAAGGTAGCTACGGATAACATTACGCCTGCCAATGGACAAACCAACCAGACTTCAACCGACCAGACTTCTTTAGAAAAACAGTTTTTAGATGCCTTGCCTACCACACCTGTACTATTGGCTGCATCCGATCAAAAAATTATAGATGCCTATTTTGAAATCGCTAGTTTTTACCAACAGGAACTCAATGATAAGCCGGAGGCCAATAAAATATATCTGGAACTGATTAAAAGATATCCAGAAAATAATCACCTCGTAGCCATTTATTACAGTCTTTACCTCAACTATAAAGGCGTAGATGAAGCAAAATCTGATCAGTACAAACAATTGGTGCTTACAAAATTCCCGGAATCTAATTTTGCAAAGAATATTTTAGATCCAACCTATTCGGCTAAGCAGACACAGATGGAAAACATTGCCATCAACAATTACAATGTGGCTTTTGATGCTTATGCCAAAAAAGATTATCCAGGTGTGGTAAAGCAGGCTGATGATAATAATTCAGCTTTCCCAAATAACGATCTGGCGCCGCAGTATGCTTATTTAAAAGCAATAGCAGTTGGCCGTACGGCAAAAGTCGATGCTTTATTGACCGAATTTAACCTGATTACAACCAATTATCCAAACGATAAAATTATTACGCCATTAGTACGTGATCATTTAAAATACATTGAGGCTAATCTGGATGAATTTAAACAAAGGCCGGTCGCCCTTATTGATTTTGATGCTAACGAGCCTCGCTTTGTAAGTCAGGCTACACCGGTTGCTGTTCCAACGAAGCCTTTGGTAGTTGAAAATGCTGTAGCAAAAAAGGTTGAACCTACTCCGATAGCAAAACCTGTTGAGGTTAAACCAGTTGATCCAACAAAACCTGTAAGTATTTTCAGTGCGGCAAAATCAGAAGAATATTATTATGTTATAGATGTGGCCGATGCCACTTTAACCTTGAGTTCATCGCGTTTCGGCATAGGCCAGTTTAACAGGGGAAATTATCCTGACAATGATTTGGTACATAAATTGGTAGAACTGGATAACGATCAACTGATTTACATCACCAGCTTTATCGATCTTGAAGATGCAAAAATTTACGAAGCAAGCATTACAGGCCAGTTAAAGAACATCATGAAGGTGCCAGCTAACTTGTATAAAGGTTTTATCATCAGTAAAGAAAACTTCGAAAAGCTAACGGATAGATCGCGTATTAACGAATATCTGGAGTTTTTAAAAGACAATTACAAATAAATATAGAAGCTATTAAGACCTTAGTCTGAAAATTGATTCTATAAAAATTAATAAATTTGCATCCAAAATCGTCATTCTGGTGATTTTGGAAAATAACAACACAAAATGAATAAGTCCCTTTCTGCACAAGAAACAAAAAGATATAGTTTAATCATCTGGAAATTATTGATCGGGGGAATTGCCCTGTTCGCCATTTTCATTTCGATGATCGGTTTGGGTTTATTTGGAGCGCTACCTTCTTTCAGGGATATTGAACACCCAAAAAGCAACCAGGCATCAGAAATTATTGCTGAGGATGGTCGCCCGTTAGGTACCTATTTTGTTCAGAACAGATCGAACGTTAGCTATAAAGATATTTCAGAAAATGTAATCAATGGCTTAATTGCTACGGAAGATACCCGTTTTAAAGAGCACTCTGGTATTGATTTTAAACGTACTTTCTCTATCATCGGTTACAATTTAATTGGCAAAAAACAGGGTGCCAGTACCATTACCCAACAATTAGCCAAAAACCTTTTCCCACGCGAATCGAACCTTAATTTTTTCTCTTTGGTGCTAACTAAATTTAAAGAGTGGATTGTTGCGGTTAAACTGGAACGTAACTACACCAAAGAAGAAATTATCACCATGTATTTAAATACGGTCGATTTTGGGAACCAGGCTTATGGTATTAAATCGGCAGCAAGGGTTTATTTCAATACTACGCCAGATAAACTGACTTTAACGCAGGCCGCAACTTTAGTGGGGATGCAAAAAGGAATTACCATGTATTCGCCAACCCGCCATCCTGAACGTTCCAGAGACCGCAGAAATACGGTAATGGCCATGATGGTTAAATCCGATCTTTTAACACAGCAACAATTTGATGAAGAGAAAGACAAACCTTTAAACCTGCATTTCAACGCGGCAACGGTTAATGATGGTATTGCACCTTATTTCCGTTCGGTATTGAAGAACGATATCAAAACCATTTTCCAGGAACAATCAATTACTAAACCGGATGGAACGCCATACGATTTAGACCGTGATGGTTTGAAAATTTATACCACATTGAACTATGATATGCAGGTATATGCTGAGGAAGCCCAAAAGGAATACATGAAAGTATTGCAGGCGCAGTTTATCGCGAGCTGGAAAGGAAGAAACCCGTTTAAAGATAAAACCTTGCAGATTGAACAGGGTATTAAAAGATCTGACCGTTATAAATCATTAAAACTCGAAGGCAAATCGGATGAGGAAATTACCAGCGATTTTAACACCAAAACAGAAATGACCATTTTTACCTGGAAAGGTAATATTGATACGGTAATGAAACCGATCGATTCTGTGCGTTACTACAAAATGCTTTTGCGTAATGCCATGATGACGATGGACCCGACCAATGGACACGTAAAAGCATGGGTGGGTGGAATTAATTATGAGCATTTTAAATACGATCAGGTTAAGATGGGAACCAGACAAGTAGGTTCGACCGCAAAACCATTTACTTACGCGGTAGCCATTGAAAATGGTTATTCCCCTTGTTATACCGTACCTAATGTTCCGGTAACGATTGAAGGTTATGGAGAGCCATGGACGCCAAGAAACTCGGGCAAACCACTACCAGGTAGTATTACCTTGCAAAAAGCGCTGGCCTACTCGCAAAACTTTGTTACGGCTTACTTAATGAAACAGGTTGGCCCGGTTGCAGTATCTACCTTAGCAACCAAAATGGGCATTCCTAATGTTCCCGCATTTCCATCTATTTGTTTGGGTACGTTCGATTCTTCTGTTTATAATATGGTGGGTGCTTACGGTGCTTTTGCCAATAAAGGAACATATACAAAGCCGATTTATTTATTGAGAATTGAAGATAAAAACGGTGTAGTATTGTTTTCTCAAAAGGAAATACCAAAACCGATTATGAGCGAAGAAGTGGCTTACGTAATGACCAGGATGCTTAAAGGCGTGGTAACCAACGGAACAGGATCGAGATTAAACTATAAATATAAAGTTAATGCACCAATCGGAGCAAAAACAGGTACGACCCAAAATAACTCCGATGGTTGGTTTATGGCCATTACCCCTCAATTGGTAACGGGTATCTGGACAGGTTGCGAGGATAGGGCTTTCCACTTCATTAGCACGAGCCAGGGTGAGGGTGCAAACACTGCTTTACCAATTTTTGCAGGATTTATAAAAAGGGTATATGCCAATCCAGCTTTAAAAATCAGTCATGCTGATTTCGAAGCACCAAAATCGGGGGTTTCCATCACATTTGATTGTAACCAGTACCAGCAACAGGAAGAAGGTACAAGTGAACTTGACGAAAAATTGGGATTTTAGTCATCAGTTTCCGCGTGAAGGATAGCAGTGGAAATCCTTTTGTTGCAATATTGAGCGCAGCCGAAACGCAACCAAAGATTATAACGGATGACCCGACCCTTTTTTCCGAACTTTTGGGCCGAGGGGCACGGCCAAATCATTATATAGCAAATCGGACCATTTAATCAAAATTTCCCTCTCGAATCTTATTTTTGTAAATAATGAGCAGTTTCGACCATAAAACAGCATTAACCGCAATTCCACATAAACCCGGCGTTTACCAGTATTGGGATGCCGATGGAAAGCTAATGTACATTGGTAAAGCGAAAGACCTGCGCAACCGTGTAGGATCATATTTTAATAGCGATAGAAACCAGTTTAATGGCAAAACAAGGGTATTGGTATCCAAGATTCGCAAAATTACCTTTACCATTGTTGATACGGAAATTGATGCCTGGTTATTGGAAAACAGTCTGATCAAAAAACATCAGCCAAAGTTTAACATCAATTTAAAAGACGATAAAACTTACCCATGGATTATCGTTAAAAATGAGAACTTCCCTCGTATTTACTGGACGCGGAAGGTAATCAAAGATGGTTCAACCTATTTCGGCCCTTACGGCTCGATAGGCATGATGCATACCATTTTAGACCTCATTAAAGAAACCTATCCATTACGTACCTGTAGTTTGCCCCTAACGGAGAAAAATATAGATGAAGGCAAATTTAAAGTCTGCCTCGAATACCAGATCGGTAACTGTAAAGGGCCTTGTCAAAATTACCAGACCGAAGCCGATTATGATAAAAATATAGGCGAAATCAAAGAAATCCTGAATGGTAAAATCGGAAACGTTATCCGTGATGTGAAAGGGGTTATTAAATCAGCTTCTGAAGATTTAAACTTTGAACTGGCACATCAATATGCCCGCAGGTTACAGGTTTTGGAAAAATACCAAAGCAAATCGACAGTTGTAAACAGCGCCATTACTAATGTAGATGTAGTAAGCATTGCTTCTGACGAACGTTATGCCTTCGTAAATTACCTGAAGGTGATGAACGGAACCATTATCCAAACGCAGACCATTGAGGTTAAAAAGCAGCTGGATGAGAGTGATGATGAAATTTTAACTTTAGCTATGCTGGAGTTCAGAACAAAATTCAACAGTACCTCAAAAGAAATCATCGTCCCTTTTGAACCTTCATTGGAAGATGAAAGTTTAAAATTCACCGTTCCAAAACTTGGCGAAAAGAAAAAACTTTTAGAGCTTTCGCAAAAGAACGTGTTGTTCTTTAAAAAAGAGAAACTCAACCAGTATGAAAAGTTAAACCCCGATTTACGCACCGACCGGATTTTAACCACCATGCAGAAAGACCTGCGTTTAACGCAGCTTCCAAAACATATCGAATGTTTTGATAACTCCAACTTTCAGGGGAAATACCCGGTTTCGGCAATTGTGGTATTCAAAGATGCCAAACCATCAAAAAAAGACTATCGCCATTTTAATGTGAAAACCGTTGAAGGTCCAAACGATTTTGCTACCATGGAAGAGGCTGTTTTCCGTCGTTACAGGCGCATGTTGGATGAAAACCAGACTTTGCCTCAACTTATCATTATTGATGGTGGTAAAGGCCAGCTTTCGTCGGCTGTGAAGAGCTTAAAGTTGTTGGGTATAGAAAACAAAGTGACGGTAATCGGTATTGCTAAACGCCTGGAAGAACTGTTCTATCCGGGAGATTCCTATCCATTATACCTCGATAAAAAATCAGAGACTTTAAAAGTCATTCAACAGCTCCGTGATGAAGCCCACCGTTTTGGTATTACCTTTCACCGTAAAAAACGTGACCAGGGTACACTTAAAACTGAACTCGAGCAAATTGAAGGCATCGGCAAAACTACTGCTGATAAGTTACTTACTCACTTTAAATCAGTTAAAAAGATAAAAGAAGCTACAGAAAATCAACTCGCTGAAGTATTGAATAAAAAGCAGGTAGTTACCCTTCTGGCTCATTTCAAAGAAGAATAAATTTGCCTGTAAGCAATAACAGACGGCTCTGTAGAAATGTTAACACTTTATTAATCTTGAATTGGCATAAGTTGAATACTTTTTGTATAAATTAGGGCATTGTTATACTAAACATCTATCCCTATTTACATGAATAACAACATCCTGGCCACCATTACAAAACTTTTGTTGGGCGTATTTTATTTTACTGAATCGGAGAGTCCTTTTAAAGTGACTAATTGGGGCAAAATCACACCAGCAGAACTATTGCAGAAAATTGCAATTGAATATCACGCTTCTCCCTCCAACTTAAAACAAATAGATCAAATTGCCTTTTTCGAGCATCTTATTTCAAAAGTTGATCCATCCGATACCCCAATGGTCGAAAATGCTCAAAAAATAGCCACTTTACACACCTTTCTAAAACAAAACCTATCTAACATTTCGGTAATAAGAGTAGAGGGTGCCAGTAGAATCCCTGTGCTCATTACCGGCTATTTACCTGATGGCACCTGCCTGGTTCTTGAAACCTTTGCTGTAGAAACCTAATAATTCCCTATACATTAAATAATCCCAAACCAAAACAATGAAAGCATTAAAAAAATTAAGCTTACTGGCCGTTTTATGCCTCGGCCTTGCCGCCTGTAAAAAAGAAAATCAAACACTTCCAGAAGCAAACCCCTTTGAGCAAAAATTAAACACCAAAGCAGTTACAGCAAGCGCACAGGCTGTAGCTGCTGGTTTTCCTGAAACTTTCGAATCAGGTACCAAGGGAAGTTACAGCACTGCATCAGTTACTTTAAGCAGTGGAAGCTGGACTCTTGACGATGCCTTAATCGGAAACCTGACTGCGGATGCTAAGAATGGCAGTCAATCTGTACGTATCCGTAACACGGGTATATTAAGTATGAATTTTGATGTTAACGGAGCCGATGTAGTCACCATTGCCCATGCCAAATATGGTACCGATGCCAATAGTACCTGGCAACTTTGGTATTCTACAAACGGTGGTTCGAGCTGGCAACAAAGTGGCAGCACCATTACGAGTAGTGCCACAACCTTATCTACTGCTACATTTAATACCGCTATTTCTGGGAATGTACGTTTCCAGATTCGTAAAATCAGTGGAGGTACAGCGCGTATCAATATTGATGATTTTAGCATTTCAACCGGAGGCGGCACAACTACCCCGCCAACAACAACCCCAGGCGATAACAGTCATCTCTTAATGGGTAACCCTAGCAACGCCGTTGCCAACACCTCTTATCCGGAAAATTACTTAATGGAACGTACTTATTATTCAAGCTCGTATAGTAAAAGCAGGGCTACCCCTAACTGGGTAAGCTGGCACATCGGATCTTCCGATTTAGGTTCAACCCCTCGCCAGGATGATTTTAGAGCTGACAATACTTTGCCTGCTGGCTGGTATCAGGTATCAAACAGCAGCTATTCCGGTTCAGGTTTCGATCGCGGACACAACTGTCCATCGGCTGATAGAACAGCTTCAGTTGCAGCCAACTCTTCTACCTTTTTAATGAGTAATATGATGCCACAGGCACCAAATAACAACCAGGGACCATGGGCAGATTTGGAGAACTATACCCGTTCCTTAGTAACAGCAGGCAACGAAGTTTATGTAATCTGTGGTTCTTATGGTTCCGGTGGTACAGGAAGCAATGGAAGCATTACCTACACCATTGATAATGGCCGTGTTAACGTTCCATCAAATACCTGGAAAGTTATTGTGGTATTGCCTAATGGTAATAACGATTTAAGCAGGATCACTTCATCAACAAGGGTAATTACGGTGAATATGCCAAATACCAACGGTTTAAACACCAACTGGAAAACTTACCGTACTACCGTTAATGCAGTAGAATCTGCAACAGGTTACGATCTTTTATCAAATGTACCTGCAGCGATACAGAATGTAATAGAAGCAGCAACTGATAATCAGTAGGCCGACTTAATTCTTTAATAAAAAGCGGTAATCCAAATCTATGGATTACCGCTTTTTTGTTTTTGTATAAATTACTAAGATATAATCTATTACGATAGCAATTGAGCGAATTAATTTACCTCCATAAAATCAATATGAATGACAGAAGGCGTTTATCATTAGTCATTACCGCAACGGATCGTCATTGCGAGAAGGCTTTTTCAGCCGACGAAGCAATCTTAAAACGATCACTACCAGCGTGCATTAAAATTTCTTTATGCCTCCCAATGATGGACCTATTTAGTGAAAGCTGTCAATTTTAGCGAAATTCTCTATAATCGAAAACTGATATAGCGAAGTTAAATTTATCCAGATAGATCTCTCACACGATAGTTCGTAACAACGCTTCAGTCGAGATGACCGTAAAAAAAAAGCTCCGATTTTCATCGGAGCTTTTTTTATGAGATTMATATTCCCAAAGACCTTGTTCGTAAT
>NNBT01002549.1_pt1 | contig 12525 bp, 13 predicted proteins | sample 1173831 | NCBI WGS metagenome assembly NNBT01 (sample SAMN07173936, study PRJNA388173) | plant metagenome | isolation source: symbiotic tissue sample KVJ10 | place: Norway: Troms, Kvaloya island | reverse complement strand
CTTCGGGGCGGGGTCGGGCGCGCGGATCTGAATTGCTTCGCTACCACCGCAACGACGCTGTTAGCGCCCGCCGCCGACGCGCAGGACCGAGCCCACCACATAGGACGCGGCCTCCGACAGTGCGAAGAGCACCACCTCCGCGATCTCTTCGGGCTGGGCGGCGCGCTTGATCGGGATCGAGGGCGCGATGCGGGCGACGCGGCCGGGCTCGCCGGACGACAAAGCGTGGATCTCGGTCTCGGTCATGCCCGGCGCGACCGCATTGACCCGGATGCCGACGGGCGCCAGTTCCTTGGCCATACCGAGCGTCAGGGAATCGATCGCGCCCTTGGAGGCCGCATACCAGACGAACTCGTCGGGTGAGCCCAGCCCCGCCGCGATCGACGAGATGTTGACGATCGCCCTGCCCTTTCCATCCGGATTGGCGAGCAGCGCGCGCGTCGCCTCCCGTGCGACCAGGATCGCGCCGGTGACATTGACGTCGATGCAGGTGCGGATGGTCTGCGGGTCGGCATCGGCCAGCTTGCTCGCCGGGCCGGTGATGCCGGCATTGTTGACGACATGGGTGAGCGGCCCGAGCGCCGCCTGCGCGTCCGCGAAGACACGCGCGATATCGTCCTGCGTGGACATGTCGCCCTGCAGCGCAACCGCCCTCGCCCCGGCCGCCTCGCAGGCCGCGACAACCTTGGCCGCCGCATCGCCATTGGCCTGATAGTTCACCGCGACGTCATAGCCGCGCTGCGCGGCCATCACGCAGATGGCGGCGCCGATGCCCCGGCTGCCGCCGGTGACGAGGAGGATGGGACGCGTGGCGGTCATGATGGCTCTCCTCGAGCGGCGCCGAATCCGTCATTGCGAGCGCAGCGAAGCAATCCAGAGGGTCACGCTCGACGTCTTCCTGGATTGCTTCGCTGCGCTCGCAATGACGACGACAGCAGTGAATACGAAAAGGGCGGCTCTTGCGAGCCGCCCTTTCCACATACCGGACCGTCTGGAAACGATCAGCGCTTCGAGAACTGGAAGCTGCGGCGGGCCTTGGCCTTGCCGAACTTCTTGCGCTCGACGACGCGCGAGTCGCGGGTCAGGAAGCCGCCCTTCTTGAGCGGGCTGCGAAGCTCCGGCTCGTAGAAGGTCAGGGCCTTGGAGATGCCGTGGCGCACCGCGCCGGCCTGGCCGGAGAGGCCGCCGCCCTTGACCGTGACGACGACGTCGTACTGGGTCAGGCGCTCGACCAGGATCAGCGGCTGCTGGAGGACCATGCGCAGCACGGGGCGCGCGAAGTAGACCTCCTGGTCACGGGTGTTGACCGTGATCTTGCCGGTGCCGGGCTTGATCCAGACGCGGGCGATGGCGTTCTTGCGCTTGCCGGTGGCATAGGCGCGGCCCTGCGCATCGACCTTCTTGACGTGGATGGGAGCCTCGGGCTGGGTCGACGTCGCGACCTGGCCGAGCTGCTCGAGAGACTGAAGAACCTCGGCCATGGTCAGACCCTCGCATTCTTGCTGTTGAGCGCGGCGACGTCGAGCGCCTCCGGCATTTGGGCTGCGTGGGGATGCTCGGCGCCCTTGTAGACGCGCAGGTTACCGAGGATCTGGCGGAACAGCGGGCCGCGGGGCAGCATGCGCTCGACAGCCTTCTCGACGATGCGCTCCGGGAAGCGCCCCTCGAGAATGAACTTGGCGGAACGCTCCTTGATGCCGCCGGCATAGCCGGTGTGGTGATAATAGACCTTCTGGTCGCGCTTGCGGCCGGTCAGGACGATCTTGTCGGCATTGATGACGATGATGTTGTCGCCGCAGTCGACATGGGGGGTGTACGCCGGCTTGTGCTTGCCGCGCAGACGCAACGCCACAACCGCGGCGAGACGACCCACGACGAGCCCGGAGGCGTCGATCACAACCCACTTCTTTTCGACATCGGCGGGCTTGAGCGAGATGGTCTTCATCGCGGGCACCCTTCGGAGCGTTGAAAAAAGGACAAGCCGCCGGAAGGCCGGCGGCGGTGTGAGCGGGGGATAGACAGCGGCCCCGTGGATGTCAAGCCATCGATGCGAAGGCGCGCGGCTAAAAACATCATGTTTTCAAGCGGCATACGGCATTCGGTATCCAGATACCGCAAAATCGAGCCGCGGCGGGTCTTTGACGGCAGCGCCCTTGTGCGAAATCATCGGGACAGGAGGAAACGCCATGCAAAAAACCACGCTTCAGATCACCGCCCTGACCGCTCTCGCCCTGGCTCTGGCGCAGCCCGCCCTCGCCGATGTCCATGTCATCAGCTCGGGCGGATTTACCGCCGCCTACAAGGAACTCGTCGCGGGCTGCGAGGTGAAGATCGGCCAGAAGGTCGTCAGCGCCTACGGGGCTTCAATGGGCGCCGCGCCCGATGCCATCCCCAACCGTCTCGCCCGCGGTGAGCCCGCCGATATCGTCATTCTCGCGGCCGAGGCCTTCGACAAGCTCGCCGCGGACGGCAAGGGCGTACCCGGCAGCCGGGTCGACCTCGTGCGCTCGGCGATCGGTCTGTCGGTCAAGGCCGGCGCGCCGAAGCCCGACATCTCGACCGTGGCGGCGCTCAAGAAGACTCTCATGGAGGCGAAGTCGATCGCCTATTCGGCGAGCGCCAGCGGCACCTATCTCTCCGAGGAGCTGTTCCCCAAGCTCGACCCGAGCGGCGCGGTCATGGCCAAGTCCAAAAAGATCTTCAGCGAACGCGTCGGTTCGGTCGTCGCCCGGGGCGAGGCGGAGCTCGGCTTCCAGCAGGTCAGCGAACTCGTCACGATCGAGGGGCTGGATTTCGTCCGAACGCTGCCTGAGGAGGTTCAGCGCGTTACGGTGTTTTCGGCGGGGCTCGCCGCCGGCGCGAAGGAACCCGAGGCAGCGAAGAAGCTGATCGCCTGTCTGGGTTCGCCGGACTCGGCATCCGTCATCCGCAAGACCGGGCTGGAGCCGCTGCCGCAGAAGTAGCCCTCGCTGTCATTCCGGGGGCGGCGCGCAGCGCCGACCCCGGAACCCATGATGGGGCTGCACCTCTGCGAGCCGCAGTCGAGGACGCTCGCCCGGCCGTGGGTTGCGGATTCTTCGCTGAGGCGACGCCCCGGAATGACGCGGTGGTTGCGGTCGCCCCCTCAACGCTCGGCGGGAATCGAATAGGTCCCCGTCGCATGGGCGACCATGTCGGGTTCGCCCTGTGAGTAAAGCGAGACCTCGCCCACGGCGAGCCGCTTGCCGAGCTTGAGCAGCCTGGCCTCCCCGATCAGCGCGACGGGGCCCGGCTTGCGCAGGAAGTTGAAGGACAGGCTCGTGGTGACGGCGAGCGCGACGGGGCCGATCTGGCCGAGGATCGCGGCATAGAGCGCGACGTCCGCCAGCGCCATCATCGTCGGGCCGGAGATCGTGCCGCCCGGGCGCAGGTGCTTCTCGTGATAGTCGCAGCGCATGCGCGCGCTCATCGGCCCGACCTCCTCGACGAAATAGGTTCGCCCGCCGATGTGGAGCTGCGGGAAGACGTCGTCGAGAAACGCCTCCAGCTGCGAGGCGGTCATGCGAGGGGTCGTGTCGCGGAGGGTCATGTCGGGGCAGATCCGGCGTCGGGCTCGGGTTGAGCCTACGCCTCTTGCAGCATGGGGGCGTGCGGCGGACAATACGGCAAAACGCACAGGCAAACGCCAAAGGTCGCCGCCATGAACGCTCATACCAGGCCCGATGCCGCGCCCGTTCTCAGGCGCGCCGACACTGAGGGCATCGTGACGCTGACGCTCGACCGCCCCCAGGCGCGCAACCCGCTGAGCGAGGCGATGCTGGCGGCGCTGGGCGACGCCTTCCGCGCGATCGCCACCGACACGACCGTCAAGGCCGTCGTCCTGGCAGCGGAGGGCCCGGTCTTCTGCGCCGGGCACGACCTCAAGGAGATGAGCGCGCACCGAGCCGATGCCGACCGGGGCCGCGCCTATTTCACCAAGATCCTGTCGCGGTGTTCCGGCGTGATGCAGCAGATCACCGCCCTGCCCCAGCCGGTGATCGCGGCGGTCGAGGGCACGGCGACGGCGGCCGGCTGCCAGCTCGTCGCGAGCTGCGATCTCGCGGTCGCGGGCGACGCGGCCCGCTTCTGCACGCCGGGCGTCCATATCGGCCTGTTCTGCTCGACGCCGATGGTGGCGCTGACGCGCAACCTCTCCGCCAAGCACGCGATGGAGATGCTGCTGCTGGGCGAGATGGTGCCCGCCGACGAGGCCGCCCGGATGGGGCTGGTCAACCGCGTCGTGCCGGCCGGCGGCGCGCTGGCGCAGGCGCAGCGGCTGGCGGCGGTGATCGCGTCCAAATCCCCGGCGACGATCCGCATCGGCAAGCGCGCCTTTTACGAGCAGCGCGAGATGGGGCTGGCCGCGGCTTACGATCATGCCTCGGCGGTGATGGTCGAGAACATGCTCGCGCGCGACGCGGAAGAAGGCATCGGCGCGTTCGTCGAGAAGCGCGCGCCGGTGTGGGAGGGGTAGGCGCGGGGAACCCCTCTCCTGTAAGGAGAGGGGCAGGGGTGAGGTGTCGGCCCCTAGACCAGATTTTGGCCGAGCGCGCTCGTTTCGTTGGTTGACCGTCCGGCCCTCACCCCTGCCCCTCTCCCACACGGGAGAGGGGTTCCCCGCGCCTCTCCTTGCCGGACCCGAGCCGTTTCATGACCCACGACGCCTACCCCGACAGCCAGATCCGCGACATCCTCAAGAGCGTGAAGCGCATCGCGCTGGTCGGCGCCTCCGCCAGCGAGGCGCGCCCCTCCTGGATCGTGACGAAATACCTGCTCGACCGTGGCTATGACGTCATCCCCGTTAATCCAGGCCTCGCCGGCCAGACCCTGCTCGGCAAGATGGTCTATGGCTCGCTGAAGGATATTCCCGGCGCGATCGACATGGTCGAGATCTTCCGCAATTCGGACGCCGCGGGGCCGATCACCGACGAGGCGCTGGCGCTCGACCCGCTGCCGAAGGTGATCTGGATGCAGCTCTCGGTGCGCAACGACGAGGCGGCGGCGCGCGCCGAGGCGAAGGGCATCACCGTGATCATGAACCGCTGCCCCAAGATCGAGTACGGCCGGCATTCGGGCGAGATCGGCTGGCAGGGCATCAATTCCCGCATCCTCTCCTCGAAGAAGCCGGTGCTCGCCGGCAAGGGCTTCCAGAAGCTGACGATTCACCGCCCGGGGACGTAGGGACGAGGCCGCCCGGCTCGGCCGCTCCATCTCGCGCGTGAACGCGAAGCGCAACGGGTCGGCCTCCGCCGGATGACAAACCAGCCGTAGGTCAGGCCGGCTCCAGTATGGCTGGTACGCGATCGAAGATGCGAGCGAGCGGTTCCGGCTTGCCGAGAAGAAACCCCTGCGCATAGTCAACGCCGATCGCGCGAAGACGATCGAGGGTTTCGCTGGTCTCGACAAACTCCGCAATGGTCTCGATGCCGACGACTTTCGCAATATCGACGAAGCAGCGAACCATGACGTCGTTCAGCTTATCTGTCGCGAGATCGCGGATGAAGCGGCCGTCGATTTTCATGAAATCGACCCGGAGCGATTTCAGATAGCCAAACGACGATGCTCCCGCACCGAAGTCATCCAGCGCGACCTTGATTCCCATCGATCGCACGCGCTCGATGAAGGCGGCTGCATCCGCGAGATTGGTAATGGCTTCAGTCTCGGTGATCTCGATACAGATCCTCGAGCAGATCTCTCGCCCGGCGCCTTCCAAGACGTCAAACGCCCAGGCGTGAAAGGCCCGGTCACCGATCGACCGCCCAGAGAGGTTCAGACTGATCAGCCGAATATCCTGAACTCCAATCACGCTGGCAATCCAGTTGGTTGCCTCGCGCAGAACCCAGCGATCGATGCGCGAAATCAGATGGAACCGTTCGGCTGCGGGCAGAAAAGCCCCCGGCGCTGCCAGAGAGCCATCATCGCTCTTCATGCGCAGCAGGAGTTCGGCGTGCAGTCCGGGCTTGTCTCCAGTGAGGGGACAAATCGTCTGCGCATGCAGGACGAAGCCGCCATCGTCCAGCGCCCGTTCGATCCGGTTGGTCCATTGCACCTCGAACTGGCGAGATTGCATGGCCACATCGGTCTCGAGCCAGGCGTGAAAGCGGTTCCGTCCCGCGTCCTTGGCGGCGTAGCAAGACGAGTCCGCAGCCTTCTGGACGTCGGCGATATCACCCCAGCGGCCGTCGATCGGCACCAGTCCGATGCTGGCACCGACGCGAAACTTCCGGCCTTCGTGCACGAACCGAAAATCATCCATGGAATCGCAAATCCGCTGCGCAAGCTTTTCGGCAAGCTCGACGGAGCAGTTTTCGAGAATGATGCCGAATTCATCACCGCCGAGACGGGCCAGTGTATCGCAGTTTCGGACGACACCACGATACAGTTTGCTGACCTGCTGTAACAGAATATCGCCCACGGCATGTCCACACGTATCATTCACGATCTTGAATTGATCGAGATCCAGATACAGCAGCGCATGACGGGACCTGTCCTCACGGGACTTGCCCAGCAATAGCTTCAAACGCGCTTCAAATTCCGTGCGGTTTTTCAACCCGGTCAGAGCATCATGCGTTGCACGATACTTCATTTCATTGGAGAGGCGTCTTTGTTCCGATACATCATGAAACACCAGAACGACACCGAGGACCACGCCGTCATTCCGCACGATCGGGGCGGCGGAATCCTCGATTCCGAATTCGGTGCCGTCTTTCGAAATCAGGATGGTATGGTCTGCGAGGCCAACGATACGCCCCTCGGAAAGGCACGCCGCCACCGGGTTCGGCGCAACAGCCCGCGTGGTCTCGTCGACGATCCTGAAAACCTCTTTGAGAGCCTTGCCCTGAGACTCGTCCTGTCGCCAGCCCGTCATTCGCTCGGCGACCGGGTTCAGCCATGTAATCCGGCCCGTGGCGTCCGTAGTGATCACCGCATCACCAATTGATTGCAGCGTCACGCGCATCAACTCGTGCTGCTCGGCAAGTTGAGCACTGAGTTTCTGACGCTCGGTCACATCCTGCAAGGCACCCGAGAGACGGACCGGGCGACCATCGGAGAACTCGGCCGACCCAACGGCACGCACAAAGCGCTGCGCGCCATCAACGCGATTGATCGACAATTCGAGATCGAAGCTCTTTCCTGTCAAGAATGCTTCATTGACGGCAGCTTCGAGGACGGGTCGAGATTCCGCCGTGTAGAATCCGATGGCTTCATTGAGATCAGGCGTGAAGCCGGCGGGCACCCCATGGATGTCGCGAATGACATCTGACCACGTCAACGATCCGGTGGGTATATCGAACTCCCAGCCGCCCACTCCCGCAAGATTTCCAGTGCGATTCAGGAATTCCTGGGATTTCTTGAGTGCAATTTCTGACAGTTTCAGATCAGTTACGTCACTGGCCTGCGCAATGAAACCTTCGACCTTCCCCTTGACGAAAAACGGTGTATAATGGGCTATGGTGAAAGAAATTGAACCATCTCGCCTTGGCATGTTTCGTTCAAACTGCTGCGGCTCACCCGCAAGTGCCGCCTGGATGTGTTTGTGGTTAAGGTTGAAAAGCTCTTCCCCCAAAACATCGCGGATGTGTAGTCCTGCCATTTCCTCGGCGTTCAGGCCGAACCAGTCAGCATAGTGCCGATTGGAAAACTTGCAGATCAGGTCTTTGGACCAAAAGGCGACGAGGCCCGGGAGAGCATCCGTCATCGACCGCAGGAAGCGCTCGCTCGTGGTCACCGCGAGCGCAGATTCCTGGGCGCGCGAGCGCGCGCCGATCAGTTCCGCCTCGAAGCGGGTGCGCTCCAATGCGACGAAGATCGTCCAGACGTAGCTTTCGCGGCCTTCGTAGATGTCCGACCGGCAATTTGCCAAGACGGGCACGGCTTCCCGATCAGCACCGATCAACTGAAAGAAACATTCGGAAATCGTCCCATTCCGCAACAATGTCGGAAAAACATGGGTCTGCAGGAAAATCCGGCTGGCAGGCGGGAGGATTTTGTCGATCGACTGGCCCTGCAGATCCGAAGCGTCGAGCCCGGTCACAGCCGTCATCTGGCGGTTCAGCGCGAGTATGGTACCGCTCACATCGGTTATCAGGACGGAACAGGGCAGTTTATCGACGAGGATCACCGGTAATCTTCTTTTCAGCGCTGCTTGTCGTCGGAGGCGAGATAGCGTCTGATGGCCGTCGCGACGAGATCCGGGTGGCTCATATGGGCGCAATGTCCGGCCACATCGAGTATTTCGAGTTCGCTGCCCACGAGACGCTCGTGCATATACGCGCCAACCGACAGGGGAGCCAGAGCATCATTTCGATGTTGAAGAATAAGACTTGGCGTCGTCACATATTGAAGGTCGGCTCGATTGTCGGCAAAGAACGTCGTCTGCGCAAAGACGCGTGCAGACACTGGATCGGTTGAACAGAAGCTGTCTGACAGTTCCGCCGATACGCTGCCCGCGCCGTCCTCACCGGCCACGACTGGAGCGAGATAATTTGCCCAGCCCATGTAATTTTGATCCATGAGCGCCAGCAAACCTTCCAGATCCTCCCGCTCGAAGCCGCCCTCATATTCAGGGCGATGGTTGAGAAAGCTCGGCGACGGCCCCAGCAGGATCAGCCGATCGAACAGGCGAGGTCGCCTGACCGACGCGAGGAGCCCGACGCTGCAACTGACAGAATGGCCGACGAACGCCACGCCGGATGTCAGTTCAAGCGCGTCACAGACATCGAGGAGGTCCTGCACATACCCCTCCAAAGTGCCGTAACGTTCGCCATCGAACGCCCTGATGTCTGACCTGCCGCTGCCGACATAATCGAACAGGACCACCCGATGTGTCGTACTGAACTGCCTCGCGACACGTGTCCACATGGTATGATCGCAGCCGAACCCATGCGCATAGACCATGAACGGCCCCTGAGCGCCATGTACCGAGACATTATTACGTTTTAACACCGTCATTTATCGGTCTCTCGTCTCTCCCTGGCGACACTGTATAGTGATGCATTCCGGATTCGACGAGGACTGACTCGCAAAATTTCGACATCGGGATGGGTGGATTTTCGGCCGGAACGCGGCATGATCGCCGCGATCAGGAGCGGATCTGACGAGACGGATGCGCCCGAACCAGAGCCCGGCTTTCAAGCCAAAGGTCGCGCTGGCGGCCATCGAGGGTGAGCCGACGCTGGCCGATCTGGCGCTGCGGTTCGACGACCACCCCAACCAGATCACGGACTCAAGAAGTGCCGGATCCTGTTTGACGCCATCGGGACCGTTCGTTAAAACGAACGCAATGTCTCGCATTCAGAAGATCGCAGGGAGTTGACGATGACCGACCGCGCCCCAGGGTTCCATACGCTCGCCATCCATGCCGGCGCCGCGCCCGATGCGGCCACCGGCGCGCGCGCCACGCCGATCTATCAGACGACGAGCTTCGTCTTCGACGATGTCGACCATGCCGCCTCGCTGTTCGGGCTTCAGGCCTTCGGCAACATCTACACCCGCATCGGCAACCCGACCAACGCCGTGCTGGAAGAGCGTGTCGCGGCGCTGGAGGGCGGCACGGCCGCGCTCGCGGTCGCCTCGGGCCACGCCGCCGAGTTCCTCTGCTTCCACGCGCTGATGCAGCCGGGCGACGAGTTCGTCGCCGCCAGGAAGCTCTATGGCGGCTCGATCAACCAGTTCAACCACTCCTACAAGAACTTCGGCTGGAACGTGATCTGGGCCGATTCCGACGATCTGGAGGCCTTCGCCGCCGCCGTGACGCCCAAGACCAAGGCGATCTTCATCGAATCCATCGCCAATCCCGGCGGCGTGGTGGTCGACATCGCCGGCATCTCGGCCATCGCCAAAAAGCACAACATCCCGCTGATCGTCGACAACACCATGGCGACGCCCTACCTGATCCGCCCCTTCGAGCACGGGGCCGACATCGTCGTGCATTCGCTGACCAAGTTCCTCGGTGGTCACGGCAACTCGATCGGCGGCATCATCGTCGATGGCGGCTCGTTCAACTGGGTCGGCGACGAGCGCTACCCGATGCTCTCCAAGCCGCGGCCGGAATATAACGGCATGGTGCTGGGCGAGACCTTCGGAAATTTCGCCTTTGCCATCGCGACCCGCGTGCTCGGCCTGCGCGACATGGGGCCGGCGCTCTCGCCCTTCAACGCCTTCATGATCCTGACCGGCATCGAGACGCTGCCGCTGCGGATGCAGCGCCATTGCGAGAGCGCGCTGGCGGTGGCGACGCATCTGTCCAAGCACCCGGCGGTCGAATGGGTCAGCTATCCGGGCCTGCCGGGCGACAAATATCACGACCTCGCCAAGCACTATTCGCCCAAGGGCGCGGGCGCGGTCTTCACCTTCGGGCTGAAGGGTGGCTACGACGCCGGCGTGAAGCTCGTGACCGAGCTGAAGCTGTTCTCGCATCTGGCCAATATCGGCGACACGCGTTCGCTGGTGATCCACCCGGCCTCGACCACGCATCGCCAACTCACCGACGCGCAGAAGACGGCGTCCGGCGCCGGCCCGCAGGTGATCCGCCTGTCGATCGGGCTTGAGGATGTGCAGGACCTGATCGACGATCTGGATCAGGCGCTGGTTTAAGCACTGCCGTTCCGGGGCGTCGCGCAGCGACGAACCCGGAACCCACGACCGGGTGAGCCAGTCTTCACACCGCTTCGTCGGCAGGGGATCCACGACCGGTCGCCCAGTCGTGGGTTCCGGGTTCACGCCTGCGGCGTGCCCCGGAATGACGGGGAGGATCAGACCCGCGCGGCGCCTTCCGTGCGCGTCACATGCACCACGCCCATCGCCAGCACGAGGAAGCCGAGCGCCTGGTGGGCGAGGCCGGCCCAGAGCGGCACGACCAGCAGCAGCGTGACGATGCCCAGCACAGCCTGGCTCAGCGTCAGGCCAAAGATCACGGTGGCGCGCTTCGCGCCGCCAGAACCCGGCGCGGCCTTGCGCAGCGAGAGCATGTGCCAGAGCGCCAGCGCCAGCAGCAGATAAGCGCCGATGCGGTGGTTGAACTGCACAAGCGCGGCGTTGTCGACGAAGTTCTCCCAGAAGGCGGGCCGCACGAACAGCGTGTCGGCACCCGGAACGAGCGCCCCGTCCATCAGCGGCCAGGTGTTGTAGGTGAAGCCGGCGCGCGAGCCGGCGACCAGCCCGCCGAGCGCGATCTGCCCGAAGAGCAGCGCCAGCAGCACCCAGGCCATGACGCGCCCCCGCGCCGGCTCGATGCGCCGCAGCGGCGTCTTCCAGGTGGCGAAAGCGACGACCGAAGCGAAGAACAGGGCGGCGAAGGTCAGATGCAGCGTCAGCTTCACCGGCGCGACCGCGGTCATGCCCGGCTGCAGGCCGGACGCCACCATGATCCAGCCGATCGCGCCCTGCAGGCCGAGCAGCAGGCCCATGCCAAACAGCACCAGCGTCTGGCGCCAGGGCAGCAGCCGCAGGCCTGCGACCACCAGGAAGCCGCCGAGATAGACCAGCCCGATGAAGCGGCCGAGCTGGCGGTGGCCCCATTCCCACCAGTAGATGAACTGGAATTCGCCAAGGCTCATGCCCTGGTTCAGCAGCTGGTATTGCGGGCTGGCGCGGTACTTCGCGAATTCGCTCGCCCAGGTCTCGGCCGATAGCGGCGGCAGCGCGCCGGTGATCGGCTTCCATTCGGTGATCGAGAGCCCCGAGCCGGTGAGCCGCGTCGCGCCGCCGACGACGACCATGACGAAGACCAGCAACGCCACGGCCCAGAGCCAGCGCCGGATGCCGGCATGCGCCCCGCCCTGCAGGATGATCGAGGCGGGCTTCTCAAGGGCTATGGTCACGGTGGCGGGGCCTTCGGTCGCAAGGGCTTGCGCTTCACATTCGGGTTCGCAGGTGACAGATAGTCGGCGCGCCCAAGCCCGACAACGCCCGCATTGCCGCAGGCGGCGTCCTACAGGCAGCCAGGATGAGACAGGCCCGATGAGACAGACCCACCGCAAGCTGATCGGGACCGTCGTCATCCTCGTCTTCATCTGCGTCTATGCGCTCGTCGCGATGGCGCTGGCGCAGGGGCGCATCACCACGGCGCCGAAGCTCGTGCAGACCATCGCCTATATCGCGCTCGGGCTGGCCTGGGTGCTGCCGCTGCTGCCGCTGATCAAGTGGATGGAGCGGAAAGACCGGGCCTGAGAGGCGCGACCGTCATTCTCGGGCGGAGCGTAGCGGAGACCCGAGAATCCCTTGCCGGAGATTTCCTTGCCGGAGATGCTCGGGTCGAGCCCGAGCATGACGCGCTGACCCTACACCGCATTCACCTTCCGCCCCCGATTCCAAAGCCAGAACGGCAGCCCCGACAGCAGCGCCCTCACGGCCGCTTCGCTCTGATGCAGGCCGTTGAGCGAGACGCGCGGCAGCGCGTGAAGGTGGTCGGCATGCTCCGCGAAGAGATGGCCCGGCCGCGTCGTCACCGCGCTGGCGAAACCCGCTGCCTTCGCCAGCGCGAACTCCCGCGGCCCGGCCGAGGTG
>NNBT01004094.1_pt1 | contig 12572 bp, 14 predicted proteins | sample 1173831 | NCBI WGS metagenome assembly NNBT01 (sample SAMN07173936, study PRJNA388173) | plant metagenome | isolation source: symbiotic tissue sample KVJ10 | place: Norway: Troms, Kvaloya island | reverse complement strand
GTCCCTTGCTCACCGGCCTCGACAAGCCGGTACAGATCGCCTCGATGTCGGCGACGGCGACCGACATCGTCAATCTGGCGGCGATCGCGGCTTACGACATCAATCGTTGATGGTCACGGTGCCGGGCGGCCGCTGTGCCGTCCGGCATCTTTTCTCTCCGCATCGGCTGATCCGAAAACCGCTTCGCACTTTTCGGGCCGCTGCGGTCACGATTGCGTGAGGGGATCCTCGCCGGGCTTTCCGAAATAGGAGAAGTAGCGCGGGTTGATCGCCGAGATCGGCAGGATGATCAGCACGTCGATGGTGTTGAACTGGTGATCGATCACCGCGCCATCGCCGATGAAACAACCGAGCCTGAGATACCCCTTGATGAGCGGCGGCAATGTGCGCAATGCGCGCTTGGCGTCGACCTTGGCGGGCGGCAGGACATTCATCTCCACCTTGCGCCCAGGCAGCGCGCTCACTTGCCATTCGGGCGGGGCTGAACTGTTCTGCGCCATGAAGCTCAACGCCATCGCATGATGCGCGGGATCGGTGCCTTCGAGGCTGGCGCAGCCCAGCATCACGTCGAGATCATAGAGGCGGACATAATTCCAGATGCCCTGCCAGAGCAATTCGACCACCGGCTTGGTGCGATAGGGCTTCAGTACGCAGGAGCGGCCGAGCTCGAGGAATTTGAGCCCGCTATGACGCTTGATCAGCGGCGCGATATCGAATTCGTCCTGGGTATAGAAGCCGACACTGTGCTCGGCGACCGACTGGCGCAGGAGCCGGTAGGTGCCGACGAGTTCGCCATCCTCGACCCTGATCTCATCGGGCCCCACCGCCGCGCCCTTGCGCACGACGAGAAGATGATCGCAGATCGCGTCGTAACGATCGGCGTCGCGCCGGGACGCCTGCGCCTTGGCGTCGGGCTTGGCCTCGAGCTCTTCATAGAAGACGCGGTAACGCAGATGCTGGGCGGCATCGATATCGGACGCACCATTGGCGAGCCTGACGGTCAGGTCAGCCTTGGTGCCGAGCACGAAGCCCGGCTCGATCATCCCTTCGCGCCCGGGCACTCCGCCGCGGGGGCGAGGTGCTGAAGATTGTACGGCCATCAAGCCCTGCCTCCGCAAACCGGCCTGTCGCCGGCCGCCGCACAGTGCCACAGACCGGAGAACAAAGAAAGTTCACAGACCGGTGACGACGAACGACCTTCCCATTCGTCAAGCGGCCGGACGCCGGGCGGTCAACGCTGCGATCGCCTCGTCGAGATCCTGGCGATCGAAAGGTTTCGCCATATGCCCGTTCATGCCGGCCGCCAGGCAGGCGGCCTGATCGGCGGAGCTGGCATTGGCGGTCAAAGCGAGAATGGGCACATCCGCCAGGAACGGACCGGCCCGGAGACGGCGCGCGGTTTCGAGACCGTCGAGCTCCGGCATCTGGACATCCATGATGATGAGATCGGGACGGCCGCCCTTCTCCATGTAATCGAGCACCGCTCTGCCATTGGTCACATGATGGACGGCGTGATCGGACTTTTCGAGCAAGGTGCGGGTCAGCAACGCATTGACCGGATTGTCCTCGGCGAGCAGCACATTGAGATGCGCCGCCTTCTTCTTGACCGACGCCACGCGGCGCAGATCGCTGACGGCGCTGGCGATGGTGTGATCGTCGCTCTGCAAGAGCTGGCGCAGCAAAGTGGCGCGCCGCAAGGGCTTCAGCAGATAGCCGGCAAAGGGGCTGGCGAGGAAGTCGCGCAGCGCCCGACGCTCCTCGGCCTGGAGCAGTGTGAAGATGGGCTTGCCGGGCGGACGTTTGCCGTCATGCGCGGCGCGCCAGACCGCGAGCGTCGCGGCGAAGCTCGAATCGCAGATGAGGCCGTTGGCGGAATGCGGCTTGCGCAAGGCCTGGCGCAACGCCGCGTCGCCGGCAACGGCGCGTGTCTCGGCGCCAAGACCTTTGAGCGTCGCCTCGATACTCGCCAGGGTCGGTCCCGCCGGCACGGCGAGCTCGTAGACGCGCCCCTTCAAAGGCTCGTTCGGCTTCTCGTTGCGCACGCTGACACAGGGCAGGCTGACGCGGAAGCACGATCCCTTGCCGCGTTCGCTTTCCACCGTGACGCCACCGCCCATGCTCTGGGCGAGATTGCGCGAGATCGACAGGCCGAGGCCGGTGCCGCCGTAACGGCGCTGCGTATCCTCGCCCGCCTGCGCAAATTCCTCGAAGATGCGCGCCTGCTCCTCGGCGGTCATGCCGATGCCGGTATCGGCGATTTCGGCGATGAAGGTGATCTTCTCGGGATCATTGTCACACGATGTCGATGAGAGCGTGATCGCCACGCCGCCATGATCGGTGAACTTGATCGCATTGCCGGCGAGGTTGAGGAAGATCTGGCGCAGGCGCAATTCGTCGATGAGGATGCGCGGCGGCAGCGACGCAGCACCCGAGCAGGTGATCTCGATGCCCTTGGCATGGGCGCGGGGCGCCAGGAGCTCGGTCACGCTTTCGGCCAGAATCAAGGGATCGATCCAGTCGGGGGCGAGTGCCACACGGCCCGATTCGATCTTCGAGATGTCGAGAATCTCGTCGATGATCGACAGCAGCGAGCGTGCCGAGGCATCGACGGCGTCGGCATAATTGCGCTGCTCGGGATTGAGGTCGGTATCGAGCAGGAGGCCGTTCATGCCGATGATGCCGTTCATCGGGGTGCGGATCTCGTGGCTGGTCGCGGCGAGAAAGCGGCTCTTGGCCTGGCTCGCGGCTTCGGCCTCCTCGCGCGCCTGGCCCAAGGTGGTGAGCACCGTCTCGATGCTTTCACGGCGCATGTCGGAGGCGCGCCTGCCAAAATAGACGGCGAGCGCCACCACCGCGGTCAGAAACAGCCCGATCGGCGCCCAGGCCCGGCTGACGCCGTCGGCGCCGAAGATGAAATACACGCACAAGGCAAGGCCCGCCGCGAGCAGCAGCGTGCCGCCCGCGAATTGCAGCGGGCTGAAGCGAATGCCGGGTCTGGCCAATGTCGCCAGCGCCGTGGTGAGCGCTGCGGTACGGTCGGCCAGACCATCCTGTTTGCGGGAAGACTCCATAAGGGCCTGCCACTTCATTTTTTTGACGCCTGTTGTCCGGCAAACTCGCACAGCCGGATTAGGAAAAGCCTACCGCGTAAGATGAGCGTCAATAAAGAGTAAACTCGCAACGAATTCAGGCCAGTTTCGGCGTCCGCCGTTGCACCGGCGAGGACTGGATGATCGACGTGTTGGTCTGGGCGTAAGGCAGGAGCCGGTCGATGACGCGCTCGAGATCTTCGATGCGGGCGACGAAGACCTTGGCGATGAAACAATCATCGCCGGTGACGCGGTCGCATTCGACGATTTCGGGGATATCGGCCAGAAGGGCCGCGACGCGGGGCAATTCCCCCATGGCCGGGCGCACCCTGATATAGGCGCCGAGCGAAAGACCCAGCGCCACGTGGTCGAGCTTCACCGTATAACCCGATATCACGCCCAGATCCTCGAGCCGGCGCGCCCGGTCGGCGGCGCTTTGCGCCGACATGCCGATGAGGCGGCCGAGATCGGCCATGGAGATACGGGCATTGCCGGCCAGGGCGGCCAGAATCTGCTGGTCGGCGGCATCAAGAACGACTCCTGAGATTCTGCGGTTACTTTTCATTTGGACCTCTGGATATCCGGCATTTACCACACATGTCCGACGATTATCAGTCGTATATACCAGAATTTCCTTCATTCTGAAGGTATGAACGGGCTCACGGAACGGCTACCACCCCATGTCTATTTCCTGATCAGTGCAGTCTTTCATTATCTGGGGCCGTCCTTCGCGGTGCTGCTGTTCGCCCAGTTGTCGCCTCTGGGTGTCGCCTGGCTGCGGATCGCCACCGCCGCCCTGTTATTCGCGCTCTGGCGCAACCCGCTGCGGACGCTCGGCGATGCGACGCCCCGGTCCCGCCGCCTGATCCTGCTGCTCGGCCTCATTCTGGCGGCGATGAATATCTGCTTCTATCTGGCGATCGCCCGGCTGCCGCTCGCGACCGTCGCCGGGATCGAGTTCGCCGCCACCATCGCGGTGGCACTGTTCGGCTTGCGCAGTTTACGTAACGTGCTGGCTTTGGGCCTCGCCGTCGTCGGCACCTATCTGCTCATCGGCTTTGCCGGTACCGGCGACATCCTGGGCATCGGCTTCGCTTTCGCCAATGCGATCCTCTTCGCGCTCTATATCATTGTCGGCCACGCGCTGGCCGAAGAAGGCGGCGCGGCGGGCGTGACGCGGCTCGCCGCCGCCATGGCGGTCGCCTTCCTGCTGGCGTCACCCTTCGGGATCGGCGATGTCGCGGCCTTGCTGGCGCATCCGCTGCTGATCCTGGCCGGCATCGGTGTTGGCGTCTCCTCCTCGGTCATTCCCTATATTTGCGACCAGTTGGCCATGGCGCGGCTGCCGCGGGCGAGCTTTGCGGTGATGCTGAGCCTGCTGCCGGCCATCGCCACGGTGACCGGCGCCATCGTGCTGCGTCAGATACCAGGGACCGCCGACCTCCTCGGCATCGGCCTGGTGGTTCTGGGCGTCGGCCTGCATCAGCCGGCGCGCTTGCCCCAATAGTCGAAAGCGAGCTTCTGCCGGCGACGCACGAAAGCCTGCGCCTCCTTGCCGGTCCACGGACCTTCATAACCCAGACGATGGAGCTTATCGACCCACCAGCCCTGGCCGGGCAGCCGATCGGATTCGCGCACCACCAGGGCCGCGAGCTCCGGTTCGCGGGCGGTGTGGCCTGCTTCGTCGATCGCGGTGAGAGTCCGGCACAAAGCGCGCATCTTGGGCCGCGTGAAGCGGTGACCGAGCTCCATCAGCAATTCCGCATAACTCACATCGCGCCGCTCCCGCGCCGCCTTGATCAACAATGTCCGCACCGCGGCAACATCGTTGATCGGCGTGCCGGGAAGCTCGTCGAAGGAGCCGTGGCTGTCGCGCATCGTGCCCATGGCGCGAGTTTAGCAGCGTAACCGGATCTCGCCATCATGCAGAAAGCAGGTCTTGTCGAAGAGCCCGAGATCGAGCGGATTGGGCAAGCGTACATCTTCGAGATCGGGAAGCGGCTTTTTCGCCGGATCAAAAGAACGATCGATCTGCGAAATGAAGGCGATGATCAGACCGCGCGTCTGCGCGAAGGACCTGAGCGCCCGGATCTGCTCCATCAAGGCCGGTTTTTCGCGTTTCTGGTCGAGAAGCTGGAGGTAATCCACGACGACAAAAGTCCCACGCCGCGCCGATGCCAGTTTCGACATGATGTAATCGGCGCTGATGGCTTCGGAGCTGTCGAAATCGAAGAGCGGCCGGAAATCCGCCCAATCGACACCGATGGTGCGAAAGCTCCTCTCCAGATCCTGTTGCGTGCTCTCGAGGCTGAAGAAAGCGCCGCGGCCACCGGCGCGCATGGCTTCGACGGTGAGCTCCAGGCACAGCAAGGTCTTGCCGTGGCGCGGACGGGCGCCGATCAGCACCAGCTCGCCCGGTTTCAGCCGGGTGAAGAGGTCACGCGGCGACAATGTCGCGGTGCTTTTCGCGCAGAGCAGGCTCCAGCGGGCGAAGCCTTCCCCGGCGGCGACGCGGTCGAGCGCCTCATGCAGGGCGATGCCCTTCTCGCGCGCCAAACGCTTGGCTTTACGTTTCAAATGATAGACGGGAGCGGACAGTTTCATCGTAAACCTCCTGATACGGGCCTCGATCGCAATCCCTCCGCATGCTGGCTGCCCGAACAGTCGGTCCGAAATCAATATAGCCCTACATGAAATATGCTTTCCCGCTGGAGGGGGGAGGCATGGGCCGTGCCGGAATCAGATGATAGCGGAGATTCGGCCGATGGAAAATGGCGCGTGGTGATCAGGCAGCCGATTTACAGAGAGTAAACAGAAAATATCCGATACGGCCCCGGCTCGGAATTCTTGAAAGCGCCTCTCTTCACATGAGCGACCGCCTCATCGAGCGAGGCGAACAGGCAATGTTGATTGACGGCAAGGTCCAGTGCCAGGCTGTTGCAGGACAAGGGCGAGCATTCCGGCCCCGCCCCCGCGGAGAAGGTGACGACGTCAACGCCCTGGAGCACCTTGGTCTTCGGTATCACGACATTGGTGGCAAAGGCGGCATCAGGCGCCGGCAATGCTCCTTCGCGGCCCTCCTCATCGAATTGCCGCTCAAAAATCTCGTAATAGAAGAAGCTCGCATGCTCGAGATCGACCGACTTACTTGCGGCAATATCCCGAATGATATCGATGGAATCGAAAAACCAGTAGCCGTTGTGCTTCCACTCGCTGTGCCAGTCGTCGGCAAAGCAGCTCGATACACAAGCGCTGACGGAATAAAGGTCTTTCACGCCAGCAGCGCCAAGCCAATCAGGGCGATCGGCCACGAACTTTGCCATATAGCCGGCGGGGATCATGATGCAGACCAGTTCTAGCCAATCACGCCGCCTGGCGGAAGGCGGCGAGCTTCTGGCGGTAGCTCAGCGCCTCGACGATGTGGATGCGCCCGACGCTGTCCTGGCCGTCGAGATCGGCGAGCGTGCGGGCGACGCGCAGTACGCGGTGATAGCCGCGCGCCGACAGCATCATCTGATCGSAAGCGTCCTGCAGGATACGGAGGCCCGCCTCGTCGGGTGTCGCGATCTCGTCCAGAACCTGGCCGTCGGCCTGAGCGTTGGTCGAGAGGTGCCGCAAGCCCAATTTCGCGAAACGGGCGCGCTGGCGGTCACGCGCCTGCGCCACCCGCGCCGCCACTTCGGCGCTGCCTTCGGACGGCGAAGGCCTTGCCAGATCGGCGGCGCGCACCGCGCCGAGCTCGATCTGAATATCGAGGCGGTCGATCAGCGGGCCCGACAGGCGCGCCTGATAGTCGCCGGCACAACGCTGGCCCTTGGCGCAGACATGGCCGGGCTCGCCCGCCATGCCGCATTTGCACGGATTCATCGCCGCGACGAGCTGGAAGCGCGCCGGATAGGTCACGTGATAATTCGCCCGCGCCACTTGCGTCTCGCCCGTCTCCAAAGGCTGGCGCAAGGACTCGAGCACGCGCGGCTGGAATTCCGGCAATTCGTCGAGGAACAACACGCCGTGATGGCTCAAGGAGATTTCACCCGGCTTGGCGCGCAAGCCGCCGCCGACCAGCGCCGGCATGCTGGCCGAATGATGCGGCGAACGGAAGGGCCGCTTGCGGGTGACCTTGCCCTCCGCCAGCTCGCCGGCGAGCGAGGCGATCATGCTCGCCTCCAGCATCTCGCGCGCATCCATGGGCGGCAGGATCGACGGCAGGCGCTGCGCCAGCATGGACTTGCCGGCGCCGGGCGGACCGACCATCAGGAGGTGGTGCGACCCGGCCGCCGCCACTTCGAGCGCGCGTTTGCCGGCTTCCTGGCCCTTGATGTCCCGGAGATCGGGCAAGCGGCCATGATCCTCGGCAATGCCGGGCGCCGGCCGCGAGAGCACCTGCGTGCCCTTCACATGATTGAGGATCTGGATGATCGTCTGTGGGCTGAGAATATCGACCTCATCGCCGGCCCAGGCGGCTTCCGGGCCGCAGGCCCTGGGGCAGATGAGGCCGAGGCCACGAGCATTGGCGGCGATCGCCGCCGGCAGCGCGCCGGTGACGGCACCCAGGGCGCCGTCGAGCCCCATCTCGCCGATCACCATATAGCGGTTGAGAAAATCCTGCGGCAGCACACCCAAAGCCGCGAGCACCGCCAGAGCGATGGGCAGGTCATAGTGGCTGCCTTCCTTGGGAAGATCGGCGGGCGAGAGATTGACGGCGAGCCGCTTGCCCGGCAGCGCCAGACCGACGGCGAACAATGCCGCCCGTACTCTTTCGCGGCTTTCCACCACCGCCTTGTCGGCCAGGCCGACGATGTTGAACTGCACCTGGCCCGACAGAAACTGGGCCTGGACATCGACCGGCACCGCCTCGATGCCCTGAAAGGCGACCGTTGTCGCATGCGCCGTCATGAACGCCCCTCGTTGGACTTTTGCAGCGTAGCCCCGTGCTGGATTGCCGTCAAGAACATTAAGAGAACAACCAGAAGGACGCATTCTACTTTAGGAATCAAATGCCTATAAAGCGCCCATGCCCGCATCGCACATCTTCACTCCCTCACCCGAACCAAACGTCAGATTGAAACTCGTGGTGGCGCGGCCGCCGACCAACGCTCCCGTCCCCACCATCATTTTCAATCACGGCTCGACCGGCAGGGGCGTCAACAAAGCCGTGTTTGCGCGACGATGGTGTCCGCCCCTCGTTCAGGACTATTTCACGCAGCGCGGCTGGATGGTCATTTTCCCGCAACGCCGAGGCCGCGGCGGGTCGGAGGGCGCCTATGGCGAAGGCCTCGCCGCCGACGGCAGCGGCTATTCCTGCCAGGCCGATGTTGCGCTGGCGGGCTTCGACAGGGCCGTCGCCGATATCGATGCCGTCATGGCCCATCTCATGACGCGGCAAGACGTCGACTTCCGGCGCATCGCCATTGGCGGCGTCTCGCGCGGCGGCATCCTGGCGATCGCTTATGCCGGCATGCGGCCGGAGAGCTTCATCGGCGCCGTCAACTTCAATGGCGGCTGGCTCGGCAGAGCCTGCCCCGCGCTTGAGACCGTCAATCCGCTGCTCTTCAAACGCGGCGCCGCCACCAAGGCGCCGACGCTCTGGCTGCATGGCAGCTACGATCAGTATTACCGCATCGCCCACTGCCGCCGGAATTTTGATGGGTTTGTGGCCGCCGGCGGCAACGGCACCTTCATCGCGGCGCCGATGGGTCACGGCCTTCTCTTCAAGCCGCTCCTGTGGCGGAAGCATCTCGACGCCTTCATGCAGCGTCTGGAGGCATGACCTTCATCACGATTCGGCGCGCCATAGCCTCATACATCTAGCGGATGCGGGCGCGCTCCTCGTCGTCCAGCTTGCGATCCCCGCGATCCTGGAGAACCAGCCGCGCCGCCGCCCGTTCGATCATCTCCGCGAAGGGCACGCCTTCCGGAATGCCGTGATCATCGCCTTCGATGAACTCGGCATCGGGCAGCCTGTCGGCCAGGACGCGGCCGATCGTGCTCTTGCCCGCATTGATCGGGCCGTTGAGGCAGATGACGACCATGTCGATTGGATTCAGTGCTTTCGCTTGCGCTCGATCGCGTCCCAGATCAGTGCGGCGATATCGGCGCCGCCGAAACGTTTCACCTCGCGGATGCCGGTCGGCGAGGTGACATTGATCTCGGTCAGCCAGTCGCCGATCACGTCGATGCCGACAAAGATCAGGCCCTTGGCTTTCAGATCGGGCCCCAGCCTTTCACAGATCTCGCGCTCGCGTTTGGTCAGTTCGGTCGGCTCAGGCCTCCCGCCGACATGCATGTTGGAGCGATTTTCATTCGCTGCCGGCACGCGGTTGATGGCGCCGGCGAATTCGCCGTCGACCAGGATGATACGTTTGTCGCCCTTGCGCACTTCGGGAAGATAACGCTGGGCGATGAAGGGCTCGCGGAAGCTCTGGGTGAAGAGCTCGACCAGCGCGCCGAAATTCTGATCCTCGCCGGCGAGCCTGAAGATGCCGGCGCCGCCATTGCCGTACAGCGGTTTGAGGATGATCTCGCCATGCTCCTGGCGGAAGGCCTGCAACTCTTTCGGATCGCGGGTGATGAGGGTCGGCGGCATGAGATCGCGATACTGCATCACATAGAGCTTCTCCGGCGCGTTGCGCACTTCGCGCGGGTCGTTCACCACCAGGGTCTTGGGATGAATCTGCTCCAGCATATGGGTGATGGTGATGTAGTTCATGTCGAAGGGCGGGTCCTGGCGCATATGCACCACGTCGAATTTGCCCAGATCGACGCGCTCCTCCTGGCCCAGCGTGAAATGATTGCCCTTCTCGTCGCGCACCGTGACCGGATGGCCGGTGGCGAAGAGCGTGTTGCCCTTCAGCGCCAGCGCCTTCGGTTGGTAATAGAAAAGTCCATGTCCACGCGATTGCGCCTCGAGCATGATGGCGAAGGTCGAGTCGCCCGCTATGTTGATGCTCTCGATCGGATCCATCTGCACGGCAACACGAAGCTTCATATCAGTCTTCCACGATGAAAGCGTTGGGGATGTGTCGCGGCCACTGGTAGGGGCAGACCGCGACGATGTCAAAGCGGCAGATTCCGAGCGCCGCCTTGGGGTCGCGCGCCATCCAGACGCGCGCCGCGGCGGCGATGCGGCGCGATTGATGATCGGTCACCGCCTCGATGGCGCGGTCGGCATCGGCCCTGATCTTCACCTCGATGAAGGCGGTCACCTCGCCCTTGCGCATGATGAGATCGATCTCGCCCGGCCCCGATTTGAAGCGGCGCGCCAGGAGCCGATAGCCTTTGAGGCGCAGGCTCGCTTCGGCAACCGCCTCGGCCCAGCGGCCGCGGCGCTCATTCCTCTGTCTGGTCTTTGAGGGCGAGGAGGCGGGCATAAAGCTCCTTCTTGGGCAGGCCAAAACGATGGGCGATCTCAGCCGCGGCCTTGCTGGCCGGCATCTGGCGGGCGGCCTCCAGCAAGGCCCGGTCGATCTCCTCCTGCGCCGGCGGCGCCTCGTCCCCCGGCGGCGCCACCACGAGGGTGATCTCGCCCTTGATCGTATCGCGTCCGGCAAGTTCCGCCTGGACGAGCGCCGCATCGCCCCGGATCGCCTCCTCATAGAGCTTGGTGAGCTCACGGGTGACCGCCACGTCACGCGGGCCCAGGATTTCGGCGATATCGGCGAGCGACGCGATGATGCGGTGGGCGCTGTCGAAGAAAATGAGCGTGGCCGGCACTTTTTTCAGGCTGTCGAGGACGCGGCGGCGCTCGCCTTGCTTTTCGGGCAGGAAGCCGCAGAACATGAAGCGATCGGAGGGCAGCCCCGACAGAGTGAGGGCCGCCAGAGGCGCGGAAGCCCCCGGAATCACATGCAGCGGCAGCCCCTCCGCGATGACCGCCCGCGCCAGCTTGTAGCCCGGATCCGACACCAGGGGGGTCCCCGCGTCACTCACCAGGACCAGGCTTTTCCCCGCCTGCAGATCGCTTAAAATGCGGGGCCGCAGTTTCGCCGCATTGTGATCATGATAGGGAAGCAGCTTGGCATTAATGCCGTAGCGTTGGAGCAATTTTCCGGTGACCCGCGTGTCCTCGCACAGAATTTCGTCCGCCGCCGCCAAAGCATTAACTGCCCTTAACGATATATCGGCAAGATGACCAATCGGCGTGGCGGTGACGTAAAGGCCGGGCGCCAGGCTTTCCGCCTCGAAAACGACCCCCTTTATGGTATAGCGACGGCCGGACGGGAATTTCGTGGGAACAGGTGGAGTTGGGGACATTGAACGGACTGAGTGGATCTATGGTGGCAGCGACAATAGCGCCTCGTGCGAACTTATGGCAGTGGCGCGTCCTTTTTATCGGCTTGCTGGCCCTCGTCCTCTCCGCCTGCACCTCCTCCAAGATGGGCGACATGTTCAACGACGCCGGCGTCAAAGGCCAGCAGTTGACCAAACAGGCCGCCAGCGGGCGCAAGGTGGCGCTGCTTCTGCCGCTCTCCGGCCCCGGTGAGACCAAACGCATCGCCCAGGCGATGAAACAGGCGGCCGAGCTGGCGCTGACCGATACCGGCGGCTCGGGCCTCACCCTCATCACCAAGGATTCGGGCGGCAATGCCGGCACCGCCAGAGCCGCCGCCCAGGCCGCCCTCGATGAAGGCGCCGAGCTCATTCTGGGCCCCCTTCTCGCCCCCGAAGTGCAGGCGGTGAAAACCGTCGCGCAGGGCCGTGCCAATGTCGTCGCCTTCTCCTCGCAAAGCGGCGTCGCCGGCCAGGGCACCTATCTCATGAGCTTCCTCCCCGAGGAGGAAGTGGCGAATGTGGTGCGTTACGCGGCGTCCCAGGGCAAACGCAATCTGGCGCTGCTCTATCCGCAGACCCAATATGGCAGCAACGTCCAGGCCGCCCTCAACCGGTCGGCGGGAGCGAGCGGCGTCAAGATCGCCGCCTCGCAGCCCTTCGCCCGCGGCCAGTCGAGTGCGGCAGCAGCGCAACGCATCGCCCAGGACCTCAATGATCCGAGCCGCGGCATCGATTCGATCCTCATTCCGGAAGGCGGCGAGGCGCTGCGTTCCTTAAGCGCCGCGCTCGAGCAGAACGGCGTCACACCGGAAAAAGTGAAGATCCTCGGCACCGGTCTCTGGGACGACACGGTCACGCGCGCGACGCCGATCGCGCAAGGCGGCTGGTATGCCGGCGTGTCGCCCGACATGGTGCAGCGTTTCGACAGCAAATATTCGGGCGTCTATGGCTCGAACCCGCCGCGCATCGCGAGCCTCGCTTATGACGCGGTGAGCCTCGCCGCGGGCCTCGCCCGCAAAGGCGACTTCTCCTCCGGCGCCATCACCGATGCCGGCGGCTTCCAGGGCCAGAACGGCCTGTTCCGCTTCCGCTCCAACGGCCTCATCGAGCGCGGCCTGTCGATCCTCGAAATGACGCCGTCCGGCCCGCAAGTGGTGGCGCAGGCGCCGAGCCGCTTCGGCGCAGGATTCTAGAGAATCTCCCTCCCCGCTT
>NNBT01000411.1_pt1 | contig 12572 bp, 11 predicted proteins | sample 1173831 | NCBI WGS metagenome assembly NNBT01 (sample SAMN07173936, study PRJNA388173) | plant metagenome | isolation source: symbiotic tissue sample KVJ10 | place: Norway: Troms, Kvaloya island | reverse complement strand
GTTACCCACAACAACATTGGGTGAGGGGATGTCACAAAAACAAACTGGTTATAACGGGTAGAAACCGCATAATTTTTGATTTCTTGTTTAGACAACATCAACCATAGCGCTGTCATCGAGCCTTGTGGGGTGTCTAGAAGCTGGGGAAAAACAATTTCTTGAATTGGTTTATTTTGAGGCCACAAAAGTTGCCGATAGCTTTGTTCTACAGTGATTGGTAATGTAGAATTTAAGGGACTGGTGAGGATGGAGTTAGAGGGAAAATTTGTAGGCTTAGTAGGACTATTAGACTGTTCTAGACTGTTTAAAACTTGTAAAATTTCAGCGATATTTTGAGGGCGATCGCTTACTTTTTTAGCCAGACAAGCCATAATTAAATTATTTAGTTTCTGAGGTATTTTAAGAGTGGGTTTAACATCTGCGATCGTTTTTGGTGCTTCAAAGTGATGTGCTTTATACCAAGCACCAAAGTAATCAGTTTCTGTTTGCCAAGGTTTTTTTCCTGTGAGCATCTCAAACATCATCACACCCAGGCTATAAATATCAGAGCGACTATCTAATTTTTCCCCATCTAGCTGTTCTGGAGAACAGTAGGGTAAAGTGCCATTAAATCCGCTACTTGTACTTGCTGTTGATGTATAATTCAAAAATCTAGCAATACCAAAATCGAGAATTTTAACTAACTGACCCAATATCGGATCGGGAATAACTAATATATTGGCAGGCTTGATATCTCGATGAACCAACGGACAAATTTTGCCATCAATATTAATTCCTTGATGGGCACACTGTAAGCCCAAACAAATTTGGCGAGCGAGAGTCAAAAACATGGGCAGAGATAGCGGAATTAAATCCTTTAAACCCTTGCCACATAGATATTCCATGACGTAGTATGGTTTTCCTTTCTCATTCACACCATAATCATACGCCCGCACTATATGTACGCTCTTTTGACTCAAGGCTGCACTCATTAAAGCTTCACGAGCAAAGTCTTGTTGCATCTTGGTATTAGCAACAGTTTGAGTCAAAAACTTGATAGCAACTGGTATGCCTCCTAACAAAACATCATTCGCTAAAAAAACTTCACCCATGCCACCGCTGCCAATTAATTGCTTGAGTTGATAACGATTGGCAAGTAAGCCCGTACTACTTGGAGATGTAAATGGGCTTTGATTCACTTTGTTCACCTCTGATGCTGAATCCATTTGAAGTTAGCAATAAACACATAAAACTATTATTAGATAATGGTGACAAGCATTTTGATTTTGATAGCATATTTTCAACGATGCAATAGCAGTTTCAAAAACATTTCCAAGAATTTAGTCATCCAAATTTTTAAACCATCTGTCTCAGATTTTTGATGAGTGGCTAAGTTTCGTAATATGTCTAACTTTAGCTTTTCATACTCTGTTTTGAGAATATTTTTGGCTTGACTAGGCAAAATTAATTCATTGGACTGTTGACTAATATCTAGCCAATCTACAAGTTGTTGACGCTGTTTAGCTGTGAGATTTAAAGTCGTTACATGAGAGCAATGAGTTGGCTCTTCTAAGGGGAAAAATAGTAAATGATAGTACCCTACTTCTGCTAAACTACGCGCTATATTTTGACTCTTATTATCTTTTAGATCCAGAAAATAAGGTAGCCACTTAGTTGTAGAAGGTTGAGCGTCATATAGTACTGTTACCCACAGTAGCATCGGATACACATTCATTTTACTAATAAATTCAGTACTATGTATTTTATCCAAAAATTTTGCAATCTCTTGTTTGGGCAACATTGCCCAAAAAGTTGGTATAGGTCTTTGAGGAGTCTGTAGTAAATGGGGAAATCCAATTGGCGCAATTGGTTTATTTTTAGGCCAATTTTTCTGCAAACACTCTTTTTCTGATAGTAAAGTTGCGGGTACTAATTGAACTGGAAGTGAGACTTTAACAATGTCGGTACTATTACTAGAAATAACCTTATTAACTTGAGCATTAACTTTTTCTAAATCTTCTAATATTTGGTTGATATTCTGAGGGCGATCGCTTACTTCTTTAGCTAAACAACTCATCAATATTTTTTCTAATATTTCTGGTATTTTAACTTGCGGATTTACTTCTTCAACTGTAGGTGGCATTTGAAAGCGATGAGCTTGATACCAAGTACCAAAGGAGTTACTTTTTGTTTGAAATGGATGTTTCCCTGTCAGCATCTCAAACATTAGTACTCCCAAACTATAAATATCAGAGCGGACATCTAGCAGTTTTCGCCCTTCCATATGTTCTGGAGAACAGTAAGGCAAACTGCCAATAAAAGAATCTGTTAGGGTCATCCCACTTCGCTCTGTTAAAAACTTGGCAATACCAAAATCTAGTATTTTAACAATTTCACCTTTTTTACTATCTTCAGCAATAAATATATTTTCTGGTTTAATATCTCTGTGAACAATAGGATAAATTTCTCCTTTAAGGCTGATACCTTGGTGGGCACATTGTAAGCCTAAACAAATTTGATTACAAATTTCTAAAAACTTTGATATTGTTAAGGGCTGAATTTTTAGAATTTGCTTGAGATTTTTTCCTTGGAGGTATTCCATTACATAAAATGGAGTTTTATCCTCAGTAACTCCATAACTTAAAATGCGAACGATATGTTTACTTTTACGACCCAATTGAGCGCCAATAAAAATCTCTCTGGCAAAACGTTGGGACATTTGTTGGTTTGACAAACTAAGTGATAGGATTTTGATGGCGATCGGCATACCGCCTTTAGCAGTATCTTCTGCTAGATAAACTCTACCCATACCCCCTTTGCCAATCAAATCTCTGATTAAATAGCGATTGTTTAAGAAGTGTCCGATGTAATCGTCTAATTCTGCTTTTTGCCCTACCATACTCTCAAATTTATTTTCTGGCATAAAAATCATTTATAAAAAATGTTATTGGCAAAATACTTTCATAAGTCTAGCTAATTATTAAATTTAAATCTCAGAAATATCTGAACTTTGAGAAAATTAATTATATGCTGTAAATATGCTTAAGCTGTGTACAAAAGCTGCTAAACATTGTGTAACATATTTATTAATGAGTACGGTTGAGAAATTACACGTAAACTATAAATAAGCTAGATAAAGTTACTTAGTAGATTCCGTGAATACACAGGAATAATCGTAAATAACTAAATAGCAGTCAAGCCGCGAATGCCCCTTTAACTCTCTACAGTTACAAGTTAATATTCGGGAGTAAACGGCGTAATAATCTAATTATTGGATTTTCAGTTTTAATTTTAAAGGCTAGTATTTGGGTGCGTTGCAGGGAGTTAAAATTATTATCACTGATGAGAATTAATGATTGTTGACCATCCGGTAGTTTTGGGCCAAGAGTTAAGCCTTCGATGTTGTCTAGCAGTACATCTAGTTTTCTCAAATCTAACAGCAGCTTTTTCTTAACTAGTTTAATATTGTTAGACTCAACTGCTAAAAGGCTATCAATATTATGAATATCATCGGCTCCCTCTAAGGAAACCTGAAATAGGGAAATAGCAAATCCTAAACCAGTAAAAGACCTTTCTAAACTTAAGAAGTGTCCTTGATTATCGAGAGCAAGTAAATCAGGTAATCCACTAGCAAATTTGCCAATCATATTCAAAAATGGTGCTACTGGTTCAGTTTGGTAAAAAAATTCCTTTTCTGGCTGGTTGTTGAGCAAGTTGTATTGCAAAATTCGGCAAGGACTACCGATATTAGGTTTAGCTGCGACACCATCTTGAATTAGAGCATTTTCGGTAGCTGTGAATAAATGTTTGTTATCAGGTGTGATTGTGAGGCTCTCAAAAGCCAAATTGTTGCGGATACCTTTTTGACTAGTTTTATCTGGTAAAAACTTATTTGGTATGGGGAGTGTAACAATTTCTCTACCAGAAGATAGTGAGAACTCTTTAATAAAAGGATTGATTAATTTTTCGGCGTTACCTTCAGAAGAAATAAATACAGTTGCTTTGTTAGTTAATGCAATACCTTCTGTATCAGTTTCACCAGGTCGAAATGTTTGATCGTTTTCATTTAATAATGTGGTAACGCTGACTGGAATAATTCCACCTTTTTGTAAGTAACCTTTACTAAAGTCGATTTTCAAGGTGTAAAAACGAGCAGCAGATTTTTGTCCGCGATCGTCAGAGATAGCATAATAAAGGTTGTCTTTTGTATTATACGTAATTCCAGATAAACCTCCAACTTCAGTGTTTTGAAAGATTAGACTTTTTGGTAAGGTGGCTTCTCCGATAAATTCTATGCTACTGACTTCAATACCATTTGACGGTAAGTTTGCGAATACGAAGCTAATAATTATAATTGGAATCAAAACGTAAATAATTTTTGGAAATACGAAGATTTTTTTAATTAGCTGCATAGTTTTTTTTATGAGATAAATATTTATAGAAACGTCCAAATTTACGTCTCTACGAATATATCAATTAAATAAAGAATTTGACAGATATAAGCCTGGAAATCCTTATAAAATAAGGATTTTTTAATTTTGGGGGAAATCTGAGCAGATGTTTCCTTTACTCAGACTTTACAAGACGAATTTTGAATTTGAAAACCTTTAGAAAATACGAAATTATTTAAGCTAGTCGTAAATCATATTCATCTTGAAAAAAGTTGACAAGCCAATCTTTGACTTTAAGGGTGGCGCGGCAGTCATCTTCATTGTAACGTTGGATAATTTCCAGTAAGGTGCGATCGCCTGTTTCTAACCATCGATCGTACCAGTAAATACACTTAGCACCACTGGCTTCTTTATCGCGCCACTCAAATCCTATCCAACGAGCGATCGCTTTTAACGCATAGCTTTCTACGGGCAATGCTACACTTTGGGTTAATTGTTCATACACATCGACAAATCGATTCAGTACAGGACGCACTAAGGGTTGTGGAGTGCCATAAAGTTTTGCTAACCGTTTGACTGTATCAAACTCGTAGACACAAAAATGATAAATTGGCGCTTCAGGATATTGCCAAACCAAATCCAAAAATTGCTGCCAAACTAATTCTTCATCTTCTGGTTTATCCGCTAAAAAAGAATAAAATTGTTCTGTATTAGTTTGTCTATTAACGACCAAAACCCCTAAAAGATAATCTAAATCTAAGTCTGGCTGGGCTTCAATATCAAAATAAAGCTCTATGGGCGCTGTAAATGTAATATCTTCTGTTGGTAGCGGGTAGGGTAAAATTAACGGTCGTTTTTCTAGTGCAGATTGAGCTTGTACTACCAATTTGGGCGCTACTTGGCTATCAAAACCAAGTAGCTTTTCTAAGCTGCTGGGACTGGTGTTAGCAAGAGATTCCAGCGTGTTAATGTTTAAGGCTTGGAGTTGAGTGTAGCGCAGGGGTGTTACACCTGGTAGCAGTGAGAGATGTTTTTCAGATTGAGCGATCGCATAACATTCACTATACCAATGGCAAAAATTGCACTTTTGGCGAGAAATAAACACCTCTGGCGGATTCGGTGACTCTAAAACTTGAATAAATTCCTCTAGAATCTGCTGCATCCGTGGCATCCATTTAAACAGATCCACTGCATAATTTGTATTTTTACTTCGCAATATCAGCGAAGCTGTTTCAGGTGCAACTCCCTGCACTGATGCCAACACTTGGACATGAAATGCAGCGACAACCTGATATTCTTGCTTAGGGCGCTTACCCAGTTCAATACTCGCCGGGACATAGATCCAATCTCCAAAATGGGATTGTCCCGGTTGTTTTACGAGTAAATCTGGACGACTTAGCAGGGTGTCTGCTTCAGAATAATTTGCTAACAATACTCCTTTATAGATGTACTCAACCCCACGCTGCATCAATTCTAAAGTTGCTTTCTCTGCCTTTTCCCAGTTTCCATAAGAATAATCTGGTTGGTGATAAGTCATCTGTGCCAAAGCACTCAACTGATGAGCGATTTTATCCTGTTGCAGTTTCCGTAGCAACTCATTGGGGGCATCGCGCTGACTTTTGTCACCGTGGATATCTAGAAAAGGTCGGCGTTTACAGCGTTGGTATTGCAGTAGGAGTTCAGCATTAATTAGCATCCTTTTAAGTTAACAAGAATTAGCAGAATCTGGGAGTAACTATGACAATTAAAATCTGGAAGTGGCGATACCTTCTCTACGTTCGCGCAGCGTGTCGTAGACAGACGCTACGCATAGCTAGCTTGCTTCCCCGTAGGAGTACGGTGGGCTACACCAACGCGTCCACGCTTAATTTGCCGTTTATTTTATACTGTCAACAGCTAGCTATTGGCGTAAACAGCATAAACGTTTGCTTTTCTCCTAAAGTACAACTGAGGGAGAGTAACAAAACCACGGTTTGTCCATTATTACAAGGGTACATGACAGAACAACATGAATAAACCGTGTCTTATCTGTGAGCGTGTCACACTCTGGAAAAACGGTCATAATCCCTACTTTATCCACGAATTCGAGCATTCAATCTTTGTGATTGGCGATCATCAATTTCATCGCGGATATTCCCTCATCCTTCTAAAACAACATATTCGAGAGTTGCATGAACTTCCCCTAGGTATCCAGTCTGCCCTATTTCAAGAGGTGATGCTGGCAGGAAAAGCTCTTGTTAACGCTTTTAATCCGTGGAAAATGAATTATGCCTGTTATGGAAATGGTGAGCCACATATTCATTGGCATCTCTTCCCCCGTTACGAGTCCGATCCAGACCGCAAGGCCAATCCGTGGCATCATGTATCAGAGTTCAAATACCATTTGATTACTTCTCAAACAGCCCAGAATTTAGCACATAAAATCACAGAACATTTATAGTTACTGATTACGAGATGAAATTTAGCAGTGAGGGCTTAAATTAATTTCATTCGCTTTTACCACAAATTACAAATACTTTTGAATATCAATAACCTGCAAACAGCAGATATCCCTTGTGAATTATGACTAGTATTTCTACATCATCAATCAAGCTGCATCGAGAGCAATTTCCTGCTTTAGCGAACAAGGCTTATTTCAATTATGGGGGACAAGGGCCGATGCCTCAAAGGGCAATGGATGTTATGGCCCAAACTCAAGCTTATGTTCAAGAAATAGGCCCCTTTGGTAATGAGGCATATAGCTGGATAGCGCCTCAGACTCAAGCTGCCAGAGTTGCGATCGCTTCTGAGTTTCATGCACCATCTGAAACAATTACCCTCACTCAAAATGTCACTGTTGGCTGTAATATCGCCATGTGGGGCATTGAATGGCGTGCTGGCGACCATCTCCTACTCTCAGACTGCGAACATCCAGGCGTGATTGCCACAGCCCAGGAAATCTCGCGGAGATTCTCTGTGGAAATTACTACGTGTCCCCTAAAAGCGACTTTAAATGAGGGCGATCCGGTAGAAGTTATTGTCCAGCATTTGCGCCCCAATACCCGTCTTGCGATCTTGAGTCATGTTTTCTGGAATACTGGTCAAGTTTTACCTCTTGATAAAATTGCCGAAGTATGCAGGAATAATCATTCTTTTTTACTCATAGATGCTGCCCAATCTGCTGGTTTATTGCCTTTAAACTTGACTGAATTGGGAGTAGATTTTTATGCTTTTACTGGTCACAAATGGTTATGCGGCCCAGCGGGTGCTGGTGGTTTGTATGTCCGCCCAGAAGCACGAGAAAGCCTAAAACCTACGTTTATTGGCTTGAATGGCATTATTGTAGATAGTCAATCTCAGCCTGTAGATTGGCTTCCAGATGGGCGACGATACGAAGTGTCTACATTAGCTTATCCGTTGTATCTTGGGTTAAAGGAAGCGATCGCAATTCATCAACAATGGGGAACGTCACAGGAACGTTATGAGCAAATTTGCCATAACAGTGAGTATCTCTGGCGGCAATTGACGGCGTTACCCAATATTAAATGTTTGCGAACTTCCCCACCCGAAAGCGGTATAGTCTCCTTCCAACTTGAAAATAATCAACCTCAAGCTAATTTGAAGTTGGTGCAATTTTTGGACTCACAAAGAATATTAACTCGGACAATTGCCGATCCTAGCTGTATACGTGTTACCGTTCATTACTTTACTTTAGAATCAGAAATCGACTTATTGATTGAGGCGATTCAAAGTTTTTGCAAAATTAATTAAAAGTTAGGAGTTAGAAGTCTGTAAATTATGATTTTAACTCCTAACTCCTAACTCCTAACTCCTAACTCCTAACTCCTAACTTAAAAATGGAACGCCCAATCTTATATTTAGCAATAACTAACCACGGCTTTGGTCATGCTACCCGCACGGCTTCTGTAGCTGCAACAATTCAACAGTTATGTCCAGAAATTTTGCTAATTGTGGTGAGTACTGCCCCACGCTGGTTGCTAGAGTGCTATATAGAAGGCGATTTTATCTATCGTCCCCGTGCATTTGATTTGGGTGTGGTGCAAACGGATAGTTTGACAATGGATAAAGTAGCGACTTTAGAAAAGTTGCTGGATATTAAGAAGCATCAAAATTCGCTGATTGCCTCAGAAGTGAATTTTATCCGTCAAAATCGCGTTAATCTTATTTTGGCAGATATTCCCTTCCTCGCTCCTGGGTTTGCCAAAGCGGCAAATATTCCCTGCTGGATGATGAGTAACTTTGGCTGGGACTTTATCTACCGGGATTGGGGAGGTGAATTTACCGCAGTTGCAGATTGGATTAGTGATTGGTATTCAAAGTGCGATCGCTTGTTTCGTCTTCCTTTCCACGAACCAATGCCAGCTTTTAACAATATCACAGATGTCGGCTTAACAGGTGGTTCCCCTCGTCACTCTGCTGATGATTTACGTTCTCTTTGGGGAATAACAGCACCAGTCGAAAAAACTATTTTGTTGACCTTTGGTGGGTTGGGTTTACAGCAAATCCCTTATGATAACTTACAGCGATTTTCAGATTGGCAATTTATCGTATTCGATCGATCTGCCCCTGATTTACCTAATTTAGTGAAAATTAATGACCACAAATACCGCCCTGTAGATTTTATGCCTCTTTGTGCGCGAGTCGTCTCTAAACCTGGTTATAGTACTTTTTCGGAAGCCACAATACTAGGATTACCAATTGTCACTATACCGCGTGAAGACTTTGCCGAAGCAACTTTTATAGTGGAAGGCATAACTAATTATAATCAGCATCAAATCATCACCCCATCTGAGTTTTTTCAAGGTACTTGGAATTTTCTCCATGAGTTACCCCAACCTCCAAGGCAATCTCAACCAATTGCTAAAGATGGTAATGAAGCGATCGCTAAAGCTGTTATCAATTATTTACAGACGAAATAAAGTTATTCAAAGTAACATCAATGTAATCATACAAGCTCTAACCATAGATAAATAAATCTATGTCTAAAGAATACAATTTACAGATGTTAGCTGACTTCAGAAAGATTTATAATAACTGTACTCAATCTAGCGATCAACTAACGGCAAACCAACAACTAAATCAAGCAGATTGAACTGCTAACTAGCTTTTACTGTCATCAATAGTTACTGTTTCAAATGACTCACTACCAAAAGTTACTAAAAATTTCTACTACTGGTAAATCTTTTTACAATATCACTGCAAAAATTGCAGCCACAGTTACAGAATCGGGTGTTGAAACTGGTCTTTGTACTTTATTTTTGCGCCATACTTCAGCCAGTTTGGTCATCCAAGAAAATGCCGATCCTGATGTTCTTGTGGATCTAGCTAATTTTATGTCAAAACTCGTCCCAGAATCAGGCAAATACATCCATGATGCAGAAGGCCCCGATGATATGCCAGCACATATTCGTACTGCACTCACCCACACTTCTGAACATATACCCATTAATCGCGGACACTTAGTATTAGGAACTTGGCAGGGAATTTATATTTGGGAACACCGCCAACGCAGTCATTCCAGAGAATTGGTTGTTCACATTTCTGGATAGCCGATTCTCAAGTTTTATTGAAGGTGTGGTTTTGTAGAGTTTAAATACTCTGGTTATAATGTTAGGACTTACGCACAGGTAACGGAAAATCGAACCACAGAGACACAGAGTACACGGAGAAATAAGAGTTTGAAAGGTATTTTGCGTAAGTCCTGAATGTCTACCTTTTAGATATAATCTCCTAAAATCACGGTGATATGCATTAAAAAATATCGCCTTGATAAATTTTTCATCATGATTATTAATGCAAAATCAACCAGATATGCATTAAATAGTTCGTGTATATTTGTAAATCAAAAAGTTAAGTTTATTTGTGATTATTAAAGAACCAGATTATGCCGATATACACTAATATTTAGTGTAAGCTGTCTGGGCTATTACTATTAATATGAAGCAAGAACTAACACCAACTAATACTTTTCAACTTATTGATGAAATCCTTGCCCACCAGTCTGTTAACTTATTGTCACTTAGTCCTCAAAAAACATTAATTACCAGCTTTACAGAATTGGAAAAGTTTATTGCTGAACAAAATACCGACATTCAACTTATCACAACTATTCAAGAAACTCTCGAAAGTATAGTCCGTACTCAATTGCAAAACTTCCCAGAAAACATATTCTGGGATTTTGATTTTCTAGTAAGTAGTATGGTTAGACAGGCTTTAAATGCAGATGAGGGCGCTATTCCTTTCTTAAAAGTTTTTGGTGAGAAGATGGTTTGTCTGACAGAGATGTTTGGCAATAAAACGGAAATGCGCTTTCGTTATGTTCATGATTTTATGTATGGGTTTGAATGGGCAAGATGGGTACAAAAAGAGCCACAAACACGCGCACATATAGAGCCTTTTAGTCTGGTGTTTTTGGATTATTTGCTCGTCAAAGGTAAGGAACTTTTACAACGTATTAATCATGGTCAGGTCGTATCTTATAAACTGTGTGAAACGGGCTACCGCAACCCCTTTACCTTTTCTCGCGAACCAGAAGATGAATACCGTCTACTAACTTATCTTGCTGAAGAAGAACTTATTCCAGTAGCAGTATGGGACTGGAATGCTAGCCCTGTATGGAACAAACCTTTTCAAGAAATGCGCCAGCAATTAGCATTAAAATTAAATATTCAACCACAGAGACGCTGATTAGCAATTAAAAATTGCTGAAGAAAATAATTATGAAAATTGCTGATTTAATTAATTGGTTTGAAGCATGGGCTAATCCCGCTTGGTGTGAAAGCTGGGATAATTGTGGCTGGCAAATTGAACCAGGAGTTTTGCAGAAAAAAGCACGGGTTTTGGTGTGCTTGACACCAACTTTGGCGGTAATGGAGGAAGCGATCGCAGAAAATGCTAATCTGATATTCGCCCATCACCCCTTGATTTTTAATCCTCTCAAATCTTTACGCACTGGTGAAGCGATCGCCGAAATGGTACGGTTAGCCTTTACCCATAATATTGGTATTTACACTGCTCACACTAATTTTGACCAAGTGCAAGATGGGACTGCTGACGTTTTGGCTCAGATTTTAGAACTTAAGGAAGTTACTCCCATAGAACTTACACAAGGAGGATTAGGATATGGTCGTGTTGGTTTGCTAGAACCATTTCTGACCTTACAGGAATTACTCGCAACCATTCAAACCCGACTTTCTCCCCCTAATTTGATTTTTTCTCCAAGTGCTGATTTACAGCAAACAATTTCACGAGTTGCAGTTTTGGGTGGTTCGGGGGCTAGTTACATTTCAGCCGTCGCCAAAACTGGTGCCCAAGCTTATTTAACTTCTGACTGTAAATTTCATCAGTTTCAAGAAAGCCGCGACCGCAATCTTATTTTAATCGATGCCGGACATTACGCTACCGAACGTCCGGCTTGCGATCGCTTGGTGCAAAAATTTCAGTCTTTAGACTTAGACTGGGTACAATTAAGTCAAAAAGATGAAGATTTCCGCCAGTTTTTTGCTTGATTGCTGATGCTTGATCGTATTTTGTGGATGCTTGTCGAAAAAATTGATTGTTGTATTTTAATGTTGTTAAAATATTTGGCTTCTCAACATTGATACTGAAAATTTCTCTGCCCTTTTATTTCTGTATATTAATAGACGGAGTATCGAAAAGTCATATTGTGATGTAAATCACTGATTGAGCGTAATACTAATCACACAGTATTAATGTTTCATATCAATTAGTAATAGAGGAAAATGTTCCACACTAGACCTAATAATTTGCTCACTCTGCCCTAATGATGATTCGCACAATTATTGCATCTGCTTTCCAAACTGGATATCTTAGTGTTGAATCTGAGGGTTTACTCCAGCAGGTGCTAGCCACTAAATGCTATCAGTCAGAGGATTTGCCAGAGCTCGCAGCCCTATACGATGCAGTTCGCGCAGGAAAAATTAAACGAGAAGCATCCTCGTCGAACGTGCTTATAGAATTTCTTTTACCACATAAATCCTCCTGAGACTTCTGGAGTAGAATTTTCTCATGGTCTTTTCCCTCTACCTCTTCCCTTACGCTGTTGCCTTTTTTCAGACAAAAACCTGAAAAACTCAAAACTATTTGGGTGTTGTTGTTGAAAAGTATCAAGGTCAGCAAGAGAATGAGTTAAGATCAGATACAAGTGGGTAAAAGTAAAGCCAAGTCCCCGGACTTCCCAGT
>NNBT01003116.1_pt1 | contig 12587 bp, 14 predicted proteins | sample 1173831 | NCBI WGS metagenome assembly NNBT01 (sample SAMN07173936, study PRJNA388173) | plant metagenome | isolation source: symbiotic tissue sample KVJ10 | place: Norway: Troms, Kvaloya island | reverse complement strand
CCCTTGGCGAGCTGGCCCATGACGATGGCGGCGATCACCGGCAGCATCTTCTTGAGCACCGCCGAGGAGACGCCCGACAGATCGGCCGCCTGGTTGGCGACGCCGCGGCTCACATCCTTGGAGCCGAACACATGGCCCAATATGGCATTGCCGTCATCGGCGACCTGGTCATAGCCCAGCGCCGAGGAATCGTCGGCATAACGGCTGTGATTGCCCGCCTGCAGCGCCTTGAGAAGATTGGCGAGCCCGTCATCCGACTGGTTGTTGCGCCTGATGCCGGCGGCGACGACAGGCGCCAGCTGTTCGAAGGCGGCGCGCGTCTGTGCTTCGTTGAGGCCGAATTGACGGCCGATTTCCGCGATATCCATGATCTGCCTCTTTCTGCTTCAGTTAACGCCGAAGGTTGCCGAGAATCTCGCCGAAGATCTGATCGAGCGAGAACGTGCTGCTGCGTTTCTTGCGCGTCGTGCGTTTGCGCGCGGTGGATTTGCGCGTCGTGCCGAAAATGCTGGTGGTGCGCCGGCGCCGCCGTTTCGGCGCCAGTTGTCGCGTGGCGCCCTGCACTGCGCCTTTGACCACGGCTTCAATGATGGTCGAAAGGATCCCGCCTTGCTCCTCGCCATTGCTCACAGCGCGCTGCTCACCCACGAGCCCTTGCATCTGCGGCCGCGCATATTGGCGCGCCAGGGCAGCCAGAACGGCGCTCGCCGCGATCGCCGCGAGCTTGTTCATGCCTGCGTCCTTGGGTGCGATGGCGAGCGCCTTGCGCGCCGCCGTGGCCGAGCCATAAATGTCTGCGAGCACCGCCTCGCCATCCGCGACGAGCTCTGGATCATCCATAAAATTGGAATCATCGAGAAAGGCGTCACCGTCGCCATCCTCGAGCAGGTCGAGAAGCTTCTCGAGAGCCTCGGGGTCCTCGGCGCGTTTGCGCAATTGCCCGGCGATGTCGGCGCCCATGCGCCCGAGCGCTTCTTCCGCCTGTTTCGGATCGATGCCCGCCGCCTGTCCGGCATTGGCGAAGAACTGCCCGTCCTGGGCTGAGCGCAATATGTCCATCAACCCCATTTCACGAACCCAAAGTCACAAACACATGTCAGGCCTTCTGCTGCGCGACCTTGGCCACGATCCTATAGGCCCAGGCCACGGAGGCAACACCGAAGATGATCGATCCGATCGCCACCCCCACCATGACGCCTTCGGGGCCGGCGACCTGCGCCCCATAGATCGCGAAGGGAATGGTGCCGATCGTCGCCTTGGCCCAGTTGAACACCGTCGACGTGTTGGGATGGCCCAGATTGTTGAAGGCGGCGCTGGCGACGAATTGCGCGCCGGCGAAGGCCCAGCTCGTCGCGATGAAGCTGCAGAAGAACAGCACGAGGTCATGGGTGCGGCCGCTGGCGCGGAACAGCTCGGCGATCTCATGGCGGAAGACGAACAACAGCGCCGACGTGATGAGTGTGTAGATGGTCGCGAAGATGAGCCCGTCGGTGAGCGTGCGGCGCACCCGGTCATGGAGGCGGGCGCCGTAATTCTGGCCGATGATCGGACCGACCGATCCCGACAGCGAGAAGATGACGCCGAAGGCGACCGGAATGACGCGCCCGATGATCGCCGCCGCCGCTACCGCCTCGTTGCCGAACGGCGCCACGGCGCGCGTCACATACGCATTGGCGAAGGGTGTGGCGAGCTGGGTCAGCATCGCCGGCACCGCGATCTCGGAGATCTCGCGCATATCGGCCCTGAGCCTGGCGAAGCTCGGTGGTGCGAAGAAATTGTGGACGCGATGCACGCTGTGGAAGCCGACGGCAAGCGAGAAGATGTCGGCGATGACGCCCGCCAGCGCGGCGCCCTGTATGCCCCAGCCGAAACCGAAGATGAAGATCGGGTCGAGAATGGCGATGACGATGGCGACCACCAGTGTCACATACATAGCGCGCCGGGCATCGCCGAGGCCCCTGAGCGTGAAGGAGCAGGCGACGCCGCCGGCCAGCACCACGAAGCCCGGCGAGGCGATCCAGATGAACTGCTTGGCGAGATGGAGCGCCTCGCCCTGAGCGCCGAGGAGGCGGAGGAGCCAGTCGGCGCTGAGTGCGATGAGGCCGGAGAAGATCGCCGACAGGATGCAGGAATACATGAAGCAGCTGGTGGCGAATTCACGCGCCCGCTCCGGCCGCTTGGCGCCGAGATTGCGCGCCACCAGCACGGCGGCGGCGATGCCGGTGCCGATGCACAAGGACAGATTGGTGAAGACGACGGTGCCGGCATAACCGATCGCCGCGGTGATCTCGGTCTTGCCCAGGAGGCTCAGATAAAAGAGATCGAGCAGATCGACCAGGAACATCGACATGAGGCCGAGCGCGCCGGTGAAGGTCATCACCACCACATGCCGCATGGTCGAGCCCGTCACGAAGCGGGCTTCGCGTGTCGTTGCCGTGCTCATGCCGGCAGGAGACCCAGCGCGCGCGCTTCCTGCTCGAAGCCGGCACGCCCGGTGAAATGATGGGCGCCGAGGCCGGCGATCCGCGCCCCGTCGACATTGGATTTCTTGTCGTCGGTGAACCAGGCCTTGCCCGCCTCGATACCGAGACGCTGCATCAGCCGGCGATAGCTTTCGGGATCGGGCTTCTTGGTCATGAACTCGAAGGAGAAATAGCAGTCGGCGCCGAAGATCTCCGCGGCCTCCGGAAACACCTCGGCGAGCCCTGCCTTCATCAAGGGGCCGTTATTGGTGTAGAGCGCCACCCGCCGGTGCCGGGCGATCTCCCGGACCAGCGCCAGCATATCGGGCCAGGGCTGTATGGCGGCGCGCCGTGCCGCGATCCAGTCACCGCGGCTGATCGGATGGCCGAGGCGGCGGGCGAATTCGGCGAGATAGTCTTCGGCGCTCTGATAGGTGCCTGAATCGGCGGCGTCCTCGAAGCCCGAATCCCACAGAGCGGCGCGGATGTCGCGCGGCGTCTTGTGCGAGATGCGGCCGAGCGCCCTGAGCCTGGCGCCGAGATCGTAGCGGCACAACACGTCGTCGAGGTCGAATATGGCGATATCGAAGGTCATCCTTGCGGCAATTCGTCGTTTCTTCTGATTCTGGGCCGGGCTCCGCATGCTACACCGAGGCGAAGGTATTTTGACAGCGGCGCCCCGCGATTGACTTTTATCCGCATCGCCTGCTTGTGTCTCCTGAACAATCTTGAGAGTGAGCGACGTGATGGATTTGGATCGGATCAGGGCCGATACGCCGGCGACGGCGCGGCGCGCCTATTTGCACAATGCCGGAGCGGCGCTGATGCCGCGCACCGTAGTCGACGCGCTCAAGAACCATATCGATCTCGAGGCCGAGATCGGCGGTTACGCCGCCTTCCGCCAGGAGATCGGCCGCTGCGAGGCGGTTTATGGCTCGGTGGCGCGCCTGATCAACGCCAACCCCGAAGAGGTGGCGCTGGTCGAGAACGCGACGGTCGCCTGGCAGATGGCGTTCTATTCGCTTGCATTTGCGCCGGGCGATCGCATCCTCACCGCCGAAGCCGAATATGCCGCCAATTATGTGGCATTTCTGCAAAGGGCGAAGCGCACCGGCGTGGTGATCGATGTGGTGCCGAGCGATGCGACCGGCGAGCTCGATGTGGCGGCGCTGGCGCGGATGATCGATGACCGCGTCAAGCTCATCGCCATCACCTGGGTCCCTACCAATGGCGGTCTCGCCAATCCGGCCGCCGAGGTCGGAAGGATCGCCAAGGCGCATGGCATTCCCTATCTGCTCGATGCCTGCCAGGCGGTGGGCCAGATGGTCGTCGATGTCGAAGCGCTCAATGTCGACATGCTGTCGGCGACGGGGCGCAAATTCCTGCGCGGTCCGCGCGGCACCGGCTTTCTCTATGCGCGCAAGGGGTTTCTCGACCGCATGGAGCCGCCGGTGATCGACCATTATGCGGCGCCCTGGGTAGCGCGCGACCGTTATGAGCTTCGCCCCGATGCGCGCCGCTTCGAGAATTGGGAGAACAACTATGCCGCCCGTCTGGGCCTCGGCGCGGCGATCGACTATGCGCTGGAAATCGGCATGGAGGAGATCGCGGCGCGCTGCCGGGCGCTCTCCGGGCGGCTGCGCCAAGGTTTAGCCGCGATTGATGGCGTGACGCTCCTCGATCTTGGCCGCACCCCGTCCGCCATCGTGAGCTTCAATGTCGATGGCGTCGAGGCGCGGGACGTGGTGCGCCAGGCCCTGGCCGCCGGCATCACCATTGGCGCCTCCGAACCCGAAAGCACCCGCATCGATTCCGAGAACCGCAACCTTGCCGACACGGTCCGCGCCTCGCCGCATTATTATAACACCGACGAGGAGGTCGACCGGCTGATCGATTTGTGTGCAGAAATGGCCTTGCATTTTGTACGCAAATAAGTACAATGAAAATATGAAGACCAAATCCTATAGCGAACTGCGCCAGAATCTTGCCTCCACATTGGATAGTGTGACGGAAGATCATGAGCCCGTGATCATCACGCGCGACCGTGGCAAGCCCGCCGCCGTATTGATCTCGCTCGAGGACTTCGCGTCCTATGAAGAGAGCAGATATCTCTTGCAGAGTCCGCGCAATGCCGATCGCCTTCTGAAGGCGGTTGCTGAACTGGAGGCGGGCGAGGGAACTGAACGAAAGCTCGCCGAGTGAAGCTCATCTTCAGCGAACAGGCCTGGGAAGATTACCTCTACTGGCAGGCGCAGGATCGCAAACTTCTCGAGCGCATCAACTCATTGATCAAGGAATGTTCGCGCACGCCCTTCAAGGGAACCGGTAAGCCAGAACCTTTGCGAGGTTCCTTATCCGGTTGGTGGTCCCGCCGCATCACCCAAGAGCATCGTCTCGTATATCGCCCCAGCGAGGACGGTCTGCTGATCGCGCAATGCCGCTATCACTATTGAGAGAGCTTAGGCCGCGGTCCCGCCGACGGTGATCTGATCGAGCCTGAGGCTCGGCTGGCCGACGCAGACCGGCACGCCCTGGCCCTGCTTGCCGCAGGTGCCGATGCCGGGATCGAGCGCCATGTCGTTGCCGACCATCGAGATGCGTTTCAGCGCATCGGCGCCGTTGCCGATGATGGTGGCGCCTTTTACCGGTGTGGTGAGGCGGCCATTTTCGATGAGATAGGCCTCGGTGCAGGAGAACACGAACTTGCCCGAGGTGATGTCGACCTGGCCGCCGCCGAAGGATTTGGCGAACAGCCCGTTCTTCACCGAGGCGAGGATCTCGTCCGGGTGTTTGTCGCCGTTCAGCATGTAGGTGTTGGTCATGCGCGGCATCGGGTTGTGGGCGAAGGATTGCCGGCGCCCGTTGCCGGTGGGTTTCATGCCCATCAGCCGGGCATTGAGCCGGTCCTGCATATAGCCGACCAGGATGCCGTCCTCGATCAGTGTCGTGGTGGAGGAGGGGGTGCCTTCATCGTCGATGGCGATCGAGCCCCGGGCGCGCGCCACCGTGCCGTCATCGACGACGGTGATGCCGCGGGCGGCGATCCGCTCACCCATCAGCCCGGCAAAGGCGCTGGTCTTCTTGCGGTTGAAATCGCCCTCGAGCCCGTGGCCGATGGCTTCATGCAGCAGGATGCCCGGCCAGCCAGGGCCTAGCACCACGTCCATTTCACCGGCCGGCGCAGGTTTCGCTTCGAGGCCGACAAGCGACTGGCGCACCGCTTCCCGGACCGCGTCCTGCCAGGCGGCTTCGCTGACATAGTCGCTATAGAGGCCGCGCCCGCCGAAACCATGGGAGCCGCTGGCGCGCTCGGTGCCGTCGCTCGCCATGACGCTCACCTGGAAACGCACCAGGGGCCGGCTGTCGCGATAGATTTCACCGCCGGCACGCAGGATTTCGATCTCCTGCCAGTCGCCGGAGAGCGAGACGCTCACCTGCTTGACGCGGGGATCGGCCTTGCGGGCGAAGTCGTCGACCTGCTGCAGGAGTGTCACCTTGTCGGCGAAGGCGATATGATCGGACGGATTCTTGGCCGGGTAGAGTTCCCGATTCGTGCGCGCCGGCGCCTGGGCGACGGCCGAGGCGGGGCCGCCGATGATGGTGCGGCAGATGCCGGCCGCCCGTTTCATGGCGCCAGCCGAAAGCTCCGTCGAATGGGAATAGCCCTGTGTCTCGCCGCTCACCACCCTGAGGCCGAAGCCCTGCGCTTCGTCGAAGCTCGCCGATTTGAGCCTGCCATCGTCGAAGACCGCGTGTTCGGACAGGCGCTGCTCGACGAAGAGCTCGCCGTCATCGGCGCCTTTGAGGGCGGAATCGAGGATCTGGGCGGCTTCGCCCCGGCCGATACCCGTCTTGTCGAGAAGCGAGATCATGGCCGGGCCGACCTTACGCGTCAGAGCTTGCCGAGGGCCGTAAAGGCGGCGGCAAAGCCGTTGAGGGACACCTTGATCGGCATGCTGATGCCGGGCGCTTCATAGATGATGAAATTGGCGGCGGAACCTTTACGGAACTTATCGAGCGTCTGGGCGCCGGCTTCGCCGAAGGCCACGCAGATCTGCGGCAGGCAGCGCGTGAAGGGGATGCGGCCGACCGCGCCGCCATCGATCTCGAGCGCGATGCCGGTCGGCAGATAGACGCCGATCGGGGCCATGATGCGCATCATGGTGACGTCCTTGCCGTTCTGCTTGCCGCGCACGAAGACGGTGGTGAGGCCGACCTTGGCGTTTTTCTCGCTGCGCGCCGCCTGGACCATGCCGCATTGACGTTCCGTCTCGCCCGGCTGCCCGCCGGCCTTCTGCTCGTCATTGCACTGGATCTTCCAGTCGCCATGGGTGGCGACGATCTGCGGCGCCTGGCCCTGGCCCTGGGCGCGCGGGCCGCCCTGGCCCTGTGCCTGACCCTGCTGCCCTTGCGTCTTGCGCGGGCCGAAAGTGTTCTTTTGCGGGGCCTGATCTTCCTGGGCCAGCGCCGGAGCGATCGCGATGAGGGCGGCGACCGTCAAAGCGGGCCAGCGCAGCATGTTCTTGGAGAAGATGGGCACGGGGCTATCCTTGTTCTGTCTCGATTCGCGGGGCGGCTATTAGCGCTATGAGGCATCTTGGGCAATCGCCAAAGCGGCGCCGGGGCGTGTTTGTTCGCAAAAAATGAGGCGGAATTCCGGTTGCGGCAAAGCATGGGGATGCCACGACGTTTTGCCGCGCCGGGTCTGGTTGCGGCGGCTTGGCGAATGTGGTTCACAATTGGTTCCAGAATACGGGCAAGGCGCGCTTCGCACCATTTTGTGCGGAGCAGCAAGGCATGAGGAAAGAGGCGGGAATGAGATTCGCGAAAATTTGGGCCGGCTCGGCAGTGATGTTGGCACTGAGCGCCGGAGCGGCTCTTGCCGAAGGCGGCGGCGGTCATGCCGTGCCCTGGCAGATGGGCTTGCAGCCGGGCGTCACGCCGGTGGCCGAGTTCATCCACTGGTTCCATAACTATCTGCTGCTGCCCATCATCACGGTGATCACGCTCTTCGTCCTGGCCTTGCTCATCTATGTGATGGTCAAGTTCAACGCCAAGGCCAACCCGGTCCCGTCCAAGACCACCCACAATACGACGATCGAGGTCCTGTGGACCGTCATCCCGATCGTCATCCTGGTGGTCATCGCCATCCCGTCCTTCCGCCTCCTCTATCTCCAGCGCGACATGCCGCAGGGCGACATGACCATCAAGGTCATCGGCAACCCGTCGTGGAACTGGACCTACGAATATCCCGATCTCGGCACCAATGAGGACGGCTCGGCGAAGGTCTCCTTCACCGCCTATCTCAAGGCCAAGGACAAGCTCGAGCCGACCGACACCTGGCTGCTCTCGACCGACGTTCCGGTCGTCGTGCCGGTGAACAAGACGGTCCGCCTCCATGTGACGTCGGATCCCGAAGGCATCATCCATGCCTGGACCATCCCGGCTTTCGGCATGAAGATCGACGCCATTCCGGGCCGCCTCAACGAGGACTGGTTCCGGGCGACCAAGGAAGGCGTCTATTACGGCCAGTGCTCGGAACTGTGCGGCAAGGACCACGCCTTCATGCCGATCGAGGTCCATGTCGTGTCGCAGGCCGACTACGACGCCTGGGCCGAGAAGATCAAGACCGCCGGAGCGGATGAGGCGCGCAGCTATCTGTTCGCGCTGCTCAAGGCCAAGGGCCAGCTGGCGCAAAAATAAGGGGACGGCCGCCGCGGCGGCCAGCACATTGAAGGTTTACGAACATGGCACATGCCGCAACCGCTCATGATGATCACGGCCATCCGACTGGATGGCGCCGCTACGTCTATTCGACGAACCACAAGGACATCGGCACGATGTATCTGTGGTTCGCGATCTTCGCCGGTGTGATCGGTGGTATCCTGTCGATCCTGATGCGCATCGAGCTCGCCGAGCCCGGCATCCAGATCTTCCACGGCCTGGCGGCCATGGTCTATGGCGGCGAGGCCGACGCCTCGCTCGACGCCGGCAAGCACATGTTCAACGTGTTCGTCACCGCGCACGGCCTGCTCATGATCTTCTTCATGGTCATGCCGGCGATGATCGGCGGTTATGGCAACTGGTTCGTGCCGCTGATGATCGGCGCGCCGGACATGGCCTTCCCGCGCATGAACAACGTCTCCTTCTGGCTCTTGCCGCCGGCCCTGGCGCTGCTGCTCATCTCGATGTTCGTCGAAGGTCCGGCGGGCGCCCATGGCGTCGGTGGCGGCTGGACGATCTATCCGCCGCTTTCGACCACCGGCCAGCCCGGCCCGGCGATGGACTATGCCATCCTGGCGCTCCACATCGCCGGCGCTTCGTCGATCCTCGGCGCCATCAACTTCATCACCACGATCTTCAACATGCGCGCGCCCGGCATGACGTTGCACAAGATGCCGCTGTTCGTCTGGTCGATCCTGGTGACGGTGTTCCTGCTGCTGCTGTCGCTCCCGGTTCTCGCCGGCGCCATCACCATGCTGCTCACCGACCGCAATTTCGGCACCAGCTTCTTCGTGCCGTCCAAGGGCGGCGACCCGGTGCTGTTCCAGCATCTGTTCTGGTTCTTCGGCCATCCGGAAGTCTACATCCTCATTCTTCCGGGCTTCGGCATCGTCAGCCAGATCGTCTCGACCTTCTCGAAGAAGCCCGTCTTCGGCTATCTCGGCATGGCTTACGCCATGGTCGCGATCGGCGTCGTCGGCTTCGTCGTGTGGGCCCACCACATGTACACGGTCGGCATGGATGCCGACACGCAGGCTTACTTCGTAGCCGCGACGATGATCATCGCGGTGCCGACCGGCGTTAAGATCTTCTCGTGGATCGCCACCATGTGGGGCGGGTCGATCGAGTTCCGCACGCCCATGCTGTGGGCGATCGGCTTCATCTTCCTGTTCACCGTCGGTGGCGTCACCGGCGTGGTGCTCGCCAATGCCGGCGCCGACCGCTCGCTGCACGACACCTACTACGTCGTGGCGCACTTCCACTACGTGCTGTCCTTGGGCGCGGTCTTCGCCATCTTCGGTGCCTGGTACTACTGGTTCCCGAAGATGACCGGCTACATGTATTCCGAGACCATCGGCAAGGCGCATTTCTGGATCCAGTTCATCGGCGTGAACCTGATCTTCTTCCCGCAGCACTTCCTCGGCCTCGCCGGCATGCCGCGCCGCTACATCGACTATCCGGAAGTCTATGCCGGCTGGAACATGGTGTCGTCGATCGGCTCCTATATCTCGGCCTTCTCGGTGCTGATCTTCCTCTATGGCGTGTTCCAGGCCTATGCCCGTAAGCAGAAGGCGGCGGACAATCCGTGGGGCGAGGGTGCCACGACGCTCGAATGGACGCTGTCGTCGCCGCCGCCCTTCCATCAGTTCAGCACTCTGCCGGTCATCCGGTAACAACAAACAAGGCGAGGCCGCCTCAGTCAGGCGGCCTCAGCCGACTTGAAGGACAGGAATGAGCGATATTCACGCCGATATTTCCGACAAGAGCGAAGCCGCTCTGGGCGGGCAGGGCACGGTCAAGGACTACTGGGCCTTGCTCAAGCCGCGCGTGATGTCGCTCGTCATCTTTACCGCCCTTGCCGGCCTCGTGGCCGCGCCCGGCAATGTCCATCCCTGGCTCGCCGCGGTGGCGCTGCTCGCCATTGCGGTCGGCGCCGGCGCCTCGGGCGCCCTCAATATGTGGTATGACGCCGATATCGACGCGCTGATGGCGCGCACCGCCAACCGGCCGGTGCCGAGGGGCGCCATCCTGCCCGGTGAGGCGCTGGGCTTCGGCTTGGCGCTCGCGGTGGGCTCGGTCCTCATCCTCGGCCTCCTCGTCAACATCGTCGCCGCGGCACTCCTTGCCTTCACCATCTTCTTCTACGCCGTCATCTATACGATGTGGCTCAAGCGCTCGACGCCGCAGAACATCGTGATCGGCGGCGCCGCCGGCGCCTTTCCGCCGATGATCGGCTGGGCCGCCGCGACGGGCTCCGTCTCGCTCGCCTCGATCGCCCTCTTCCTCATTATCTTCATGTGGACGCCGCCGCATTTCTGGGCGCTGGCGCTGTTCCGCGAGGGCGACTACGCCCGCGCCGGCGTGCCGATGATGCCGAACGTGGCGGGCGCCCGGGAGACGCGCAAGCAGATCCTGCTCTACAGCCTCATCCTCGTGCCGATCACCTTCCTGCCGTCGCTGCTCGGCACCACCGGCATGCTCTATACGGTAGTGACGGCCGGCCTCGGTGTTGTCTTCATCTGGCATGCCGTCGACGTCTACCGGATCACCGAAGGTGATGCGGCGCGCCGCGCCTGCCGCCGCCTGTTCGGCTTCTCGATCCTCTATCTCTTCGCTCTCTTCGCGCTGATCATCGCCGAGCGTATCCTCGGCCTGGCGCCTTTTGCCCCGGTATTCGGATGAACCAGACCATGGATCAAAGACCCTTTTCGCCTGAGGATATGAGCCGCCGCCGCAAGCGTTCCATAGCGCTGGCGCTGGTCCTGGCGGGCCTCGTCGTCCTCTTCTTCGTGACCACCATCGTGCGCTTGGGCGGCGAAGTGGCGCTCAGGAATTTCTGATCATGCAGCGCACGCCCTCGACTCCCGACACCAACAAGAACCGCCGCGTGGCGATGATCTCCGCCGCCGTCGTCTTCGGCATGGTCGGACTCGCTTATGCGTCGGTGCCGCTCTATCGCCTGTTCTGCCAGGTGACCGGTTTCGGCGGCACCACGCAGCGCGCCGAAGCGGCGCCCGAAAAGACCGTCGACCGGCGCATGACGATCCTGTTCGACGCCAATACGGCGGGCAGCCTGCCTTGGACCTTCGAGCCGGTGCAGCGCTCGCTCGACGTCAAGGTCGGCGAGGAGAATTTCGCCTACTATCGCGCCACCAACAATTCCGATCACGCCATTACCGGCTCGGCCGTCTTCAACGTGACGCCCGACACGACCGGCGCCTATTTCAACAAGATCGAGTGCTTCTGCTTCACCCAGCAGACGCTCAAGCCCGGCCAGACGGTCGAAATGCCGGTGTCCTTCTTCATCGATCCGGCGATCGTCGACGATCGCGGCCTCGACAAGATCAACACCATCACGCTGTCTTACACCTTCTATCCGTCGGACGAGCCGAGCAACGTCTCGTCGACGGAGAAAAAACCTTCCACTAATTTGAATTGACGCCTGAGGAGCAGGGGACATGGCCGACGCACACGCAAAGAACCACGACTACCATCTGGTCGACCCAAGCCCATGGCCGGTGGTGGGCTCCATATCGGCTTTCATTCTCGCCATCGGCGCCATCCGGTGGATGCACGGCTCGGCCCCCTGGATCGCGCTCATCGGCTTCGCCCTCGTCCTCTACACCATGTTCATGTGGTGGCGCGACGTCATCAAGGAGAGCCACAAGGGCGATCACACCGAGGTCGTGTCGCTGCATCTGCGCTACGGCATGCTGCTCTTCATCGCTTCGGAAGTGATGTTCTTCGTCGCCTGGTTCTGGGCCTTCTTCGATGCGAGCCTGTTCACCGGCGAATCCATCCAGGCCGCCCGTCTCGAGGCGACCGGCGGCGTGTGGCCGCCCACGGGCGTCGAGGTCTTCGATCCCTGGCACTTGCCGCTCATCAACACGCTGATCCTGCTCACCTCGGGCACGACCGTCACCTGGGCGCATCACGCGCTCCTCAACAATGACCGCCGGGGTCTGAAATGGGGCCTGGCGCTCACCGTCGGCCTTGGTCTCATCTTCACGGCGGTGCAGGCTTACGAATATGCCCATGCCGCTTTCGCCTTCAGCCGCGACAATGGCGGCAACATCTATGGCTCGACCTTCTTCATGGCGACCGGCTTCCACGGCTTCCATGTCATCGTCGGCACGCTGTTCCTGATAGTCTGCCTCTTCCGCGCGCTGAAGGGCCATTTCCGTCCCGAGAAGCACTTCGGCTTCGAGGCCGCCGCCTGGTACTGGCATTTCGTCGACGTCGTCTGGCTGTTCCTGTTCGCCTGCATCTATGTGTGGGGTTCGGCTGGCGTGCAGTTCGCCGGCGAGCACTAGATCACGATGAGTTTGGGKCGTATTGACCCAAACTTCTAAACGTGACCGCTTCTCAATAGGTAGCGCGGGAACTTTGCGAAAAACCGGT
>NNBT01000047.1_pt1 | contig 12638 bp, 9 predicted proteins | sample 1173831 | NCBI WGS metagenome assembly NNBT01 (sample SAMN07173936, study PRJNA388173) | plant metagenome | isolation source: symbiotic tissue sample KVJ10 | place: Norway: Troms, Kvaloya island | reverse complement strand
CATGGAAACAGTATCAGTGTTTGCCAGAATTACTCCGACAAATAATGCAGGTATCCAATCCAGTCCCAGGACAAATTTCAACAGGACGGCAATAATCGCACTGGAAATCACAGCCCCTGGCCCAGCTAGTAGGGCAATTGGTTTAAAGGTGCTGCGTAGGCGGCTGACATCTGTATTAATACCAGCTTCAAAGATCAGAATTGGCAAGAAAAGATTCAAAACAAGGGTTGGATTTAAACCAATCCGACGAGACAATAACTCAGTGATGGGCAAACCTGCTAATACTAAACCCGTAACATAAGGAATTCCCAACCGTCGGGATAGCAAAGCTACTCCTGTAGCCACAACCAAGAGAATAATTGAAACTTTGACTAATTCGGTAACATCCACTATTGCGTTTTAAAGAGTTAGTTTGACTTGACTGATAGATTCTCTCTTCATTCATGCCAAATTAGCAAGTTCAGCGTGTGGGTTCAGAACTTCTAATTTCGTCAACTTGACCAACTTCAAAAATTAGCGTGAATGCTTGCCCCATCTCTTGTTTGATAAATGCTTCTAATAATTCTACTTGCCGAGGTGTGACAGGTTCTCTTGCCCGGACGCTCAAACGGACTTCTGGCGGATTTGTCAACCAATTGGTATTACTGTTAAGCAATTGCAAGCGTCCAAAGGTGACAGTTCGATTCAACAATGCCCGTCTGAGACTGCTTTCTAGTTGTGCTTGTCGTACAAGTCGGGCAAAGCTGACTCCCAAGGGAATTACCAGGATAGCTGTCAATGCCATAGTCCAAATTAAGGGTTGACGCGCCCGCGCCATTGAAGTGTAACCTGCTACCAAGAATGTCACCATACAGGAGAGGGCAATACCTAATAAGTTGGTGAGATAAAGTAGGGTTGCTCCGAAACTAAGTGACCAATTTCCTTGTGCCAAGCCTAAGCCAATTACACAAATGGGAGGCATGAGGGCAACAGCGATCGCAGTTCCCGCTAAACTACCAGAGATTTTCGTCTCAACTTTCGCGTAGCCACTAATACCACCAGCCGCTACCGCAATTCCCAAATCTAACAGCGTTGGTCTCGATCGAGCTAACACTTCACTACCATAGCTGGGCAATCGCACCAGCAAACCTAGAGTAAAGGCGATCGCCACAGCTAGTATCGTCCCCAATAGTACAGCAATCACACCCTTGCGGAACAAAGTAATATCTGCTTGCAAAGCACCAAAAGCTAAACCCCGAATCGGCAACATTAGAGGGGCAATAATCATCGCGCCAATAATCACGGCTGCACTGTTAGACAATAAACCTAAAGTAGCGATCGCACAGGAGCTAATAATCAAAATTATGTAAGCTGAGTCTAGGGTAGATTCTGCCAGCAAGTCTGTTTGTAGCTGTTGAAATTGTTCCGGCTGCAAACTCCGGCGGCGGAAATTTTTAAACCGGTCTCGAATGTTATTACCCAAGACCTTCCTCCTAAATACTCGGTTAACTGTAAAATATTCCATCTCTGCTGATTAAAGTCTTACATTAATCTAGTAGTCTGCCAACCCAAAAATGCTGCGTGATGGCTGGGGAAGGGGTAAGGGGTAAGGGATTTGAAACCTTTCCCCCTTCCCCTTTACCCTTTACCCCGCCAAGTTCACTTGGCGAACTACTAGTCTCATCTAAAAATAGTCAGATGATGATAAAGGCAAAATTATACCAGGAATTTTCTTATGGTGCTTGAATCAGCGATCGCCGAGGAAGTCATTACAAATAATCTCAAGCAGTTTCTGTTGGTACTTTCGGTGTCATTAGGTGTGGCGACACTACCGCAGATATTTAGCTGGTTTCGCCATATACCTTACACCTTGTTACTGGTGATTGTCGGGTTAGGTTTGGCCTTTGTCGATGTCCGTTTAGTAACCCTTTCTCCCGAATTAATTTTGTTCATTTTCTTACCACCGCTGCTATTTGAAGCTGCATGGAATTTGAAATGGGCGGAACTGAAGCGGGATTTAGTGCCAATTTGCTTGTATGCGGTGTTTGGGGTGTTAATTGCGATCGCCGGGGTAGCGATCGCTCTCAATCAAGTTGTTGGTATTTCTCTAACTACAGCTTTACTTATTGCAGCCAGTCTATCTGCAACTGACCCTGTTTCTGTCACCGCTTTATTTCGTGAACTGGGTGTAGATAGTCGTCTTGTCACCTTAATGGAAGGCGAAAGTTTGTTCAATGATGGCATGGCTGTAGTTGCCTTTGGTTTTTTGGTAGCGTTATCTTTGGGAACTGTAGAATTGGAATTCCAGCCAATTTTATTGCAGTTATTTACAGTTGTTGGCATCGGTGTAGCGGTGGGAGCTTTTATCGGATTTGGTATTTCTTACCTTACCCAGCGCTTCGATTTGCCCTTAGTGGAACAATCTTTAACCCTAGTTTCCGCCTACGGCACTTACCTAATTATCGAAGACTTGGGCGGTTCTGGAGTAATTGGAGTTGTCACCACAGGTTTGATTTTAGGCAACTTTGGCTCTCGTATCGGCATGAATCCCCGCACCCGAATTATTGTTTCCGAATTTTGGGAATTTTTGGCATTCTTTGTTAACTCGATTGTCTTCTTGCTAATTGGCGACCAAATACGCTTTGCTAGTTTAGGCGAAAACCTGCAAATCATAATGGTGACAGTCGCAGCAATGATTGTAATGCGGGCAGTTGGTATTTACATTCTCAGCAAATTGAGTACTACCATCACCAAATCGGAAATTTCTTTACCAGAACAAACTATCCTCTGGTGGGGTGGGTTACGCGGTTCCGTCTCCATTGCGCTGGCATTGAGTGTATCGACGATACTACCAGAGCGAGAAAAAATCATTGCAACAGTATTTGGAGTAGTTTTGTTTACTCTACTTGTTCAGGGATTGACCATCAAACCTTTACTGGAAAAACTCAATTTGCTCGGTGATGCACCCTTGCGCGAGCAATATTTAGAATTCGTTGCCCGTCATGTAGCTTTAGAACGCGTTCTAGAACATCTCCAGGCAGACCAACGCCCTGGTATTGACCCAGAATTTCGCCGTTACCAGGAGACACTAATCAAAGGCGAACTTGTAGATTTACGGATGGAAATTGACAAATTGCAGGGTGAATATCCGAATCTTCAAAGCTTTACGACTGAACAATTTCGAGGAGAACTGTTGGCAATTGAAGCCGATACTTATGCAGAATTTGTCAAATCTGGTCGGTTAAATAAAGAATTAGCATCTATGCTTGAGAATGTTTTACAAGATAATAAATCTCAATAAAATTGAATTTTTATCGATCGTAATAAGAGCTTATTTGTTAAGTCTGCAAAAAAAAGCCGGGTTTTTTCGCTATCAAGCCTAAAAAACCCAGCTTTTTTTGGCGTTGCATATTTGCGGGATGATTTTGCTAGTTTTGTGGGATGGGCATCTTGCCCGTCCCTTGTATTTCAGGGCTCTCGTGTCGCCCACCCTACAAGAATTATCCCTTGATTCAGCAACGCCCTTTTTTTTATATCCTTAATCGAACCCAGTAACTCCCGGAATCTCAAGGACAAAATCTGCCCCATATACAGATGCAGGAGTCTGGAATCCTACCTTAACTTCGTCTTGAATTACCCGTTTGCTCACTGCTACAGCCGCTAATGCCGTAAAATCGTATGCTTCTGGCCCTAAGAGCTTTGCAGTTACTTGTTGACCAGTTTCATCCTCAGCAATACCAATTACTCTAACTTGCCCCTTGGCTCGTTCTGCCGCCGTTGGCCCAGTGGGTAGAGTTTTAATTAGACTTGCTAAAGCACTTTGGAATAAAGACGAGTTAAATAACCATCCCAAAGACTGGCTCGACTCCATCAAAAAGCGCACAGGATTAGGAAATACGGTATAAACCTCAATATTAGGAATACCCGTAGTCTGAAACGCAGTGATAATATCAGCACGCCAAGGATTTGTTACTGCTGTCTCAGGCCCATAACCAAAATCAACTTTACGTCTTTTCGATGCTGGGCGAGATGGGATGAGCTTACCTGCTTCTCGGACTACCCCGATATGATGTAAAGTTGGTAGTACCGTATTTGCAGTTCCCTGAGATACACCGCCAACTGTTTCGTAGATTAAAATCAGTCGCGTTGCAGCTGCTAACTTCTGTTTGAGATAAGCAGCTACACAATCAGTAGGGACAACTCCAAATCCCACACCAGGGAGAAGCATTATCCCTGCACTTTTAGCCTCGGTATCTCGTGCCTGTAGCGCTTGAAATTCAGGTACTTCGCCAGCTATGTCTAAATAATGAGTTTTAGTTTGGAGGCAGGCATCGACAAGTGGCTTTGAGGTTTTGGAGAAAGGCCCAGAGCAGTTGATGACAGCAATTATATCCTCAAGAGAACGAGCGATCGCCTGGCGATCGTCTAAGCCAAAAACCCGAAAGTCCAAACTTAATTCATTGGCTACAGCCGCTAGTGAACTTTGATTGCGTCCGGCTAAAATTAATTCCAGTCCATTATTTTTAGCAGATTCAGCAATGAGTTTTCCAGCATAGCCAGTTGCACCATACAATAACACCCTTGATGTCATTATTATCACCAGCTAGGAGTTGTTCGCAATCTGCTGCCATAACCTGACTTCAGGTGGTTCAACTAAAAATTGTCTTGATTTTTCCCCTAAAGCTTTAATATAGGGCTGCTCTAGGTGTTGAGCTAAAATTTCCTGGCTGACCCAGTTTTCATGCAACAGAAACAAAGATGGGTCGTCAACAGATTGGTGCAAATCGTAATTAATACAACCTTCTTCTGTAAGAGTGAGAGCTATTACAGGTTGAAATTCCTGTTTGAAATTATCTTCTAAACCTGGCTTCACTTTTAGCCGAGCGGTGACAGTTACTTGCTGATTTGACATTGTGATTCCTCTTTTTTACTAAAACTAATTCAAGTATTAATGCTGTTAATAATTTCCGAAGGCTTGAAATAGTTGTAAGGTATGGGACGAGTTTGATTTCTAATGTCTATTTGCCGTTCTATTTCATGTAAATTATGTTGGAATTGCACTACAATTTCCTGTGCCAATGGGTCGGCAAACTCCTCATCATAAAAACCCAATTTGTCATAGTGGTACGATGTTAAAATCTCAGTCCACATCACCTGGTCAGCAGCTTGTTTAAAGGGAGGAAGTATCTTCATGATAGTTTCCAAATCCACGCCCTTAGTTTCTGGAATTGGGTGGTAGGCTGCATAGGGCATATTGGGTACAAAAGCCATATATTCGTACTGAGAAAAATTCAAAGCAGAGTGTAGAGGAGCGCATGTGAATACTACCACACTGATGATTTCAATCAGTTGTTCTAGAGTCTCAATCTTGGCTGGCATTCCCTTGACTCTACCACCATCTTGAGCTACTAATTCTCTAGCCCAATTTTGCAACTCATAGTCGTCACTGATATCCTGTGAGGTTTTGTAATAGAGTTGCAAGTATTCAGCCACAAACTTTTCGACGGCATTCCAGATTAATATGCCATCGTCTCGGAAAGGAAAGTGCGGTAAAATTTCTGGATCATCCGTTCGGCGACTTTTTATTAACCGAGGGAAGGTAAATTTTTCCACACTCCATTCTTCATAAACTTTTGCCACAAATCCAAGAGACTCCGCTAATGAACCTGCCATAAACTCATCAACCGGGCCTCCAGGTTGTAAAAACTGAGTGCGTCCCAAATCGTTATCAAATAGCATGAAACGGAAGTGGGGTTTTAACAGTAAGGCGATGGGATGATTTTCTGCTAGTTGTCGCGCAGTGACAATCGCAAATGGAGCCATAACTGCATGGGTATAGGCGAAATGACTACCCAATTCTTGATGGTTGCCATCAGCAATTTGAACGCAGGTTTTTGCCAAAAACCAATCTAAATGGGGGTCATCTGGTGTATAAATCACGCTTTTTGCACCAGAGTCATGATTAATCTGAATGGCAACAGGTACCAGAGAACCACCATTAGGACTATCATTACTTTGCCAGTAAAATAGAGCTTGTGGCTTGGGAAGGTACTTTTTAACATTCTCGTAGACACCACCTTTAATATCAGATAACAAAGGATAATCTAAGAAATACAGCTTGCCTTCCTTGAGTGCCTTTTCCAAAGTAAATTCTGTACCTGCAACCTTCTGAAAATGTGCATCCGTGACAGCAAAATTATCAGGTAGTACATCAATTTTTTGGATAGCTAATGGGTTCGCTCCAGAGAGTCGTTGTTCTGCAAAACAAGAGTCTGTTTTGTAATTTTTTATGACATCGGGTTTTGGTAGGAGTGACAAAAGTTCTTCATATTCTTCCAACTGATCTAATGGGTCTAAGAAATTTCTGGCTTTGGCAGCTAGCATATTTGGTGCAAGAGTTGCCATACTTGCCAAACGTTTAGCAGTATATTCCGCCGAGAATATTTCCTTATGAGGAACTTTATCAATTACTGGTAGAGGAGCTAGATAATCGTAATTAAATTTGTACTCTTCTCGATTGTTATCTAGCCAATTGATTCGGACATTAACATCAGGATCTTTTTGTGGTAAATATGGTTTCACGGTTATCTCCAATTCGGTTTTTTAGCGTTTGGTAGCAAATGATCGACATCAGAAATTTGCTAAATCACATCAGAATTTAGCAAACAACTTTCATTACATAGTTTTCAGATACTCAATCAAGGCTTTTTTATTCTCATCAGATAAATCAGTGCCATAAATATGTCCCTGATTTGAATTAGCAGTAACCGTCGTATCGTATTTAAAACCTATAGCTTTGGCTTCATTCCCATCAGTAATAAAGCCAACTTTTGTCGGGTCGTAGACATCATATCCTCGATAGAAAACTTGAGGACGATTCTCTGGTTTTTCTAACAAATCTTGTAGAGATGGGACTGAACCATTATGTAAATATGGCGCTCTTAACCATAATCCATCTAGAGAAACAGATACATACCCATTGGTTTTGCGTAAGTTTTTAAAGTCCCAAGGGTAGCCATCACCAAAATGATTGTAAGTATCCGCTCCTTCTTGCGTCCACATATCTAACCGATGGCGGTCAGTTCCCACTTCATCCACGGGGATAACAGTACCCGTTCTTTCCCCACCAAAAGCGTGACAAGATGCACAAGTATTAGCAAAAATTTGACTTCCTTTTGCAGCCACTTGCTCATCAATCGCAAATGGATATTTCGGAGGTGGTAGTTCTTGAATAAAATCTTCTACTCGTTGTAAATCTGCTACAGGAAGTGATTTTTTGGTTGCACCGTCACCAATCGCTCCAGTTTGAACAGTTTCTGTTAGTGAAGTTTCTAATCCATCCCAATGGAGTGCAAAGCCTTTGTGCATCTTTTGATTCCAAAGAGGCATCATATCAGAGTTGCCAATAGTGTTATCTTTAGGCAACTTTAAAGTATTGAATTTAACTGGATTAAAAGGATCAATTCGACCAGGGCCCCAGTTAGGACGAGAATCTGTCCAACTATAGTCTTCTTTTTGTTGCAGCAGTGCTTTCTTAGTTTGAGGAATTAGCACATACCGATAAAGTAAATTTTCTAACCAAGAAAGGTTGTAATTATATTTGATTTCGTCAAGGATATAATCTGCTGTAAATCTGGCATCACCAGCAGTTGCACTCAAAAATCGTAAATAGCCTTGCGAATCAAACTTATTAGCAGGAGCAGCGGCCACAATTGTGGGTTTATCTTTCTCTGTTTTTCTATAGGTGGCAGTATGGCAAACAGCGCAAGTTATACCAACGCGGGGGAAGCCAATGGTTTTTTTCGTAAACCCAACTGGCATTTCTTTGCCCTCTTCCCATGTGATTCCCAAGGAAGTATAACCACCTGGCCCTGGTAATTTATCAGGAAATATTCGTGGTAATACCAGCCAAATCCAATAGGGAACACCTTGCGCTTCTTCTGTGCCAATAGAACCATATTTAAAGTGTTCTTCAGGCGATTCATAATATGTGGGAACCTCTCGAAAAAGGTTGTACCATCCCACATACCCAACTACACCAGCTAAAAGAACCACAATTAAAACAATGGTTGTGATTACCCTACTTATTTTGTCTTTGAGTATTGTCATGGCACTCTTTTGCTCCTTTGCAGAAGAATCTGTTTGTAGTGCAGGCAATATACCCACACTAGACTAGGGATAAAATTAGGAGAATTGCTTCACTGGAATTGCAGCGATTGCATTTTGCTACGCATTGCTAGTGTCAGAAGAATTAGTTCCGCTAATCCAAAAAACAGGTCTACAAAGGCAATGGATAAAAATCCTTTATCTTGCCCAAAGAAAAGTACTGCACAAATGAAAAATGTCGATCCAAAAGCTCTTGAAGGAAATATTGATATCCAGGCAGTTGCCTGATATCGGTACGGGTCAAGTGCTCCAGGAATATAAAATGCACTAATAATAAATAACAGCATTCCCGCAGCGCGAACCCAGATAATTGGTACTGGTATATGCATTTGAAGGAACGTCAGCATTAATTCTGGAAAGAAGCAAGAGGGAATGACAAAAAGCATATTAACAATAATGCCAACCCAAGTAACGCGACTAAACCATTTAGCATAATTATTCATTTTTCTCTCCTTTTAAAGCTTTTTCATGTACTCAACTAGTGCATCTTTATCTTCTGTAGGAAGATCGATACCATATAAATGACCACTGTTACTATTTCCAGGTTTTGTGGTATCGAACTTAAAGTATTGCTTACCGTTTTCTACACCGACATCAGATACAAAGCCAACTTTTGCTCTGTCAATGACATCGTAGCCACGATAGAATTCTTTAGGTCTATTTTCTGGTGTTTCTAGTAAATCCCGTAAGGTGGGAACTGAGCCATTGTGCAAATAAGGGCCGCGTAACCAAACACCATCAAGGGGCATATTTGCATAGCCATTAGTCTTACGGAAATTCTTAAAGCGCCACGGATACCCTGTATACAGAGTATTTTGGTTAGACATCGTTTTGTAGGTATATGAGTCGAGACGATGAGGGTCTGTACCAATTTCTTGAATTGGGACAACTTTGCCTGTATATGCACCACCAAAAGCGTGACAACTAGCACAATTATTTTGAAAAAGCTGTTCTCCCTTCGCTGCTATAGTTTCGTTAACTTCGTAGGGATATTTTGGTGGTGGTAGTTCCCAAAGCCAATCGGCAACTCTTTGAATTCGAGGTAAATCGATTGTTGTGGGTGTGACTCCAGCACCTAAAGCTGCACTCTTATTTCGTTCATCAACAGAAGTATTATTACCATCCCAATGTAACTGCAATCCCTCACGAGGTTTTTGATTCCAAACTGAGGGAAAATCAGAAGTACCAATCAGTTCATCCTCACGCAATTTATCCATTGGGAAATGGAATTGAATTGCTTTATAAGGATTAAAAGTATCTACTCTTCCTGGGCCCCAATCTGGTTGTTTTTTAACGAAATCAAGTCGAGATGCCTGATTAATTAGTGCATCTCTAGTTTGGGGAATTGCAATGAAGCGATAAAGTAATTTTTCAATGGGATTAAGACCACCACTGATTTTTTCAATTTCTGGCAACATCCGGTTAGCAGTAAAGCGCTCATCTACACCAACTGCTGATAAAAATTTAATATATCCCTGCAAATTAACTACATTAGCAGGCATTGTCGTGATGACTTGATGTTCGCTATTGGGGGTATTTCGTAGCGTTCCTGTATGACATACAGCACAATTCAACCCAACTCTATCGATAAAGACTCGGCGTTGCGAAAAACCTATAGGTAAATCTTTGTCAGGTTCTTTGATAAATCCCAGAGAAGTGTAACCTTTTCCAGGTAATTTATCTGGGAATAATTCTGGTAAAACTTTCCAAATCCAGTAAGGGATGCCATTGACCGATTCACTGCCGATTGAACCATATTTAAAGTGGTTTTCAATATCAGCATAATCCACTGGAGAGTTAGACAAAACAGGCCAAAGGAAAAATACTGCTACTGCTACAATACCTACAATTACAACCCAAATCCGCTGTAATATTCCCTTAATTGAGGTTGGGAGTAGGGTAGGGTTTGTTTGTTCAGTCATGGAACACTCCCCATTTTGTCGAGATTATTTGTAAGCGAAATTGTTGATGCAATCCGCATCGCTAATTTATCTAGATAAATTAGCAAACTGAGTTTCATGAAAGACTGACATTACTTCTTCCATCATCTCTTCATAGCTATTGAAGCGATCCTGCTCGTAACAACCCAAGGGATTTTCAATGACATTCAGCAGACATTTATTGCAATAAGTACAGGGTTTCTCTGCCAAGTCTTTACCTGCTTGAAAAGATTTAACTAAGTCATTATTAGCAATTAGAGTACGAGCCATTGTGACGCCATCACAATAATGATCATTTATTGCCTGGCGAATATAAGAAGCTTGCTGTAAACCACCTGTACATAATACAGGAATATTAACGTGCTTTTTAATTTCTCTAGAATCTAGTAAGTTTCTACCTTGGTTCTCTATTAGTAACTGCTTGATTTTCGGGTCTTTTACATCATCACCACTAAATGCTTGAGGAGGCAATTGCTTTTTTACACGATTCCATAAAAAGTTGAAAATTGGATGCAAAAATGCTTTGCGAAATAAAATGTAGTTGCGTGTGGTTTCGACACCACTCGACAACATGGCATCATAAGTTCTAGTAATGACATCAAAATTAAAATCACCAATGGGATTGAGTGGGTGAGGAAATAAGCTACCAGTTGACACATGGACAGCATCAGCCCCAGCTTCTTCTGCCCATTGACAAACTTGAATAGAATCTTCTATCGTATTACCTGGTTTTTCCCAAAAGGTGACGGCGTTGTTATAGTCAACGGCACTAATTTTGAATTGTAAATGAAAGTCGTTGCCTACTTCTTTGCGGATTGCTCTAATTACATCTAGCAAAAACCGCGCTCGATTCTCTAATGAACCACCATATTCATCTTGACGGTCGTTAATTCCAGAACTGAGAAATTGATTAAAAAGATATCCATTAGCACTGTGCAATTCCACTCCGTCCAAACCGGCTTCACGGGCACGTCTAGCACCATCGGCGAAGTATTGAATTGTTTCTTTAATCTCTGTTAGTGTCATCGCTTGACACAAAAAGCCGTGGAATGGCTCAGTTTGGCTAGTGGAACTTAAGGCTTTTTTTCCTAAGTTTTCTACACCACCAATATCTTGCTGTCGCCCCGAATGACTTAATTGCAAAATAAATTTACAGTCATATTCGTGGACTCTTTCTCCTACTTTTCGCCAAAAAGGAATGCGCTCATCACAGTTAATGGTGGCGTAATTGGGCATAATTCGTCCCCGGATGGCGACTGGGACAAAGGAACTAATAATCGCCCCTACACCACCACGAGCAAACTTTTCTTCCCAGTTGATTCGGGCTTGAGTACCTGAACCATCATAGTTATCCCATCTTCCAGAAATACTAGAGCGAAATATCCGATTTTTTACTGTGAGATTACGGAATCTCAATGGCTCAAATATAATATCGTTTTCCATGTGTTTCTCTGTCTTTATCTATTGTTTCGGCAATAAAATTAGAAGTCAAAATTATTCGTAGCACTAACAGTCTCGCCAAAGAACTATTATTTCTAGTGTCTCTGGGAGAGCAATTTTTTATGTCTACAAATCTACAGTGGAGGTTTTCGGATGGGAGGGCTAAGTATTAAGTTTTTGTTACTTAAATTTACTTAACCAGTTTCAGCATGGATATTTATCCTTATTGGTTTTTACAGTTATATAAAGACTTTTGCAATTTGTAAACCTACGGGATTTACAGAGCAATTCTTAAAAAAAGTCAAAATTTCCGTCTTTTATTTCTCTTAAAAGGTTAAGGCAACCTTAAAAGTAGCTAAAAATAGCTGCTAACAATTTGTTACAAACCTAACCAAGTATGTAGGAAATCGATATAACCATAGCAAATTGGTTATTGAAGACCATTGTAAATTTACAAATTTTTAAATTTTTGATTTAGAAATGTATAAAAGTTTATTGATGACGTTTTACAAACTTGTGTAGTAACTTCATATATAACGAACCTCAGTAAGGTACATTAATCATCAAAATATCCCAAGACTAAATCTGGAAAATGGGAAATTAGTGATGAAGCATTAGTGTACCTCTGCAAAAGTGAGGTGCAGTGGAAAAGGTTTAGGTGTTACAACCAGAGAGTTTTATGAAAAAGACAAGTCTAATTTTTAAGGGCTGTCTGCTCCTCCTATTCGTGACTGTGTTTATAGTCTGCGGCTTTTATGGAACGCCTACAGCTCTAGCTGATGAGTATAGTGAAATACCTACGTCCATAAGTACTGAGTATTCGGATACGGGTGTATCTGAATACCCTGATAACTGTGAGGGTATCGGTTATCTCCCAGAATACACAAAGGAGAATTTGACAGATGCCGAGAAACGAGGTCGTTGCACTTGGTACTTATGGACTGGAGGTAATTCTAAGTACTATCGTGATTTAGCGAAGCGAACACATGGCGGTGTTGACTTGTTAAAGCTGATTGACTCGCGCGTGCATGACGAGCGATTGCAACGTTATGGCGCAATTAACGATCCTGGATGTGAAAAAGCAACAGCGCCAGATGAATATGGTTTGTGGCT
>NNBT01004619.1_pt1 | contig 12639 bp, 11 predicted proteins | sample 1173831 | NCBI WGS metagenome assembly NNBT01 (sample SAMN07173936, study PRJNA388173) | plant metagenome | isolation source: symbiotic tissue sample KVJ10 | place: Norway: Troms, Kvaloya island | reverse complement strand
ATCTGCACGGCATTCAGGTCCATGTCGGGCGATCTTTCACAAACGATAGGCTGACTGTCATATTTGCTACTACCGCAGCGTGCAAGGCCGCTTAAGGTGTTGCTCATCGGCGAGGCACACGCTTCGTCCGCACGGGAGTGTTAACGATGAGCTGAGTTGGTTCGCAAGATCCGGAGGCAAACATGAACGCTCAAAAGGCGGTGGAGATTCGTGGCTACGATATCGGCCCGATCAACGCCAAAGCCGGCTTTACGTCCGATATCACGCTGTCGGCGGATATAACGCCACAAAACCTCATCGACATGGTGGAGCGCGAGCGCCCCAACATGGATATCCGTCCGGGCATGCGGCACAAATACACGCCGCTGCGTTTCGATCCCGCCACCGGAAATCTCTATAATGGCGGGCGTTATCTCTTCGACACCTGGGAGAATGTTCTCGACTACAACCACTACACGAATGAGGTGCTGGAGCCCGAGCCCGGCGTCAAATTCTGGACACGCCCCTCCTTCGTCCATGTCGACAAGCATTATTGGCGGGTCACCGGCGCGCATGATTTCAAGCCCCTCGCCACCGCGCATCACATCAACCGCTTCGAGCGTCACGCTTATGCGAACCAGAACGTGGCGGATCTGCTGACGCGTGCCTGGCCGGCGATCCGCGACGATGCCCAGAAGCAGGGACTGTCGAGCGTCTGGCTGATGTATCAGCCGGAGGAAAAACAGATCGGCATCGTCACCGTTACCGCCAAGAGCGCCGATATGGACCCGACGATCGCCCTGGCAAGGGGCTTGGCCGCGCTCGAGGCGGCCCCAGCTGTCGGCCGCCTGCTGCCCGCAGAGCTCGGACTGGTAAAACTCTTCGACCGGACCAGCCTCATCGGCTCCTCATGGCTGCCCTGGTCCCGGGCACTCGGCGGGGCGCACTCGTCCTTCCCCGTTTCTCCACCGCATCCACTGCCGCAACTCTGATCGTGGTGGCATGAGGAGCCTGACCCCATGGGCGTCAGGTCGAACAACCGGCCGATTTCTGCAGAAGAGCCGGGGGCGTGGGGGAGCGTGACGAGCGCTCCCCCTTTTCTCTTCGAAACAGAAGACGAGGAACATCATGATCAAGCTGATCTACGCCATCCGGCGGCGCAGCGACTTCTCGCTCCAAGCATTCCACGAGCGCTGGCTCGTGCATGGCCGGCTGGTGACCGAGGTCGCGGCGGCGATACGCGCGAGCGACTATTTCCAGAGCCATACGATCGATGCACCGGTGAACGCCCAGCTCGCGGCGGTGCGCGGGATAACGGCGCCGCCCTTCGACGGGGTCGCCGAAATATGGTGGACGTCGCAAGACGAGCTCATGGCGGGCGCCGCCAGCTCCGAAGGCCAGGCCGCCTATGGCCGCCTTCTCGCGGACGAAAAGCAGTTCATCGATCTCGCCAACTCCTCCATCTTCGTGACGGAGGAGCATACCATCTTCGGCAATCGAGGCCGCCGCTGACTTACCCCTTGCCTCAATGCCCATAGACCTGGCGCGGCAGCCACAGGCCGATCTCTGGGAAAATGTAGAGCAGCACCATGGCGATGAGCACGATGAAGATGAACGGCATCACCCCTTTGAAGATGTCGTTGATGTTCACATGCTTGGGCGCGACGCCCTTCAGATAGAACGGCGCCATGGCGACCGGCGGCGACAGGAACGACGTCTGGATATTGAGCGCGATCAGCAGCCCGAAGAACAACGGGTCGATGCCGAAATGCTCGAGCAGCGGCAGGAAGATCGGAACGARGATGACGATGATCTCGGTCCATTCGAGCGGCCAGCCCAGGATGAAGATGATGATCTGGCTGACGATCAGGAAGGTGATCGGCGACAGATCGAGACCGACCACGAAATCCTTGATCACCGCATCGCCGCCAAGCGCCGCGAAGACCGCAGAGAACATGAAGGAGCCGACAAAGAGCCAGCCGACCATCGCCGAGGTGCGCGCCGTCAGATAGACCGACTCGCGCAGCTTCTCGTAGCTGAGCGAGCGATAGGCCGCCGCCAGGATGAGCGCGCCCAGCGCGCCGATCGCCGCGGCCTCCGACGGCGTCGCGAGACCGAACATGATGGCGCCCAGCACCGCGAAGATCAGGAGCGCCAGCGGCAGGAACGATGTGGCGTGCTGATAGAGGATCGTCGCATAAGGCACGTCGCGCTCGGCCTTGGGCATTGGCGGCGCCAGTGACGGGTTGATCAGGACCCGGATCATCACATAGGCCATATAAAGCCCGGCCAGCATGAGCCCGGGAAAGAACGCGCCGGCATAGAGCTGCACCGGCGACACACCGGCCGTCGCGCCATAGAGAATGAGCATGATCGAGGGCGGAATGAGGATGCCGAGGCAGCCGCCGGCGCAGACGACGCCGGCCGACAGCTTCACATCATAGCCATGCCGCAGCATCGCCGGGAAGGCCAAGAGGCCCATCAGCGTCACCACCGCGCCGACAATGCCCGTGGCGGTGGCGAACAGCGCGCAGGTGGCGAGCGTCGCGATGGCGAGCGAGCCCGGCAAGGCGCCGGAGGCGAGCTGAATCGACCGGAACAGGCGATCGAGGATATTGGCGCGCTCGACGATATAGCCCATGAAGACGAAGAGCGGCACCGAGATCAGCACGTCATTGGTCATCACCGACCAGGTGCGCTGGACGAGCAGCGCCGCCACCGTATCGATATTGCCGTCATAGGCCAGGAAGGCAAAGCCGACGCCCATGGCCATCAGCGTGAAGGCGATCGGGAAGCCCAGCATGATCAGGAAGATGAAGAGGACGAGCATGAGCACGCCCAGTTGCGGGTCGGTCATGGACGGCCTCCGGTCGGATTAGCGGTTTCGGCATGCTGGGCGAGGATGACATTCTCCAGCTCTTCCACATCATGCAGTCTTTGCGGCCACTCGCCCCGCCTCAGGCAGAAGATGCAGCGCGCCACTTCGACAATGCCCTGGAGCAGCAGCAGCACACCGGTCGCCGGGATCAGCGTCTTGTATTGATAGACCGGCAGGCCGTCGGGACTGTAGGCCGAATGCTCGTGCGTCATCCAGGATTGCGCCGCGAAGCCATAGCCCGCGAAGATGAAGGCGATGATGCCGGGGAAGAAGAACAGGAAGTAGAGCACCAGATCCATCAGCGCCTGGCGGCGCGGCGACCAGGTGCGGTAGAGAAAATCACCGCGCACATGGGCATTGCGCGACAGCGCATAGGCGCCCGCCATGATGAACAGCGCGCCGTAGAGAATGTAACTTGCATCATAGGCCCAAGTGGTCGGCGATCTCAGCACATAACGCGAGAACACCTCATAGCTCACCGCCACGGTCAGGATGACGATCGACCAGGCGAACAGCTTGCCGACGAAAGTCGAAACCTGGTCCACCGGAATGAGGACTCGTTGCAGACGCGGCCCCCAGCCCTCGTCGGCCGAGCGCTTCGCGAGATTCATCGCGAAGCTCGCCAGGATGGCGATGGCGCCCAGCCAGAACAGCCAGGGCGAATAGGCCCATGTTCCCCGCTCGGCGTGTGCCGCGGCGAGCGGCGCGCAGCGCTCGAACGGGCCGAAGAGACAGAGGAAGACCTGGTTGGGTCGGAGCCCCTTGCCCGCCACCAGCCCACCGACCTGGCCATAAGCATAAAGCGACCAGAAGATCGCCAGGATGATGAGAGCCACTCCTCCTCCAAAGAGGAGAAGTGGCAGGCGCTGGCTTTTCATGGCGCCGGCACGCGATCGAACGAGAGCACGCGGCCGGAGCTCAGGCTTTGAAGAAGTGATCGAAGGCGGTCTTCTGGTCGACCTCCATGTCGAACTGAAGGGCGACGACCCGTTTGGCCCAGGCCTTCTGCGACTCGACCACCTTGGCGAAGAACGGCTCCTGCGACTGCGCCGCGATGACCTTGTCCCAGGCGGCGAGCTGCGCCTGCAGCACGGCGTCGGGCGTCCGATGCACCTTGACGCCGCTTTCGGCCTTCATCGCCTCGAGGTCCTTGGAATAACGGTCCATCGCTTTCCATGACATGTCGGCCGAAGCCGATTCAGTCGCATATTTGAGGATCGCCTGGAGATCGGGCGCCAGCGCGTCGTATTTCGCCTTGTTGAACATGATCTCGAAACATTCGGCCGACTGGTGATAGGACTGCAGCATGTAGTCCTTGCTGACATCCGGGAAGCCGAGCAGGCGATCAGAGGACGGATTGTTGAACTCCGCCGCCTCGAGCAGGCCGCGATCCATCGCCGGCACGATCTCGCCGCCACCCAGGATGGTCACCGCCGCGCCCATCTCCTTGAACAGATCGGCCGAGAGGCCGACGGTGCGGTATTTCAGGCCGGCCAGGTCTTCCGGCTTCTCGACCGGTTTCTTGAACCAGCCGAGCGGCTGCGTCGGCATCGGTCCGGTGAGGAAGCCGACGAGATTGAGGCCCAGCACCTGCTGCACGAGTTCTTCGTAGAGCGCCTGCCCGCCGCCATATTTCATCCAGCCGACCATCTGGTTGGCGCGCCAGCCCCAGGCCGGCGGCGTGCCGAACAGCGAATAGGCCTTGTGCTTGCCATACCAATAGGCGCAGACGCCATGGCCGCCATCGAGCGTGCCGGCGATCACCGCGTCCTGCAGCTCGAAGGCCTTGGCGACGGCGCCCGCCGCCAGGAGCTCGAGCTTCAGGCGGCCGCCCGACATCTCGTTGACGCGGTTCACATAATCCTGCGCATATTCGTGGAAGATATCTTTGGACGGCCAGGTGCTCTGGAATTTGAGCACCACGGCCTCCTGGGCCCTGACGACATTGGGCACGGAGAGAGCGGCGGCGCCGGCGACGGATGCGGCACCGGTCGCCAGGAATTGCCGGCGTGATTTGGACGGACGGTCTTTGGACATTGGGGGTTCCTCCTTGGGTGGCGCCTGTTTGTTGCGGGGGCGCTTCGGCGCGGAGTGTGCAGGAGAAACTCGGGTGAGGCAACTTGCCGCGCCATTCAACTAACGTCGAATACGAGCTTCCACAGCATCGCAACTTCTTTCCTTAAGTGACTGATTTGAAAAAAGGAAAGAGCTGGTGTTATGATCAGTCGCGAGTCCAGCCTCCACAGTGAGCTTCATGCCATCACAGATATTTCATTCCGACTTCAAGGCCCGACCCTTCTGGTGGGAGGCCTATGCCCCCGAAGCGATCGCGCCGATCGAACTGCCGAAGGAGACGCGCGTCGCCATCATCGGCGCCGGCTATGCGGGTCTGTCGGCCGCGCTGGCGCTGAACGAAGCCGGCCTCGACTGCCTCGTGCTCGACGCCAATGAGCCGGGCTTCGGCGCCTCGACGCGCAATGGCGGCATGGTCTCGGGCGGCGTCAATGTCGCCAAGCGTTATTTCGCCAAGCCGCTTTCGGCCGAGGAGTCCGTTCCCTTTCTCAATGACGCCGCCGACGCCTTCGCCCATGTCGAGGACCTGATCGCGCGCGAGAACATCGCCTGCCACTGGACCAAGGCCGGTTATTTCCTCGGCGCCTGGTGCAACGCCCATTACCGCGCCATGGAGAAGAAGGTTCAGTCCCTCAATGCCGACGCGCAGTCGGGCGCCTATATCGTGCCACGGGCGCGTCAGCGCGAGGAGATCGGCTCGGACTATTACCGGGGCGGCATGGTGGTCGAGCGCGCCGCCCATATCCACCCTGCCCTCTATTTCAAAGGCCTCTTCGAGGTCATCCGCCGGCGGAACATTCCGGTGGCGGCCAAGACTCCGGTGACCAACCTGGTCCAGTCGGGATCGGGCTGGACGGTCGAAACCCCGCGCGGCGCCATCAAGGCCGGCGACGTCATCATCGCCACCAATGGCTATACCTGCAACATCACGCCGCAATTCAAGCGCCGGCTGGTGCCGATCGGCTCCTACATCATTGCCACCGAGGAGCTGCCGCCCGAGATCGCGGCGTCGCTGTCACCGAAGAACCGCTCCTTCGCCGACACCCGCCGCGTGCTCACTTATTATCGCATGTCGCCGGACGGCAAGCGCCTCATCTTCGGCGGCCGCGCCAAATTCGGCCAGACCGATCCGGTCGAGACGGCGCCCATCCTCTACCGTTTTATGCTCGACCGCTATCCGCAGCTCAAAGGCACGCGCATCACCCATGCCTGGACCGGCAATGTCGCCTTCACGCTCGACGAGATGCCGCATATGGGCAAGCTCGACAATCTCCATTACGCGCTGGGTTGCAACGGCTCCGGCATCGCCATGCTGAGTTATCTGGGGTTTCAGACGGGCCGCAAGATCGCCGGCCAGGTGAACCGCATCTGCGCCTTCGACCAGGAAGAGTTCCCGACCCATCCGCTCTATCGCGGCAACACTTGGTTCGTACCGTGGATCGGGCGCTATTTCCGCACCCGCGACTGGATCGATCGCCGCCTCGATTGACCTCTGCGTTCAGGGCCCGCCGAACACTGCAAAGGATGCCCACTGGCCGGGGCTCGGAAAACGCTCGCGCGTGGCGAGCGTAGCGCGGCGCAGCGCCTCGGCCGGCTCGTGGTCGGCAATCAAGCGGTAGAAATGCTCCATCAAAAACCGTGTCGCGTCATCGTCTACACTCCACAGGCTCATGACCGTGTTGGCGGCGCCGGCCAGCTGAAAGGCGCGCGCCAGGCCGATGACGCCGGCATCGAGAGCCTGGCCGAGCCCGCTCTGGCAGGCGCTGAGCACGACCAGCGGGCGGCTGTCGAATTCGAGCGATTGGATATGGCGCGGCGACAACCGCTCATCGGCCAGCGCCAGGAAGCTTTGGTCGAGAGGCGAGGCCTCATCCGCGATCCCATGGGCGGCCAGCACGATCAGATCGGCCGACGGCGCCAGTTCGTCGAAGCGCGCGACGGTCGCCGCATCGCGCGTGAGCATCACGCCACCGAACAGATCATGCGCGAAGCGCGCTTCCGCTTCGGCTCCCGGCAGATCGGGAAAATCCCATTCCGCGTCCCGCGTCGTCGGATTGCCTATGATCAGGACATTGGTCTTGGCACGCGCCGGGGCCGGCTCGGGCTCCTGGATGTCTTCCATCAAGGTGAGGATATTGATGGAGAACAACTCCGCCGCCACTTGGCCGTCGCCGAGCGGCTCGAGCATGAACAAGGGAATGGTGGCGATCGGGCCGACCGGAACGATGGAAAGCCGGTCCGTCCTGGCCAGGACATCGCGCAGCTCGGGCGGAAAGAGGAGTGCCGATAATTCGTCGGTCACGGCACCGATATCGCCCGACGGCGTCTCCGCCGCGTCATAGGCAGTGGCCCCGCGCTTACGCGGCAGGCGGCTCGCCATGACCATGGGGGCTTGTGCCAGCTCGCTCAACAAACGAGCATCGCCGATGAGCTTGTTTCGTCCGCCGGGCAGCCGGACATAGATCTCCTGCTCAGGTCCCGCCCACAGGAAGAGACACAGGTCCTTCTCGTCCCAGGCGTAGACCAGAAGTGCCGCGCCCTCCCGCCCCTCCACGAACCGCAAGGCGTCGGCGGCGAGATTGTCGAATGGCCGGGGCCTCAATGAAATGGAGCGGGCCCTAAGCAGGCTGCGCGTCGCCAGTTCGTGGAATTGCTCGAACTGCCTGAGCGCCGCCTCGCGGTCCGCTAGACAAACCCCGGACGCTTCGGCGCGCGCGCTAGGGGTAGACAGTAGCGCCGCCAGGAGCCCTAAGGAGAGAAGGATTGTTCGCAGAAGCACCGCCAGCACCCGAAAACATGTTCCGATCGGTGGAGCTAGCAGCAGACGGCGGCTCGTTACAAGAGCGGCCGCCGGACGATCATCCGCAGCGGGCCTGGAGCGCCCACACACCGCCCTTGAATTTGGGGGAGCCGACGAGACGGCCGCGCTGGCCGTCCGGGCAGGCGAAGTAGCCGAGCGACGACGATGCGATATTGACCGCATCCTTCTGGGCGTCCGATTTCATCGGCGATGTCGTGCCCGACACCTTCATGTCGAAGGCCTTCATCGCGTCATTATAAGTGTAGTTCAGGGCGTAATGCTTGCCGTTGTAGAAAATCGGCTCGGAGCGCGACTGGGTCTGGACGCTGCGGGCGCCACCGGAATTGATGTCGATATTGCTCGGCTTGCTGGAGCAGGCCGCAAGCAGGACGGGCACACAGAGAAGGACAGGCGCAGTCAGTTTCATGGCGGTTCCGGATGTCGGGGAAGGCCTGCGCATATAGGGGTATTCGCCCTTCATGTACAGGAAGGAGGTTAAGCAAATGCCCCGGTACAATATGCATCGGTGCATCGGTGGCCGTAACGGCAGACTGTGACATTTTTGCGGGAGCGCCTCGACCTCCAGACGGGGTCATGGCATAGAGCCCGCATCATGGCCCCGTTCGATATTTCCTCCCTCCTCGCCCGCCGCGCCTCCCAGTCCGACGAAGGCGCCATCGTCCGCATGTCGCAGCGCGCCCGCGAGCTCCGGGCCAAGGGCCAGGACATTGCGAGCCTTACGATAGGCGAGCCCGATTTCGATACCCCGGCCCATATCCAGACCGCCGCGGCGGAAGCGATGCGCAAGGGCCTCACCCATTATTCGCCGGTCGCCGGCATTCCGGAGCTGCGCCAGGCGTTGGCGAAGAAGCTGAAAGAAGAGAACGGCATCGACTATGCCGCCAACGAGATCGTCATCGCCAACGGTGCCAAGCAGGCCATCGCCAACGCGGTGCTCGCTCTCGTCGAGCCCGGCGATGAGGTCATCCTCCTGTCGCCTTATTGGGTTTCCTACGAGATCACCGTGCGCCTGGCGGGCGGTGTGCCGGTCATCCTCAAGGCCGGGGTGGATGAGGATTTCAAGGCGCCGCCCGCCCGTATCGCCGCGGCCCTCACCGACCGCACCAAGCTCCTGATCCTCAATTCGCCCAGCAACCCAACCGGCGCGGTCTGGAGCAAAGCCGAGCTGGAGGCGCTGGCCGAGGTGGTCAAGAGCCATCCGCGCCTGATGGTCCTCTCCGATGAGATCTACGAATACATCCTGTTCGACGGCAAAATGACGTCCTTCGCCAGCCTGCCCGGCATGCGCGAGCGCTCCATTACCGTCAACGGCTTCTCCAAGAGCTTCGCCATGACCGGCTGGCGGCTCGGCTATTCGGCCGGCCCCGCCCCGCTCGCCGTCGCCATGGCGCGGCTGCAGAGCGGGATCACCGCCGGCGCCAATTCCTTCGTGCAGCATGCGGCGCTCACCGCTTTGGCGGCGCCGCGCGACGATGTCGAGAAGATGCGCGCCTGTTATCAAGTGCGCCGCGACATGGTGGTGAAGGCGCTCACCGCCATTCCGGGCCTGCGCCTGGCGCCCATTCCCGCCACCTTCTATGCCTTTCCGGATGTCGGCGCCTTCCTCGGCCGCAAAGCCGGCAACCATGTGATGGACAGCGTCGACACGCTGTGTGACTGGCTGCTCGAGGAACATGGTGTCGCCACCGTGCCCGGATCTGCCTTCGGCGACCCCAGCTGCATCAGGCTGTCCTTCGCCACCGGCGAGGCCGAGCTCGAAAAGGCGCTCGCCCGCTTCACCGAAGGCTTGAACCGCCTTACGGTGTGATCCGCTTCAACACATCGTCCATCACCGGATCGCGGCCCGCGGCGTAATCACCGAAAGCGGTCTTCACATCCGCTTGCGGGTCCAACGAGCCGGGCGCCGCGCCATAGATGTAATTGGGCAGGAAGCAGATGGTAATCTGCGCCAATCCGCAGCCCTTCTCCCAATCATGATAGCCCGTGGCAAAACGCACTGAGATCTTCGAGTTCGGCAGGACGGCGATGCCGCCCTCGCCCCACATTTGTCCGCGATCTCCCATCGGCTCGCCGATTTGAAAGCCCCGCTCCCCGGAAAAATATTTCAGCCGCGACACGATGCTGATCGCGGCGGAAAAGGTGCTTTCGCCGGTCAGCATGAACACGCGCCCGTCCGCCGGCAGCGCTTCCGGCAAAGCGCGTGCGAAATCCGCGGCCAGCATGTAGTTGCCGCCACGATTGAGGCGCAGATCAACGGCGACATGTTTGACGCCTGTCCGGCGGATTTCCTCCAGCACGCGGTCCAGATACGACCCGAGCGGCTCCGCCCCGTCATCCCGCATCCGGTTGATCTGCAGGTAGAGAAGTTTGCCGTCCGCCAAAGTGGCATGCCAGTAATTCTGATCGGCCCGGGCAAGATAGAGCGGCGCGGCATCCGGTTGGCCGAGCACATGCGTCCAAATGGCATTGTCCTTATCCGGCGGCACGGGGCTGAGATCCCGCACCGGCCAATATGCGCCCGCCTTCGATTTTTCGTAAGCGGCAGCGGTCAACACACGTTCAATCTCCGCGCCATCCGCCAGGCGAAAACGAAAGTCGGCACGGTCGGGACTGTCACCGAGGCCGGCGGCGTACAGAAGCTCGGGAGATACGATGAGCCTCGGCGCGTGCGCGCGCAGCAATGTCGCCGGGCCACCGACAAAAGGCTTGAGCGATGCGATCAATGCCTCGCTCTCACGCCCGTTTACGGCGAGAACGCGCGCGCCCAGCAGATCCCGATTCTCGCCGGCGGCCTTCACGACGAACACGCCATCGGCAAAGACGCCCAGCCGCACCGGCACGGACTTGAACGCAGCGTCGTCCAGGAGCGTGATGATATTGGTATGGCCGTTATTCGCCAAGGCCACGAGGCGCGCGACTTCCATCGTCAGCTGGGTCTGACCGAGACCTTCGGCACGCGCCTTGAGCGCGTCGAGCCCGGTGAAGAAGGCTGCACTCGTTTCAGCCGTGAAGCTGCGGTCGATCTTCGGCAGGTGCCGCAGATAGTCGAGATCCTGGCCGTTTCCTTCCGCCGCCGACGCCGCGATCGGAAAATCCGCTTCCGGATAGGAGCGCCAGACCGGATACATGAGAAGAGCAAGGCCCGCGACAATGATCGCCAGCAAAGCCGCGAGCGTCAGGGTTCCGCGCAGCAACCAGCGGCGCAAGGAAGTCGGGCGACGGCGCTCGGTCATGCTCACGCTTGCTCCATGGGTTAATGGCTTACGGTGCGATCCGCTTCAGCACTTCTTCCATCGCAGGATCGCGGCCCGTGACGTAGTCGCTGAAATTCAATCCGGTCTCCACTTGCGGAGAAAGCGACCCGGGCGCCACCGCATAGGCGTAGTTGAACAGGAAGCAGCGCCCGACATCGGCGAGGCCACAGCCCTTCTCCCAGTCGTGATAGGCCGTGGCGTAGCGGAACCGGATCTTCGAATTAGGCAGTTCGATACGCGCGCCCTCGCCCCAGAACTGGCCGCGATCGCCGATCTGGCCGCCGATCTGAAGCCCGCGCGTGCCGGCGAAATATTTGAGCCGCGCCAGCATGACGATCCCGGCGGAATAGGTATTGCTCCCGGTCAGGATGAAGATGCGGCCATCGCCGGGAACGGTCTCGGCGAGGCGGCGGGTGAAATCGGCGGCCAGCAGATAATTGCCGCCGCGGTTGAATCTGAGATCGACGACGACGTTCTTGACGTTGTTCGCCTTGATGTCGCCGATCACGCGGTCGAGATAGGTCGCGAGCGGCTCCGGCCAGGAATTCTTGACACGATTGAGCTGCAGATAGAGAAGATTCCTGTCCGCCTTGATCTCATGCCAATAGGCCTGATCGGGGCGCGCGAGATATTGGGGCAGTTGCATCCGCCCACCCAGCACATGCGGCCAGGAGCCGTCGTCGCTGACGAGCGGGAGCGGGCTCAGATCGCGCACCGGCCAGTAGTTCTTCCGCGGCGGCGCTTCGGGGCGGCCGCCCTCCAGTACCTGCTCGACCTCGGACCCATCCGAAAAATGCAGGCGCAGGCGGCTCTCGGTCGGCTTGTCGCCGAGCCCCGCGGCATGCAGCAGCTCAGGCGAGGTGAGAAGCCGCGGCGCATGATTGGAGAACATCGCATCATTGCCGCCGATGAAATTGCGGAGCGCCGCGAGCACCTCGCCGATCGGCCGCCCATCGACGGCGACGAGCCGGCCGCCGAGCAGATCGGTGTGGTCCTCGCGCGCTTTGACGACGAACAGACCATCGCTGAAGCTGCCGAGACGGACCGGCAAGGACCGGAAGGCACCGGTGCCGAAATAGATATGGGCATTGGTATGCGCATTGTCGGCGAGCGCGGTCAGCCGCGCCACCTCGACCGCCAGCCTGGCCCGGTCGAAATTGGCCGCCTCTGGCATCAGAGAATCGAGGCGGCGCAGAAATTCGGCCCGCGTCGCGGCCGTGAAGCTGGCGTCGTAATCGACGAGCTTGCGCAGATAGTCGAGATCCTGCCGGTTTGCCTCTTCCTGCGAGGCGGGCGGCGGATAATGCGGTTCGGGATAGGGCCGCCACACCCGATACATGAGAAGCGCCGCCGCGATGACGGGAATGGCAAGCAACAAGACTCCGCCGGCGAGCCAATACCAGATCGGGCTCCTGCGGCGGCGCTCGTTCATCCAGGCGGCATCCGGTCTTACTCCGCCGCCTCGGCGCGCGGCGAATGTCTGGCCTTGGCCGCCTCGACCTCGCGGTCATTGGCGGCGTCATCGACCACGGGCGGACGCCCGCCCGAACGCGCGGCGACGCCACCCGCCACCGCATCCCTGGGACGCCGGTCGACGGCGAGAGAGGTATAGACGACGGGCGTGAAGAACAGCG
>NNBT01000336.1_pt1 | contig 12707 bp, 11 predicted proteins | sample 1173831 | NCBI WGS metagenome assembly NNBT01 (sample SAMN07173936, study PRJNA388173) | plant metagenome | isolation source: symbiotic tissue sample KVJ10 | place: Norway: Troms, Kvaloya island | reverse complement strand
ATGAGGTACATCCTAAAAGCTGAAAGCAATGATAGGAGAGGGGCAAGGAGAAAACTATATTGCATAATAGCCGGAAGCGCTGTATGAATCAATCTCTAGTCTTCCAATTCTCCATTGCTCCTCAGTAATAAGAGCGTCCTGGTTATGATTAATTCCTTTTTTTTTAAGTAGTTTTTTTAAGTAGGCAGGCAGATGTTGAACTGCTCCGGTTTCTAAAGCTTCTTTTGCATGAAGATACAAGTCCAATACATACAAATCTTGTTTCGCTATCTCTAAAAGAGGTGCGGGTATTTGTTTGAAGTTTCCCTCTATTCCCATACCTTATCTGCTCCAGGATATTTCGTATATCTGCTCAAATGAAATGTTATACAGTTATAATTCAGGACTACATCTTGGTGTGTACCAGAACCTTGTCTTGTTTAACTGCTAACCGCGAACAGAGAATTTAAAACTACCCCCCAGTCGCTTCGCTGAGTGCTTCACGAATTATCTCATCACTCACACCATGCCGTTTCAGGCTGGCAATCAATGTCGAAACAGTATCACCTTCAAGTCGCTCAAGATCGGCTCGGAGTCCTTGTCCGATGTAAGCGCGAACTAATGGCTGATAACCAGAAAACCCTAACAATGGTGCTACTCGCTTCAAATCTTCAATCACATCTTCGGGAATGCGAATTGTCACTGTCGTCATTGGACGATTTTTATCGAGTCGCTTTTTTAAGAATTCACCTTTCATAGTATTCACGTTCCTTGCGCGTCGCTTTCCGAGCCGAAATAATCCTAATCATGTCGTTTTCACGCTCAATGTAGACGACGTAAAGAAGATTCCATCGCAATACTTGTCGGTTACAGCATTTCCCGCTATTGTGAGGTACGTTCTCAGTCCTAAAAAGCTACAGGATATAGTGGGGAGAGGAAAAACTGTAATTCATAACAGCAGGAAGCGCTGTAAGGGGAAAAGGGGAAGGGGAAAGGGGAAAGAAAAAACCTTTAACCTTTACCCTTTAACCTTTTCCCCAAACCCAATTCCAATTTAAAAATGCTTAACCGAGCAGTATTGGATTCCATCGTCTATCCAAACCAATCACAGCATCCCGCTCCTCATCATTGCGGCTTACATCAACCACCACTAGAAACGGATCGAAGAAAGCTTCTACGGCTTGCTGAAATGTTATGCCGTTATGATTGCTGGGATTAATCCGAGCTTTCTCCTCGTTCCAAAGGAAGGTGACACCATTAAGCATGAAAAAAACATCCATACCTCATAGTCTAGGCAAGATGTATTTACGTTGTCAATACGTTTTTTTGTAAAAGTTTACAATTCAAGACTGAATCTTGATGTGTGCCAGAACCTTGCAATGCTTACCTGTTTCTTGTCTTCCTCAACCCAATAAATAATACGATAGGTAGTTTAAGCACTATTACTTATTGACAAATTATCCATGATGTAAACTGTTACTGATAGGGTTAGGGGAATCTCCCAGAGTCAAATATCACCAACACCAAACGTATTGAGATGCATGCAAGTAGTTTTTCATTTGCATTCAAAATTATTAATGAGACTTTATTTCATTAATTGAAATTTTAGTGTAGACTCTTTTTTAAAAGTTATTGAATAAGATTCTCAATAGAAGGTAGATGTAAAATGACAACTTCTACAAGTCCTCTGTCGGTAGAGCAAGACCTTACTGACTCGCCTTGGTGGGCTGGTAACGCCAGACTCACCAGCTTATCAGGCAAATTACTAGGCGCTCACGTCGCTCATTCTGGTCTAATCGTTTTCTGGGCAGGAGCTATGACTTTATTTGAGCTAGCCCACTTTAATCCAGCAGAACCGATGTACTCGCAAGGCTTAATTTTGCTACCTCATCTAGCTACTGAAGGTTGGGGTGTTGGCGCAAATGGTGCAGTCGTGGATACTTATCCCTACTTTGTAATTGGAGCTTTACATCTAATTTCTTCAGCCTTTTTGGGTTTCGGAGGAATCTTTCATTCCCTGCGTGGCCCGGAAAAATTGGAAGGTAGAGTTCCTTTCTTTGGCTACGACTGGTCAGACACGGGTAAAATGACCACAATCCTTGGTATACATCTAGTTTTACTAGGTTGTGGTGCATTCTTGTTAGTCGCCAAAGCAATGTACTTTGGGGGTTTGTACGACCCAAATGTTGAAAATGTGCGGGTAATTGCAAATCCAACATTAAACCCGGCCGTCATTTTTGGTTATCTGTTTGGCGCAATTGGTAAGTTTTGGATTGCTGGCGTTGACAACCTAGAAGACGTGGTTGGCGGACACATTTGGGTTGGTGCGATATTGATTTTCGGTGGACTTTTCCACATTGTGACAAAGCCCTTTACCTGGACGCATCCACTATTTGTTTGGTCTGGAGAAGCTTACCTTTCTTACAGTCTGGGCGCTTTGGCACTGATGGGCTTTATTGCAACTCTCTTTGTATCAGTAAACACCACTGTATATCCTGAAGTTTTTTATGGGCCGGCGCTCGTGGTTAGACAGAATATCGTGCCGTACTTTTCATCACCTGACCCTGACCTTGTAACTGCCCGGACTTGGTTAGCTAATGCCCATTTTTGGTTAGCTTTCTTCTTTCTCCAAGGTCATATCTGGCACGCCTTGCGGGCGCGTGGGTTCGATTTTCGCAAAGGTAGGGTGAGTCAGGAGGCGGTAATTCCGCAACCAATTAGCTAAATTCACTTTAATGCAATAAGTTTGCAATTGTCTGGAAGCAGAAGCTCAACAATATTGCTAAATATTCTCAAGGAGTTTTGGAAATGACAGCAGTAATTGAAGATAGCCCATATAAGCAACAAATACCTGATGTTGGTTGGTGGGCTGGTAACTTTCGTCTCACTAATTTATCGGGAAAATTACTAGGCGCTCATATTGCCCATTCTGCATTGATTTTGTTATGGGCTGGAGGGATGACGCTGTTTGAATTGTCGCGCTTCAATCCTAATGTGCCAATGTATGAGCAAGGGTTAATCATACTGCCTCATCTAGCAACTCTAGGTTTGGGTGTCGGTGCTGGTGGGCAAGTTATTAGCACCTATCCCTACTTTGTAATCAGCGTTTTACATCTGATACCTTCAGTAATTCTGGCTGCTGGTGGTATTTACCACTCTCTGCTGGGGCCAGAAGTGTTACAAGATAATCCCACTTGGGCTGGATTTTTTGGCTATGACTGGAAAGATAAAGACAAGATGACAACCATCTTGGGCATTCACCTAACACTTTTAGGTTTGGGTGCTTTGGCTTTAGTTGCTAAGGCGGTGTTTTGGGGTGGACTGTTTGATCCTTGGGTAGCTGGCGGTGGAGATGTTAGGGTAATCAATCATCCGACACTTAACCCATTCCGCATTTTTGGCTACCTATTTGGGGCTTGGGGTTCAGAGGGATTGGCTGCTGTTGATAACTTGGAAGATGTTGTTGGCGGTCACATCTGGGTTGGTTTGATGTTAATTGGCGGTGGTATTTTCCACATCTTGACTAAGCCATTTGCTTGGGCACGCCGAGTTTTGATTTACTCAGGGGAAGCGTATTTATCTTACAGCATTGGTGCTGTAGCATACATGGGCTTTTTAGCAGCATATTTTGCATCAGTCAATAACACTGTCTATCCCGAAGTTTTTTATGGCCCAGTTAGAGCTATAGAAACTTCTGCTGGTATAGTTTCTGCTCGTGGTTGGTTGGTAACTTTCCATTTTGTCCTAGCGCTCATATTTCTGTTAGGTCACATTTGGCACGCTCTCCGCGCTCGTGCGATCGCAGGCGGATTTGATTTTAAAAATGGTGATATGGTTCAGCCTCCACGTGTAGAGCGCCAAACGAGTAATCAAGTAACCGTAGTCAATTCTTCCGATTTGACACTGAAGTTTCTCAAATACTTACCAATTTACCGCCCTGGTATATCTGCTTTGTGGCGGGGATTAGAAATTGGCATGGCTCATGGTTACTGGCTAGTTGGCCCCTTTGCTACGTTAGGTTCATTAGGTTTATTACGCAATTCTAATGTGGGCAGCTTGGTTGGTTTACTAGCCACAGGCAGTTTGATTATCATCCTGACAATTGGTTTTTCGCTTTATGGCACTACTAGCTACGAAAGACAACAGGAAATCTATTCACGATCGGTTGCGGTTGCAACAGTTGCCAAAGTGCCACAGAGCATCAATACTGTCGCTGAATGGAGTCAATTTACTGAGGGCTTCTTGATTGGTGGAATTGGTGGAGCAATCTTCGCTTATCTGCTATTGACTAGTGTTGCTTTATTCGGTGCGATCGCAATTAACTCGATTTAGTATTCATGATGTAAAGACGTAGAATGCTACGTCTTTACAGTAAAGTATCTAGTGAAATTAAGTACTGATTAAATCAGTATTTATATCAATAAACCCACCTAGTGAGAAATACATACGGTAATCCCAATGTCAACAAGTTAATAATTAGATTGCTTAGGCAATGACATATTGATTTATGTCTACCTACTGACTTAGTTATTTTAGTTTCACTCAACACCAGCTAAATAATATTTCATGCCTGCGGTTAAAAGCAGTTCACTGCGGGCACTTTATTTCTAATCTTTAAGAGGATGACTTATGCTGGCTACAATTTTTTGTGCTTCATTTGCTTGGGCCACTTTGATTTTCTTTGTTTTGAGTATCTGGTTTACTTTAAAACAAGGGATAAATCATTTAAAAAAGCTACATGAAATTCCTTGTCATGCTTGTGAATATTTCACTAACGACTATCGCCTTAAGTGTACTGTACATCCAATGAAAGCTTGTTCTGAGGAAGCCTTCGGCTGTCTTGACTTTGAACCTCAAACTTCTTTCTGTAATGCTTGTCAAAAGGGTGTGCGAAAGCTTTGTTAAAATTTTCCAATTAGATAATTTCTAATCCGTAATACTCTAAATATTTATGAACCGACAATCTGATTTGCTATCCGAACTATGTGATTTTCTATATCCTCGTAGTCCATATTATGGGCAATTTAAACCAGAGTATCTAGTATTTAACGCTAATCTTCAAGATTTTTCTCAACGGGTAAACTACATTTGCAGCCTCCAAACTAGTGGTAAACTTTCCCCAGAAGAGGCTTACAAACAAATTCACATTCTCTGGAGACAGTTAAAAAGTGCTAAAAAAGAATTGGAAATTCGCTAAATAGAATGAAAATTGTATTCGCCTGCGATCGCGAGTATTTTAACAAAATGCAAAAAAGCTACATTGACTGATTGATATGGGAATAAATTTCTACTAAAAAAATTAAGGATGTAAAAACAACAATCATTTACACCCAAATTGCTAACAGACGCGATTAATCGCGTCTCTACTTTTTTATGCTTCTTCGGAATTATCTCTTTTATGTCCTGGGGATGCTTCGTAAAGTGCATCGAGATGTTGACGCGCATCTTCAACGTTAATTGAACGCATTACCAAAAGTGGCTCTTTAATTAAGTTGCCAGCGCTATCTAATAACTCTGGATGGGGTACAAACTGTTTCTTTGACGAATAATAACCATAGTTTCCTTGGTTATTCATTGGCGAGGAGTTCGTCGGGTAAGTTCGCTCCCGATCGAAACTGAACATAATCAGGTTACGGATTAAGTTGCCAACAGCTATAAATGCAAGGATTGTAAAAGCAAGAATGTAAAGCAGATGTAACATTGAATTTTCCTCCAGAACAGCAATTTTTAAAACTTTATTTTGTAACGCTTTTTTTCGCCGATACTGTACTCACAGTTAAGACGAGTATTCTACGCACTTTTCAGGCGCTTACATTTATATGAAGCTATTTGTCAACCGTTATTCCACTTACGGTAGCATAGGATACATTATTTTGCTAATCCAGTTAATGTTAAGAAATTGTTAAGAGTTTTCTACTATCTTTTTAACGACTGATTTACCATCTTGCGTAGACGCTTCCTTGGCTAGTTTTGAGACATCGCTAAGTAGTCTGCCGAAACTTTGCGCTTAGACTTCACGTCCTTGACGAAAGCGAATTGCGACATTCCAGCATTCTGTCACTAATTCATGCCAAGGCATTAACGTTGCCATATCAATTCCGACTTGTTTATCAGTTGCATTAAATAGCATCTTCGCCGTATTTAGTTCATCTTGCGCTTGTTTGACCCGCAAGAGCAAGTCAGATTGCTCTTGGTGACTCATAAATGATAATTCCTCAGTTTCGAGTAAATGGCGCGATCGCGTAAACCAATGCTGAAAATCTTCCAGCAGCGGATCTAAAACCGTTTTCAGCAACTCTGTCCCTGGTAAATTTGAGTCTGACATAAATGAGAGAGATATTTCAAACTTGCTTACTAATATTAACGTTATTTACCTTTCTTAATACTTTTTGGGTTTCTCTCATAATTTCGTGATGTGAAATTTTGTAACAAAGGGCACAAAATTTATTATATAGTCTTGATATCTGGTTTGTACAGTGCCTTTGGAGAGGTAACTATAGGTATATATGACACCGAGTTGCAATTCATAAGATAATTTAGCGAGCGCGGGCAATCCTGAATTTGACACTCAGGTAACAAATCAAAAATTTATCTTTATTTTTGGATTGAAGAAGAATTCAGGAGTCAAAATTCAGGACTCAGAATCAAACCGCTATGCGGAGTCATTAGTTATTAGTCATTAGTTATTTGTAACGGACAAATGACAACGGACAAATGACAAATGACTACTTAACCAAAGTCGTTATAGTTGAATAAGCCTACAGATTCAGATAAATCAACTTTTGTAATCACTTCGCCAACGGTTCAGCAGCCAATGTCGCCAAATTCATCAAATCAGTCACAACAGTCAGAACAAGTTGAAAAAATTTATTTACCGCGTACCAGCGAATCGGAGAACTTAAAAAAGATTCGCCACACTGCTTCCCATGTAATGGCAATGGCGGTACAAAAGCTGTTTCCCAAGGCACAAGTTACAATCGGACCTTGGATTGAAAACGGTTTTTACTATGACTTCGACAACCCAGAACCATTTAGCGAAAACGATCTCAAAGCCATCAAGAAAGAGATGGCGAAGATTATCAATCGCAAACTGGCAGTAATTCGGGAAGAAGTCAGCCGCGAAGAAGCCGAACGCCGGATTCAGGAAATTAAGGAACCTTACAAGCTAGAAATTTTAGCAGATATCAAAAATGAACCCATCACGATTTACCACCTGGGGAATGAATGGTGGGATTTGTGCGCGGGGCCTCATCTGGAAAATCTCAGTGAATTAAACCCGAAAGCAATTGAACTAGAAAGCGTTGCTGGCGCTTATTGGCGTGGGGATGAAACTAAAGCCCAACTACAACGCATCTACGCCACCGCCTGGGAAAGCCCAGAACAACTCACTGAATATAAGCGACGCAAAGAAGAAGCGCTACGGCGAGATCACCGGAAACTGGGTAAGGAACTAGGATTATTTATATTTTCTGACCAAGTAGGGCCGGGTTTACCTTTGTGGACACCCAAAGGCACTTTGTTGCGGAGTACTTTAGAAGACTTCCTCAAGCAAGAACAGATCAAACGTGGCTACCAGCAGGTTGTCACCCCTCATATTGGCAGAGTGGATTTATTTAAAACCTCTGGACACTGGCAGAAATATAAAGACGATCTGTTCCCGATGATGGCAGAAAATGAGGAAGCTGCTGCCCAGGAACAAGGCTTTGTTCTCAAAGCCATGAATTGCCCTTTTCACATCCAAATATATAAAAGCGAGTTGCGTTCTTATCGGGAACTACCGATGCGGCTAGCAGAATTTGGTACTGTTTACCGCTACGAACAATCAGGGGAATTGGGTGGTTTAACACGGGTGCGGGGTTTCACTCAAGATGATGCCCACATATTTGTCACCCCAGAACAGTTAGACAACGAATTCCTCAAGGTAGTGGATTTGATCTTGTCAGTGATTAAGACTTTGCAATTGGGGAATTTCAAAGCACGACTGAGTTTCCGCGATCCAGCTAGTGATAAGTATATCGGTTCTGATGAAGCTTGGAATCAGGCTGAGAATGCTATTCGCCGGGCTGTTGAAACCTTGGGAATGGAACATTTTGAGGGAATTGGAGAAGCAGCTTTCTACGGGCCAAAACTAGATTTTATTGTCAGTGATGCTTTAGAACGGGAGTGGCAATTAGGAACTGTACAAGTAGATTACAATTTGCCAGAACGCTTTGATTTAGAGTACGTTGCCGAAGATGGTGTTCGCAAACGCCCGGTGATGATTCACCGTGCGCCTTTTGGTTCGTTGGAACGGCTAATTGGGATTTTAATTGAAGAATATGCAGGTGATTTCCCTTTGTGGTTAGCGCCAGTGCAAGCTAGATTACTGCCAGTGGGTGATACACAGCTAGATTTTGCTAAAGATGTGGTGGCGAAGATGAGAGCATTGGGCATCCGTGCAGAAGTTGATACCAGTGGCGATCGCTTGGGTAAACAGATTCGCAATGCAGAGAAAGAAAAAATACCCGTGATGGCAGTGGTGGGAGCGAAGGAAGTGGAAACCAACACCTTGAGTATACGTACCCGCGCCTCTGGGGAATTGGGAGTTATCCCTGTAGATGAGGTGGTAGATAAAATGAAGGATGCGATCGCTAAGTTCGAGAATTTCTAAAATCTAACCGCAGACGCACACTAATTATAATTGGTGTGCGTTTTTTTCGTGGATTGGAGCATTAGCTAGCTGGTAGGTTTGAGTAAGGATGCGATCGTAAGGTATTTGATATCAAAGGCTCATTAAGGCATCATGTAAAAATAAGTTGTACAAATTTAATCTGGAACGACTTGTGAGCTTAACTTCCCCATCAAAATTATTCAAATTATTTTTGCAAGGCTCCTAACGGAGTTTAAAGACTCATTTTAATTTTAACTTTTTATGGGATTTGGAAGGTCAGAAAGTATCACAAACAACAAAACTTTTCTCAACCACCGCACCCAAGAAAACTTTTCGAGTTATTCAACACTGTTAGGATTGATTTAAAGACTTGTGGAATCTGCTCTTCCTAAACAGACTGGACTTGCATAAATTACTGTCAATAATTTTTGACTCACATCATGAACCGCTTTACTTCTATTTTGCTCGCCGGCTTGATAGCATCTGCTTCAGCTTTGGCTATTTCTCCAAAAGCTGATGCTAATACACCAGCGTATGATGTTGCTCAGTTAGATAGCTACAGCCATCAACGCAACGATGATGGTAACTACGAACGTCACAGTCGCCACTACAGAAATGGTGATTATGACCGCCAGAACGACCTTCGCAACATTCGTGACAATCGCCGTTATGACCGCGATAATAATCGCCGTTATGAGCGCGAGAATAATCGCCGTTATGAGCGCGAGAATAATCGCCGTTATGAGCGCGATAATAACCGTCGCTATGAGCGCGATAACAATCGCCGTTATGAGCGCGATAATAACCGTCGCTATGAGCGCGATAATAACCTTCGCAACATTTATGACAATAACCGTCGCTATGAGCGCGATCGCGACTGGGGTCGTGGTTAATCCCTCCGCCTATCTATTAATTAAGCTAGTTCCAAGTGAACTGAGCATTGATTCTACTTGGCGATAGGACAAACACAATCTCTTTTTCCACTCATTCTAATATCTGACTTTTCACTCTTATCTAGAAAAACTCGCTTCCATTCTCTAGTCAATAACCTTACTCAGGGATTCGTTTAGCGTTAGCTTTTCTACGCGATGTGAAAAGTCAGATTTTTATTAGGGACTTCCAAGAAATAAATTATCCAAAGAAACGAACCACAGAGACGCAGAGAACACAGAGAGAGGAGAAATAGAGAGGGTTTTTAGGTCAGTTTTAGGAAATTTTTTATTTGGAAGTCCCTTAAATCAAGAATCGGCTTGTGTCAGACATCGCTCTGCCTAAATTTATATGCTTAAGCTGCGATCGCAATATATTTAATATCAAATACTCGTTGACGGAGTTCAGAGGTGGATTCATCCAGTTCAAATACTCGTTAACGGAGTTCAGAGGTGGATTCATCCAGTTCAAATACTCGTTGACGGAGTTCAGAGGTGGATTCATCCAGTTCAAATACTCGTTGACGGAGTTCAGAGGTGGATTCATCCAGTTCAAATACTTGTTAACGGAGATCAAAGACTCATTCTGATTAAATCAAAAATTTCCCCTCAGACTATAAGTCTCTTTCTCAATTACGAATTACGAATTACGAATTACGAATTAATATCACGCTCTTGGTCGCAACAATTGCACAAAGGTATCACTCACAGTATGGTCTTTAGTATCGGCGGCGTATTGAACTAATTTTTCCTTCAGTTCTTTAGCAGCATCTAACGGGAGTAAGGTCGCCAGCAAAAAGTAGACACCACGAAAACGGGGGTCGTCCATGTGGTCAAGGAGACGGTTTTTAGCTTCTTCACTCTCGCCGAGAAAGTTTTGCACCAAAAAGAAATCCATAATCTTATCATGGCGGAAGTACCATTCTCTCTTGGCTTCGCTTTTTTCGTCTTGCCACTGACGGCTGACAACCATTTTATATTTATCGTCTTCCAATGACTGTAATACCTGGTAAAATTCATCCGCAGGTAACGCTTGCTCATCCTTCAGCCGCATTTGATAGACAGCATCGGAGAATTTTTTCAATGGAAATTCCTGGTTCCACTCTTGCAAATATTCTGCTGCCATCAATTGATATTGATGTTGTTGCAAGTGAAATAAATCGGGGTATTCACCTTGGGATAGCATCAGGGCTACCACAGTTAAATCCATTGGATTAGAGAGAACTTTCTCAATCGCGCTTAATTCTTGTGGTGATTGCTGATTAGTGAGGGCTTTGGTTAAAAAGCTAGCAGTGGCTTGCTCATAATCAGTACCTTGAACTTTGGCATTTTTGGGCAATCGTGGCTGACGGGAAATCAGAAATTGTTGAATTTGTGGTTGCTCAAGGGGCAGCAATTTATATATTTTGGCTGTTGAGGGTGGTGTCCACTCTAGGGGTTGGGTGGTCATGATGATGTTACCCCGGAAATAGCTTTCGGCAAACTGACAGATTTTTGCCCTGGTGTCGGCGGTAACTTCATTGAGTCCGTCAATGCAAATATCTAATGCGCCACTGTAAATTAAATTCTTGAGAAAATCAGCATCTTGTGCTTGTCCGTGCAGCTTGGCTTGAATTGCCTCAATTACCCCTTTGTCACACTTGTGGGCAGGTAGATAAACCACAAGCCGCCCAGAAGTTTTTACCAAATAACGCAGATACATCGACTTACCCAAGCCGGAATCACCTTCCAAGATGACTTGTCCTTTCATGTTAGGTAGCACTTGGGTAATTGGTACGGGTTCCTCGACACCCGGAACTTTCACTTTAGAATTTGGGAAGTAAGCTTCGGGGTTAAAATTATCTAACCCGGCATCAGCTAGTAGGGAAGGCTTGAAGGGTTCAAATAACTTTTCGCGGAAAAAGGGAACCCAGGTGAGAATTAAGCCGACGTAGCCAACACCGAGAATGCGCCTTACCCAAGGGTTCCAGAAGAAGATGGCTTGAACTTGGGGAAATTTGGGATAAGCGAAGATGAGGGCAAGCCAAAAGGCAGCATGAATCAAAATAGTAGTTCTGGCGTTGCACAACCACTGCCAAGTTTTGAGATTAACTATTACTGATTGCAGCGAATCAGCTTCGTTATATCCGGCATTTTTGAGGTTGTTGTAATGATTTTCTAAAATAACAATATCTTGCGGTTCCCAATGCACTTTTCTGGCAACTACAGCAATTTGCTTGGCTAAGTCTTCCCGTAATTGTGCCAAACCTTGGCTAGGTTCCCAGACTATGGCAAAGAGTTTGAGAGTTTTATCACCTTGATCATGGCTCAATTGAGGAGGAATTGCTTTCGGTCTGCCCAGCCATTTAAGCAGTGTTTTGACTTCATCAGTGCCACCACCCAGAAAATATGTCAAAAATCGCCACTGTGCAAATTCTGATTGACCTGCATCATAGATGCTATCCAGAATTACAACAATATTATTCAGGTTGAGTTGTTCTATCTTTCCCAATGCCGATGCTGCACCGTAATGAACATTTGAGCCAACGGTTTTATCCTTGAGGAAGTCGAGGATGTCTTTGACGTAGGGTTTAGCTGCCTCCCCCAGATTTCCCAATGCCGATGCTGCACCCGAACGAACATTTGAGTTAACGGATTTATCCTTGAGGAAGTCAGCGATGTCTTTGACGTAGGGTTTGGCTGCCTCACCCAGATTTCCCAATGCCTCTGCTGCACCCGAACGAACAGTTGAGTTAACGGATTTATCCTTGAGGAAGTCAGCGATGTCTTTGACGTAGGGTTTGGCTGCCTCACCCAGATTTCCCAATGCCTCTGCTGCACCCGAACGAACAGTTGAGTCAAGGGTTTTATCCTTGAGGATATCAGCAATGTCTTTGACGTAGGGTTTGGCTGCCTCACCCAGATTTCCCAATGCCTCTGCTGCACCCGAACGAACAGTTGAGTCAACGGATTTATCCTTTAGGAAATCAGCGATGTCTTTGACGTAGGGCTTGGCTGCCTCACCCCGATTTCCCAATGCCTCTGCTGCACCCGAACGAACATTTGAGTCAACGGCTTTATCCTTGATGATGTCAGCAATGTCTTTTACGTATGGTTTGGCTGCCTCGCCCAGATCTCCCAATGCCTTTGCTGCACCCCAACGAACATTT
>NNBT01003148.1_pt1 | contig 12749 bp, 10 predicted proteins | sample 1173831 | NCBI WGS metagenome assembly NNBT01 (sample SAMN07173936, study PRJNA388173) | plant metagenome | isolation source: symbiotic tissue sample KVJ10 | place: Norway: Troms, Kvaloya island | reverse complement strand
CGAAAAAGTGGACACCGGTTCTTCGCGAGAATCCCGCGCGATGCGTCAAGTGATAGGCGATCAATTCGCCGAAACGGCCATTGCCCCACGGACCGTCCAGCCGCTGCYCGATCTCGACATCGGGGGCTTTGTTGGCCTCGAGAATGACCGGGCCGCGTGCCGTGATGGCGATGTCCCAGCCGATCAGATAGAGCGACTTCAGTTCGCCATGCGTGGCGAGCGCCAGTGCCAGAGCCTCACGCCAGAAGGGAATGATACGGCCGGTGATCCGGGCGCCGGTGACCGGATGATGGTCCATCCAGCGCGCGACCGGCGATGAATTCGATGCCGGGCCGAGACTGCCGGTCGCAGCATCGACCGCCGCGGCGATGCCGTCCTGCGTGTCGACGATGCGCTCGCGGAATTGCGCCATGCGGAACATCGTGAACAGATGCTCCGGCTCGCCTTGTTCATTCAGCATCGTATGCAGCCGCAACGTACAGAGAGCGCCCGCCGAGAGGTCCGCGATATCGGGATGATCGGAGAGGCATTCATAGACGAGATAAGCTTGATTCCGGGACAGCCTGGCGAGGCGCTCCGTCAATCCCTTTGCGTCGAGCGAGATGTTGTGACCGTGCCGGTGATAGCGTCCTTCGATATAGGCCCATCTCTCGGCGCCGCTGCCGCCATTCTCCTTGCGTGGCTTGAGGAACAGATCGGTCGGCGGCAGCGAGGTCTGCGCCGGATCGGTCCAGCCGAAGGTGCCCTTCGAGACGATCACAAAGAGCCGGGCGGTCGGCAGGTTGCGGGCAAAGCAGAATTGATGGAAGGCGAGCTTGTCGTTGAGGAGCTTGGCGCTCGCCCGGCGCGACGGATCGTCGCGATAGAGGCGCTTGTAGAGCTGGCAGCCGCCTTTGATGTAGCCGCGCAGGACATAGTCCCGGGCGCGCGTCCAGTTGCGCCGCTCATGCAGCTCATAGGTGTAGAAGAAATTCACTGGGATGCCTTGCGTGAAGGCGAGGCGCATCTGATCGGCGAATTGTCCGATCATGCCGCGACCATAGCGGCGCGCGACATAGCCGCCATTAGCGAGCGTCAGGCCCAATCCCCACAGCACCATGGCGGGCGGCCAGGCGAGCATGACGAGCTTGCGCTTGAGGTAAGACATTGCCGCGAGCCGCGCTAGAATCTCCTCACGGCAGACATCGTGGAGGAGGGCGGAGGGCGTGCCTGCAGCGACAGACGGACTATGAAGAAGCGGAAAGGCGTGCAGCGCCGTCAGGGCCTGCACTTCCAGCTGGCTCAGATAGGCGCCGCATGCCGAATGGCGCGGCTGATATAACGACAGTGATCCGGCCACGTTGGCGGCTCCCTTGGACGATGGGAGCCTGAAGGTGCGGGGCGACCGCGGCGCCGGGGCGGCGCCGGCTATACAAGTTTGTAAGCTCGCCGCCGCAATTCGTCAGGATTTCTGAGAGGCGGCCACAGAAAAACTCACTACCCGGCATCTGCCATTTGCTGCTTGTTTCGGCGAGGTTGGGAGTCGGGGACGAGCGATGCGCGCCATCGATATCGGCATATTTCCGCTGACCGCGAAAACCGCACGTCTCGATGCGTTGCGGGCTTTCGCGGTTGCCTTGCGGCAGACGGAGCACCGGGTGACCTGGGTCGAAGAGCCGGGTTACCGGGGATGTGATCTCGCCATCATCTATGGCTCGCCTGGTGTCGGCGTCGGCAAGCGGCGCGCAGCGCGGCAGGCGATCATCTCGCGCCATCAGGGACCGCTTCTGATTGTCGAAACACCGCTCTTCGGCCGCAAGGTCCCGCTGCTCAAGCGTCGGCGCTTTCCCTTTCTGCGGGCGAGCTCAAGCGAAACATTCGATCGCTTCCGGGTCGCGCTCAACGGCTGCTTCTGGGACAATGGCATTTTCTGCAACGAGCCGACCGATGCCCGGCGCTGGGACAGGCTCCGCCACGAGCTGGGGCTCGAATGCCGGGATTATCGCAAGGAGGGCGACCACATTCTGCTGGTGGGCCAAGTGCCCGGCGATGCCTCCTTGCGCGGGCTTGATGTCCTGAAATGGCTGGAGAGCACTGTGATCGATCTTTCGGCCTGGTCGGATCGCCGGATCGTCATCAGGCCACATCCGCTCTCGGGGAATGCGGCATTGAGCAATCTGGCCCGCCGCCTGCGGTCGCGCGGCATGATCAATTGGGAGATCAGGTCCGGCGGAACTTTGAGCGATGCATTGCGCAATGCCTGGGCGACGATCACCTATTCGTCGGGGGCGGCCATCGATTCACTTCTGATGGGCGTGCCGGCTTTTGCGATGTGCCCGGCCAGCATGGCCTGGTCGGTCAGCGATCATGAGCTGGGCAAGATCGAACAGCCCACCCTGTTCGACCGGCGGCCTTGGCTCGACCGTTTGGCGCATTCGCAGTGGGCGACGGCGGAGATCGCGGATGGCACGGTCTGGGAGCGCTTCCGGGCCAAGATCGCCGAGATGATCTAGCCCTTACACATAGGGATTGAGCTCGCGATAGAGCGGGTTGAGCGTGGCGAGCAGCGGCAGCACAGCGGCGCCGCGCGCCACCGCATCGGCGCCGAGCTCGCTTTTCATGAGGCGCGGCACGGTGCGCTCGACGCGCCCGACGGACGGCAGCAGCGGTTCGGCCTTTGCCATGAAGGTGTCGATCAGCCAGTCGGGCGCGTTGCCGCCGATCATGATCGATTGCGGATCGAAGAGATTCTCTACCGCATTGAGGCCATTGCGCAGAGGCTCGACACCTTGCGCGATCCAGGCCGCGATATCGGGATGATCGGGTCCGAAGCGTTTGGCAAATTCCGCCATGGTCTCGACTTCGCTGCCCGCGGCTGCGAGATGCCGCATGGCGCTGTCGACCGACACATAGGTTTCGAGGCAGCCGCGCTTGCCGCAGATGCACTCATGCCCGCCCGGCACGACGGTGACATGGCCGACTTCGCCGGCATTGCCGCTGGCGCCGCCGAAAGCGGCGCTGTGCACCATCACGCCGCTGCCGACGCCGATGCCGAAATAGAGATAGACGAAATTGGTGAAGCGCCGCGCCGCCTCGCCGAAGCGCCATTCGGCGATGATGGCGCATTGGCCGTCATTGGCGAGCGACACATGATGGCCGGTGGCCTTGCGCAACAGGTCGCGCAAAGCGAGGCCATCCCAGCCGGGCAGGCGCGGCGGGCTCAGGCCCTTCACCGCGAAGGGACCGGGCGTGGCGAGGCCGATGCCGAGAAAGCGGTCGTCCGGAATCCGGGCTGAAGCGAGCAGCCTTTTCGCCGCGAGCTCGAGCTGTACCACCGCATGCTGAGGCTCGAGATCGTTGAGCGCGTGATCCTCGCGATGGAGCACGTCGCCGGCGAGATTGACGGCGATCGCCGTCATCTGGCCGACATCGACATGGAAGCCGAGCGAATAGGCGCCTTGCGGGTTGATGCCGAGCGGGACGGGCGGTTTGCCGACACGCCGGCCCGACGGCTTCGTTTCCTGGACGAACTGCATGGCGATCAATTCGTCCACCAGATCCGAGCTCGCCTGCTTGGAAAGCCCCGTTTCATCCGCGATGCCGGAGCGCGAAATGCCGCCATTCATCCGGATCGTGTCGAAGACGACCCACAGATTGATCAGCTTGGCCTTCACGGCATTGGTGGCGCTGAGCAGCATAAAATCATTCCCAATCAGTAGTTTATAATTAATAAGTCAGAATGACTGAATAATTATTGACAGCCATTCTAACTGGCGTCAATCTCTGCCGCCATGCTCGGAAGAGCAAAGAAGAAGAGGGAGGAGTGAGAGATGATCCACAGCTTTAACCGCCGCAGCCTGCTGAAAGCGGGCGCCGCCGCCGGTGCCGCGATGGCCCTGCCGGATTTCCTGGCGCGCACCGCCCGGGCGCAAGCCGCAGGCCTCAATGTCTTTTCGCCGCTGCCGCCCGACCCGGCGCCGCCCGGGGCCGCGAAATTCTCTGACGAGGCCTTCGCCAAGTGGCAGGCCGACAATGGCGCCACCGTCGCTTACGAGACGCTCGCCTGGCCGCAGCTCCATGACCGCATGGCGACGGCTTTCGCCTCCGGCGCCGCGCCATGGGACATCACCTATAATTGCGGCTGGGTGCCGGAATTCGAATCCTTCCTTTCGCCCTATGCCGACACTCTGCCCAAGGCGCTGGTCGACGACCTGCCGGCCTCGAGCTTTGCGACGACGACCGTCGGCGGCAAGCGTTATGGCACCGTCTTCACCCTGTCGCTGCTGACCCTGTTCTACAACAAGGAGCTGCTGGAGCAGGCGGGCTTCAAGGAAGCGCCCAAGACCTGGGACGAGATGAAGGCCTGCGCCAAGGAAATGACCCGCGATGGTCGCTTCGGCTTCGTGCTCAACTATGGTGATCCCGCCGGCATCGGCGGCACCGCCAGCTACTGGATGGTGTTCCTGCAGCAGGCGGGCGGCAAGGTCTATGGCGAGGACGGCCTGCCGTCCTTCAAGAGCGATGAAGGTGTCGCCGCCTTGCAGATGATGGTCGACCTCATGCCGTCGACCGATCCGGGCTCGATCTCCTATGCCGGCATCAATGACGCGACCAATGTCCTCCTCGCCGGCCGCGCCGGTATGATGATGAACTGGCCCTTCATGTGGAACGCCGCCAATGATCCCAAGCAGTCGCAGATCGTCGGCAAGATGACGAGCGCCGTTCTGCCCGCCGGCCCCAAGGGCAGCGCCTCGATCGACGGCACCGATGCCTGGACCATCGTCAAAGCGAGCAAGAACCAGGACAAGGCGCAGAAGCTCATCGAATTCTATCTCGATGCCGAGGTGCAGAAGCGCCAGGTGCTCGACACCGGCTGGCTGCCGATCCGCCTCTCGGTGCTCGGCGATCCGGAAGTGCAGGCCAAGGCGCCCAATGCCGCCGTGGTGCTCGAGCAGGCCAAGCATCCCTATGACAGCTTCGTCACCGCCGACTACAACCAGGTGACGGTCGCGATCGGCACCGAGGTGCAGCAGGCCTTGCAGGGCGCGAAGACCGCCGCCCAGGCGATCGCCGATGCCCATGAGGCGGTGACGGCCATCGTCAAGCGTCGCGGTTGACGGATCACGGTAACTGAGCGCGGCGAGGGGCGTCGATGATCAGTACTTTTGAGCAGCGGCGGCGAAGAACGGGCCTGTTCTTCGTCGCCCCGGCCCTGATCGTGCTCGCCGCGATCCTCTTCTATCCGATCGTCGATTCGATTCTGCTCGCGCTGCAGAAAGTGCAACTCGCCGGCGGCGCGGTGACGCAGGAATGGACGGGCTTTGGTAATTTCGAGCGTTTGTTCGCCGATGCGGTGTTCTGGAAGGCGGCACGCAATACGGCCTATTTCTCGGTCATGGAAGTCGTGCTGGTGACGCTTCTGAGCCTCGGCGTCGCGTTGCTGCTCAACCATCCTTTCGGCCGCTCGGGTTTCTTCCGCATCCTTCTGATCGTGCCTTGGGCCCTGGCGCCCGTCGCCAATGCGGTTCTGTGGAAATGGATCCTCAACGCCAATTACGGCGTCCTCAACGGAATGCTGAAATCATTGGGCGTCATCGATAATAGTCAGGTCTGGCTCGGCACGCCGTTCTCGGCCTTGAACTTCCTGCTCATCGTCGATGTGTGGAAGTCGGTGCCCTTCGTGGCGCTCCTGATGCTGGCGGGCCTCCAGCGTGTGCCGCAATCGCTCTATCGCGCCGCCTATATGGATGGCGCCGGTCCGTGGCGCAGCTTCCTGCATGTGACCTTGCCGACCATGCGTGGCGTCATCGCCATCGCCATCGTGCTGCAGACCATCTGGTCCTTGCGCGTCTTCGATCTCGTCTTCGTGCTGACGCGCGGCGGCCCGGCCGATGCGACGGTGCTCCTTAATTTCCTCGCTTACCGCGTCACTTTCAACTTCCTCGACCTGGGTTACGGCGCCGCCATCGCCAATGTCATCTTCGCCCTCACTTTCCTGCTCGCCGCCGCCTATGTCTGGCTTCTCTGGCCGCGCGACCCCAAAGGTGCCCGATGAGTTTTGTCAGGCTTCGGGAAGGCGGGCCGCTGCGCAAGGCCATCATCGTGGCCGGGCTCGCGCTTTTCACCTTCTGGTCGGCGGCGCCGATCCTCTGGCTCGTCATTTCGAGCCTGCTCGAGCAGAAGGCGCTGATCGCGCAGCCGCCCGATCTTTCGCCGCAGAACTTCACTTTCGAGAATTTCTCGACCGTGCTTGCGGCGGCGGCGGCGCTGGGCCGCGGTATCGCCAACTCGCTGATCGTTTCGCTGTTCTCGACCGCGCTGGCGCTGGTGCTAGGCGCCCCGGCTGCCTATGCGCTCGCCCGTCTGCCGGTGCCGCGCGCCAATTCGATCGCCTTCCTCATCCTCGCCACCCAGATGCTGCCCGGCATAGCCATCGCCATTCCGCTCTTCATCGTGATCAGCAAGCTCGGCCTCATCGACAATGTCCTGTCCTTAGGCATCGTCTATCTCTCCTTCAACCTGCCCATCGTTATCTGGATCCTGCGCGGCTTCTTCCTCGGCATTCCTTCCGGCATCGAAAAGGCGGCGGCCGTCGATGGCGCCGGTATTTTCGCCACCTTCTGGTACATCGTGCTGCCGATTTCGCTGCCGCCTTTGAGCGCCGCCGCCGTCTTCGCTTTTGTCGAGGCGTGGAACGAGTTCTTCTTCGCGCTGATCCTGACGCGCCAGCAGGCGCAGACCGTGCCTTTGGTGATCGCGCAATTCGCCGGACAATATCAGACCGTCTTCGGGCAGATGATGGCCGCTGCCGTCATCAGCGTGGCGCCGGTCATCCTGCTCGCCGTCCTGTTCCGCAATCAGATCATCCGCGGCTTCGCCGACGGCATGATGAAGGGGTGAGGCCCGAATGACCGCCATTGAAATCCGCAATGTCTCGAAGACCTTCGGCAACTACACCGCCTGCCGGGATGTCAATCTCGCCATTGCCGAAGGCGAGTTCGTGACACTGCTCGGTGCCTCGGGCTGCGGTAAGACCACGACGCTCAACATGGTGGCGGGGCTCGAGGATGCGAGCTCGGGCGACATCTTGATGGGCGGCCGGCGCGTCAATGAGCTTTCACCGGTCGAGCGCGACGTCGCCATGGTGTTCCAGAATTACGCTCTTTATCCGCATATGACGGTCGCCCGCAATATCGGCTTCACCTTGAAGATGCGCGGCATTCCCCCATCCGAGATCAAGGATCGGGTCGAGAAGGTCGCCGCCGCGCTCGAGCTTTCCACTATGCTCGACCGCCTGCCGGCGCAGTTGTCGGGGGGCCAGCAGCAGCGTGTCGCCATCGGCCGCGCGCTCGTGCGCGAGCCCAGATATTTCCTGTTCGACGAGCCGTTCTCCAATCTCGACGCCAATCTGCGTCTCAAGATGCGGGCCGAGGTGAAGGAGCTGCATCAGCGCCTCGGCGTGACGTCGATCTTCGTCACCCACGACCAGGAAGAGGCGATGTCGATCTCGGATCGTATCGCGGTGATGAATGGCGGGCGCATCGAGCAGCTCGGCACGCCGGAAGAGATCTATGCCCGGCCTGCCACCCGCTATGTGGCGACCTTCATCGGCAGCCCGCGCATCGAGCTGGCGGCGGGTGAGATCGGCGCGGAGGGCGCGATCAAGGTGGGCGCCGCGACCATTCCGCTCGCCGCCGGAGCAGGGGTGGCGCCCGGTCGTCCGGTCGATTTCGGCATCAGGCCTGAATATGTGACGCTCGGCGACAGCGGCATTCCGGCCACGGTGCGCCTGGTGCAGCCAGTCGGCCCCACCACCCATGTGACCCTCGATTGGGAAGGCGGCACGCTGCTCGCGAGCCTTCCCGGTTTCGTGCGGCTCAATTCCGGCATGCCGGTCAAGGCGGCGATCGACAGCCGCCATCTTCTCGTCTTCGATCGCCAGAGCGGCGAACGTCTCGCACACTAAAGAAAGGCCACAACCATGAACCAGCATTTCAAGCCCAACTCCGTCGCCGGGCGCGATGTCGCCAGCCATCTCCATTCGCAGACCAACCCCAAACGTTTCGAGGAGAAGGGGCCGCTGATCATCACGAAGGGCGAGGGCATCCATGTCTTCGACGATGCCGGCAAGTCCTATATCGACGCCATGGCCGGCCTGTGGTGCGCCTCGCTCGGCTTCAACAATGAGCGGCTCGCGGCGGCGGCCAACCGGCAATATTCGGAGCTCGGCTTCTACCACACCTTCTTCAACCGCACCCACGAGCCGGCGACCAATCTCGCCGAGACGTTGGTCGACCTGACCGGCATGAAGGGCGGCAAGGCCTATTTCGCGACCTCCGGCTCGGAAGCGAACGAGACCATGGTGAAGCTCGCCTGGGTCTATCACACGGTGCGCGGAAAGCCGACCAAGCGCAAGGTGATCGCCCGCGACCGCGCCTTCCACGGCTCGACGATCGCCGCGGCCTCGATGTGCGGCCTCACTTTCATGCACCGCGAATTCGGCCTGCCGATTCCGGGATTCCTGCACACGCTGTGCCCCGATCCCTATCGCGGCATGTTGGACGGTGAAAGCGAGGACGAGTTCGCCGACCGCCTGGCGCTCGAACTCGAGAAGCTGATCCTGCGCGAAGGCCCGGACACGATCGCCGCCTTCATCGCCGAGCCGATCAACGCCGGCGGCGGCATCATCGTGCCGCCCAAATCCTATTTCGCCAAGATCGAGGCGGTGCTCGCCAAATACGACATCCTCTGTCTCGGCGATGAGATCGTCTGCGGTTTCGGCCGCACCGGCAACTGGTTCGGCAAGGACACGGTCGGCATGAAGCCCCATATGATGGCGCTCGCCAAGGGCCTGTCGTCGTCCTATTTCCCGATCTCGGCGGTCGTTCTGGCGCCGGAAATCTACGACGCCGTCAACACCCTCAACAAGCAGGGCGGCTCATTCGGCCATGGCTTCACCAATTCCGGCCATCCGGTCGGCGTCGCGGTGGCGCTGGAAACGATCAAGATCTACAACGAGATGAATGTCGTCGAGCATGTCCGCAAGATGGGCGCTCGGCTGAAGTGGCATTTCGACTCGATGGCGCAGCGCTATCCGATGATCGGCGATGTCCGGGGTGCCGGCCTCATGCTCGGCATCGAGCTCGTCGCCGACCGCGCCACCCGCACGCCGTTCGATCCGGCTTTGCAGGTCGGGCTCACCTTCGACCAGATCGCTTATGAGCATGGCCTGATCGGCCGCTGCATGGGCGACACGCTGGGCTTCTCGCCGCCGCTGATCGTCACCGAGAAGGATATCGATCAGATCGCCGAGCGTTGCGAGGCGAGCCTGAAGGTGCTGGAGGGCCGGCTGGCGGGTAAATAGCCCCTCACAGCTCGGTGACTTGGGAACCAAGGCCGCATCTCCTATCTTTCCCCTGAACGATTCTTGGGGAGAGCTAGGAATGCGGCTTGTCGTTGCGTTAGTATTGGGCACCGCTCTGGGCATCGGGTCCGCTGCCGAGGCCGCCACCTTCAAGACCGAGAAAGGCGACATCTCTGTCGATATCATTGCTGATGGCTTGGCGCGGCCCTGGGCCATCGATTTCCTGCCCGACAAGCGCATGATCGTGACCGAGCGCGGCGGCCGGATGCGGATCGTCTCGCCCGACGGCACGAAGAGTGCGGCGATCAAAGGTGTGCCGGGTGTCGATGTCGGCGGTCAGGGCGGCCTGCTCGATGTCGCGGTCCATCCTGATTTCGCCCGGAACCGGCTCATCTATTGGAGCTTCTCGGAGGCCGGCAAAGGCGGCAATTCCACCGCCGTGGCGCGCGGCAAGCTCAGCGCCGACGGCAAGGCGCTCGACGACGTCCAGGTGATCTTCTCGCAGAAGCCGAAAGTGCGCAGCAACCTGCATTTCGGCAATCGGCTCGTCTTCGATGGCAAGGGCCATCTCTTCGTCACCTTGGGCGAACGGTCGGCGGGAAAATTTCGCGGCCAGGCGCAGGAGCTGAACTCGCATCTGGGCAAGGTCGTGCGTCTGATGGAGGACGGCTCGGTGCCGAAGGACAATCCTTTCGTCGGCACGGCGGGCGCGCTGCCCGAGATCTGGTCCTACGGCCACCGCAACCCGCAGGCCGCCGCCATCAACCCCGCGACCGGTGCGCTGTGGGAGATTGAGCACGGGCCCATGGGCGGCGATGAGATCAATCTGCCGGAGCCCGGCAAGAACTATGGCTGGCCCGTCGTCTCCTATGGCGTTAATTATGACGGCACGCCGGTCGGCACCGGCAAACGTGAAGCGCCCGGCGTGGAGAACCCGATCTATCAATGGACGCCGGTCATCGCGCCCTCGGGCATGGCTTTCTATACCGGCGACAGTCTCCCGCACTGGAAGGGCAATCTTTTTGTCGGCGGCCTGCGCGCCGGGGCGCTGGTGCGGCTCGAGCTCGACGGCGCCAAGGTCACGCATGAGGAGCGGCTGTTGACGGAACTCGACATGCGTATCCGCGACGTGGCGCAGGGGCCCGACGGAGCGCTGTATGTGGTGACCGATGCCAGCGACGGTCAGATTCTCAGGATCTCGCCCGTGACGCCCTGATCATCGCGATACCGATCACCAGCAGCGCCGCGAAGATGAGCAGCCACACCCAGGTGGCGGGGCTCGCGAGATTGGCGCGGCCGGTCTGCGCCTGCGCGAGCGCGAAGCCGATGAGAGCGAAGAGGCCGAGCCCGGCATTGAAGACGCCACCCACGAGGCATTCCTCGCGCGCCGCCGAGCGCCCCAGGAGCAAGGTGCCGATCCCCGGGGCCAGGAAGACCGCGCTGTAGATCCGGCCGTGCATCGCATCGAGCGCCCAAGGCCAGAAGCCTGCGGCGAGGCCGGGCGCCACGAACAAGGCCGCGCCGTAGAGAGTCATCAGCGCGCCGACGACTTGCAGGATCATTCTGAACCGGTCGCTCACCGCGAGAGCGGGAACCGCGGGCAGCCGGCGATAGAGCAGCAACGCCCCGCCGCTGAGCGCGGCATAACCGACATAAAGCACGAACCACAAAGCGACGCGGCGCGTACCGGCGAAGGCCGGGAGATGGATCAATGAAGCGATGGTGACGACGAAGGTGAAGACGAAAGCCACGACGAAGCTGGCGCGTCCGGGCGACCAGCGATTGTCGAGGAACAGCACCGCCAGGGCGCCGAGCTCGGCGCAGTAGACGGCGCCCAGAAAGCGCGCATTGAAGGGGGCGATGGCCCAGGGCCAGCGTGGCACGATCACTTGTGGCGCGAAAAGCAGCAATGGCCCGGCGATGAGGACGATGAGGGCGGCCCCGGTGAAGACCTTCACCCAGGGCGACAAATGCGGATTAGGCGCAGTCTCGCTCATGTGACGGTTCCCAGCTGATCACAGGCGTTTTAAGTCTACGCTCTATGACGCTTGAGGACGAGACTTAATTCCGGCTCTCAGCCCTTGATCTGGTGGAGCGCCGCGAGGAAGCCATCGACTTCCGCTTCCGTATTGTAGTGGGCGAGGCCGACGCGCAGCACGCCGCCTTTGTCGATCAGCCCCATCACCGTCACCGGCTCGATCGCATAATTGTGGCCCGACCAGACGAACATATTGCGCTCGGCGAAGGCCTTGGCGAGCGCCTGCGGCGTGTGGCCCTCGAGCGTGAAGGAGACAGTCGGCACCCGGCGATGCACCGCATTGGGTGAGGTGATGCCGCGGATCTTGAGGCCCTTGACGTTCTGCAGCCCGGCAATGAGACGGTTGCAGAGCTGGTGCTCCCAATCGGTAAAGACATCGAAGGCGCGATGAACGGCAGCACCTCGCTCCGACATGTGGGCATAGGTTTTGCCGGAAGCGCCCGGCTTGCCGCCGAAGCTCGCCAGATATTCGACGGCACCGAGCGTGCCGGCCATGCCTTCATGGCTGAGCGTCCCGGTCTCGAACTTATGCGGCAGGTCGTTGCCGGCCGGGCGCACCTTGTAGCTGAAGGTCTCTTCGAGCAGCGCCTCGCGGCCCCACAATATGCCCTGATGCGGGCCGAAGAATTTATAGGCCGAGGACACCAGGAAGTCGCAGCCGAGATCGCGCACATCGATGCCGACATGCGGCGCGAGCTGCACCGCATCGACATAAAAGAGAGCGCCGGCCTCACGTGCCTGCCGGGCGAAGTGCTTCACATCGTTGATCGTGCCGGTGCAGTTCGACGCGAAGCCCATGGCGACAAGTTTCGTCCTGGGGCTCAGCACCTTGGTGAGGGCATCTTCGGGAAACTCGTAGGTTTCGGGATCGAATTCCATCCAGCGCACAGTGAGGCCCTTGTCCTGGGCGAGCAGCAGCCAGGGCGACACATTGGCGTCATGGTCCATGCGCGACAGCACGATCTCGTCGCCGGGGCTGAAACGTTTGCCCAGGCAGCGCGACATATGCATCGTCAACGTCGTCATGTTCTGGCCGAAGACGATCTCGGCTGCTGAATGAGCGTGGTAAAAATCGGCCATCGCCTGATGAGCCTCGTTCACCAGAGCGTCGGCCGCGACCGTGGTGGTGAAATAGCCGCCGAGATTGGCATTCTTGTTCACCAGGGCCTCGAGCGTGCGGTCGATCACCTTTTGCGGCACTTGCGTGCCGGCGGGATTGTCGAAATACACCCGTGGCTTGCCGGCATCCTTTAAGGACAGGGACGGGAACTGCGCACGGAGATTGTCGAGGGAAAAGGCGGCTGTGGCCATGGGAGGGACTCGCGGGCGGGGTGGGGCCGTCCGGATAGCACTGCCCAGGCTCTGGCC